>Ga0172366_10001238_pt1 | contig 19801 bp, 20 predicted proteins | sample LakKivSesite69cm_FD_114533 | JGI IMG/M metagenome (GOLD analysis project Ga0172366, IMG submission 114533) | Sediment microbial communities from Lake Kivu, Rwanda - Sediment site 69cm | ecosystem: Environmental > Aquatic > Freshwater > Lake > Sediment | place: Rwanda: Western Province, Lake...
CATGTAACTTCCCCGTGAATGCCTGACTTGTAAACTGTGAACCCTGGTCACTGTTGAAGATGACCGGCAATCCTTGCTTGAATGCCCTTTCCAAAGCCAAAAGGCAGAATTCTACATCAAGGTTGTCTGCGACTCTGAAGTCCTCTGACTCTGAAGAGATAGATATCTCCCATGACAAAACATATCGGCTGAACCAATCCATAATCACCATAAGGTAAACAAATCCTCGTTTCATCCTGATATACGTTATGTCCGCACACCATACGTGGTCAGGATACAAAACCTCAAGATCCCTCAGTAAATATGGATAAATCTGTCTGCGACTCTGAAGTCCTCTGACTCTGAAGAGATGGTCTTTCCTGGGCTTGCTCAAATTTGGTCTGGGATAAATCGCATGAAACCCCATCTCTCGCATCAGGCGCCGCACACGTTTCTTTCCCACAGGAAATCCCCTTCTATGCAATTCCCCGGTCATCCTCGGGACTCCATAAAAGGGCATACGCGTATATATCTCATCAATCTCCCGCATGATATGATATTCCTCTTCCGGCACTGGTTCAGGCTCATAGTACAAGGTGGAACGATTCAGACCCAACAATTCGCACTGACGACGGATTGACAGTTGAGGGTGGTCAGGTTCAATGCTAAGACGTTTTTCCTCAACGCTCAAAACCGCACTTTTTTTTTAGAAAATCCAATTCTACCTTCAGTTGCCCGATCTCCTGGTAAAGATTGTCTTTCAGGGTTTCTTCAGAGCGCCCGTTGCGGGACCGACCATTAGAGAATATCTCCGGTGCGGCTTCACAAAGTTGCTTTTTCCAAAAACTGACCTGATTGGGATGAACCTCAAACTCCGCTGCGAGTTCATTCACGGTTTTCAGACCATGAACAGCCTCAATTGCTACTTTTGCCTTAAATTCAGCGCTGAATTTTTTCCTTTTGACCATCTGTGATTTCCTCCAATCTATGAGAAAAAAATTGGAGAAAAATTCACCTTAGTCAATGGTCCAGTTTTTGGGGAGTATTACAACATTTATAGTCAGCTTACAAGAATTATGTCAACAATTACTTGCAATCTTTCACATTTTGTTGACGACTTTGCTGAAGATAGGTATGGAATTTGTTGCATTTTTTATGGGGGTTTTTATTCCTGCGGCGGGATTTCATATATGCTTGCCAAACGCATTATACCTTGCCTCGACGTAAAAGAAGGGCGTGTGGTCAAGGGTATTAACTTTGTCAATCTTGTGGATGCAGGTGACCCAGTCGCCTGTGCAGTCGCTTATGACCGCGCAGGCGCTGACGAACTGGTTTTTTTGGACATCACTGCCTCGCATGAAAAGCGCAACATTATGATAGATGTGGTTCAACGCACCGCCGCCGAGGTCTTCATGCCTGTCACTGTCGGTGGCGGTCTCCGCAATGTGGAGGATATCAAGAAGATGCTCCGGGCAGGGGCTGACAAGGTTTCTCTCAACACGGCGGCAATAAATCGTAAAGAGCTTGTTCGCGAAGGAGCAGAGCGATTCGGGAGTCAGTGCATAGTTGTCGCTATTGATGCAAGGCGGAAAAGAAATGACGAACCCAATGCTTCGCCCGTGTGGGAGGTCTTTACTCATGGGGGACGCATTCCAACCGGACGTGATGCCATCTTGTGGGCTCAGGAGGTGGCGGCGCTGGGAGCGGGTGAAATTCTACTTACAAGCATGGACTGCGATGGCACCCAGAATGGGTATGACCTTGAACTCACACGGGGCATTTTTGATACTGTGGGCATCCCTGTGATTGCTTCGGGCGGAGCGGGCAATCTTGAGCATCTTTATGAGGCATTCACTGAAGGAAAGGCGGATGCGGTGCTTGCGGCATCCATCTTCCATTTTGGCACATATAGCATTGAGGAGGCGAAGCGCTATCTGCAGGAACGGGGTATTCCAATGCGTTTGGAAAGGAGGAATACAGGGTCATAATCATGAAAGTCAGCCATTTATCCATGACGTTCGTTCTTTTCCTTATCCTGACGGGGTGTGCATCTGTCAGGATTAAAAGCGACCCTCCCGGAGCGATGATTTATTATTCCGAGAGCGCCATTGGACCCTGGAAGATTCTCGGTGAAAAGGCACATCCTGCCAAAACGCCTTACACCTTCTGGCGCGCCTCACGTTCCGCCCTTTTCTTCCGCATTGAGAAGGAGGGCTACTATGCCTCGCGCCCCCTGCTTGCAGAAACCTATCCCTTACACAGGGAATCACTCTTTTTCAAACTGGAAAAGACAACTGCATTGCTGGAGAAGGAATACAGGGAAAAGGGGCTTGTTCGCATTGGTGAGAAATGGGTTAATCCGCTTGAGGCGGGACTGGTTCAATACAAGGGACAATGGATGAAACCGGCGGAGAAATTTGCCGCAGAGCAGAAAGAACGCGGACTTATACTTTACAATGGACAATGGATAACGCCTGAGGCGAAAGATGTTGCCTTCGCCACGGAACAGAAAAGAAAAGGGCTTGTACTGTTTAAGAATATATGGATGACACCGAAGGAAAAGTCTGATGAAGAGGAAATTGACCGGCACGTTGAGGATGCCTTCGCACATGAGCACTGGTCATCGGACACGGTCCGCCTTATAGGAGTCATTCCACAAGAGCTGACACGGGTTAGTCTCTTAAATGGAAGTGGACAGGAAGTTATCTTTTATCTCTCTGGTAAAAGAAGCGTCACTATGCCGCTCAATCCTTATGAAACCCACAGCGTTGACATCCCCGGTGGTCCTTACCGCATCGCCGCCATACCTGTCACAAGCACACAGCTTCCCTCATGCTGGGGAGTGGATTTCAAACCGGGCAATCGCTATTCCATTCTTCAGGAAGGCGAAGTTATAGTACTTGAAAGCCAGCCCGTCCCCTCCCCCAGCGAAATTAAGAAAAAATTTAATATTCCCAATCTTGAGATAATTGATACAACAACAACGTCCACAAAGGAGAAACGTGTGCCTCAACCCGGTGGAAGGGAAGGAACAAGACTCGGCGCGCCTGTGGGAAGACAATAAAAATAGTCTCACAACAGGTTCGTGTCAATTCGTGAAGATTCGTGGACCGAAATATTTATCCATGAATCTGCACGAATGGAGGTCTATAATCACGACAAATTGAATTAAAGGAGTGTCTTATGAAAGCGGCGATTATTGGTGCGGGATTTATGGGCACCATTCATGCTGAAAATCTTTCACACAGCGATGTCCCGCTAAAGTGGGTCATGGATAAGGACAAAGGGCGCGGGGGAAAGCTGGCGCGAAAATATAATGCAACGTGGACGCCGGATGTTGCGAAAATCACGGGTGACCCCGAAACGGAAATTGTCATTCATGCCCTCCCTACACCATATCGCCTTGAGTTTCTGAAACAATATATTGCCGCTGGGAAACACATCCTCTGCGAAAAACCCCTTGCCCGCACCATGGAGGAGGCAAGGAAGATTCTTGAGGCACTCAGAGGATATAAAAAAGTCTTCATGGTGGGTCACGTGCTGAGATTTTTCTGGGAATATGCCCACGCCAGAGAGATGTTACATGCCGGTGAAATCGGTGAGCCTGGTATTGTCCGCATCTCGCGGTGCGCCGGTCTGCCCGCCAGCTTTGACCGTTGGGATAACTGGTATCTGGATGTCAAAAAAAGCGGTGGTGTACTCCTTGACTTATCGATACATGACCTTGACTGGCTCCTCTGGACATTCGGCGCAGTCAAAAGGGGTTTTGCCCAGACATTGGCAACCAGAGGCGGCACCATTGACTATGCCCTCGCTATCCTGAAGTTCAAAAATGGAGTTCTCGCCCACGTTGAGGGAAGTTGGGCTGAGGCACCAGGCTCATTCTGGACGGCGTTTGAGATTAGCGGCAAGGGCGGCATTATTGAATTTGACATGCGTGATGCCAGCACACTTACATTTTCTGTCAAAAAGGAAACTCAGGGAAAAAAGGCAGGAACCATCAGTCCTGAATCCCCATCCCTTGAAAACCCCTATCTGTTGGAGCAAAGGCATTTTATTGACTGCATAATCAGTGGCAAAAAACCAATGACGGACATACATGAGGCATTTGAGTCTGCCCGGCTCGCCATCGGTCTTATTGAATCAGCACGGACAAACAAACCGGTTGAGTTTTAACAACACGTGGAATGAATAACCGCGCGGACGTGAATATCTAATAAGTGAGGGGACACTCAATTTATGTTTTGATTATGGGTTTATACAGCAAACTTTATTCTTACCAGACCTCTTGGCGAGATAGAGGGCTTCGTCAGCACACTTAATCAGGTCTTTGTCATCACTTGCATCCTTGGGGAAGGAAGCAACGCCAACTGAGATTGTCAAATTACCCTTCGGTTGAAATTCCTTGTGTTCAAAGGGCTCATTTTCAAAAGCCTTGCGCACACGCTCAGCAACTTCCATCGCCTGGTATGGTGGTGTGCGGGGCATAATAACGAGAAATTCCTCCCCACCATAACGAATGCAAATATCATAATTGCGTGTAACGTGCCGAAGTAAGTCCGCCAGACCTGAAAGAACCAAGTCCCCCTCTGGATGACCATTTCTATCATTGTAAAATTTGAACTCATCCACATCCATCATCATGACGGACAAGGGTTGGTTCATGATGTGGGAACGTGAAAGTTCAAATTGGAGATATTGTTCGAGATATTCGCGATCGTAAAGTCCGGTAAGGGCATCGCGGTGCCCCTTTTTTATCTGCGTATCGGATGTCCCTTTGATAAGCAGAGCCAGAGAACGTTCCTTCTTGGCGGATTCTATCAAATCGAGCGTGTATGCTAACAGGTTTGCCAGCTCTGGATACCGTGAGAGTTCAATTTCATGGAGCATCCCCTTATCTATCAATTGATGCACTTCTTTCGTCAGCATGTCGATGGGATGTAAAATGATTCGTGTCGTGATAATGCTCAGGATAATATAAATAAAAAGAAATAATATCAACTCGGGAAAGAGAATTGTCAGGTTCCAGCCAGGTTTCTTATCGAAAATATCAACTATCAGAATGGTGAGACACACGGCGGTAATAATATCGCAAATGGTGACAATTAACAACCGGTATTTGAGGGAATAGATTTTTGATGGTAGTCTTATCGTCATAACTTAACCCTTATAAGTGAATTCAAGACTTATGATTGATGCGTTTTTACTGCCCCTCGTCATATGTAACATTTCTTAATATTGGTAACGTGTATTTTCATATACATCAAATCATCAATTTAAAATGAGATTTAATTAACACATTACCTGTTTGTAAAGATTTTTTTTACACTTTTCCGCATCCATCTTTACCATTGACATTTTCTCATATCATGTTGAGTGGTTTTTATCCAGTTCCATCAATTTTGGGAAGGTTTATGAATGTGAAGCCTATTATTGGAATAAATTCAGGCGTTGTTCAGGACGATGACGACAAAACCCATAGATATTCGTTGGGCGGAAGTTATACAAACGCCATTTTGAAGGCGGGTGGCGTGCCCGTTATTCTGCCAGCCAGTGATGACCCCGGCATCATTGAATGCTATCTTGACAGGATTGACGGCTTACTCTTAGTTGGCGGGCCGGATTTTGACCCGGCGATTTATGGCGCAAAGGAAAAACTTCCCACCGTTGTGACCCTTTCCCCCTTACGCCAGAATTTTGACCTTGCCCTTGCACGCGGTGCCATTAAAAGAGACATGCCCATCATGGGCATTTGCTTTGGCTGTCAGGTTTTGAACGTCGCCTGCAATGGAACCCTCATTCAGGATATCGAGTTCCAGCTACAGGGAAATCACCCCCGGCACTATCTCAAAATTCCGCCTTACTACATGCCTCACACTGTGCGTATTCTCACCGATTCTTTGCTCTACCAGATTGTCAAAAAGGAAACCTTTGAGACTAATAGCGCCCATCATCAGTGTATTTTAAAACCGGGGGATGGAATCAGACCAACAGCCTTCAGCGAGGATAATATCATAGAGTGCATTGAGTGTCCGGGAATGCGATTTTTCCTCGGAGTCCAATGGCATCCTGAGGTTATTCAACACATGCCGGGTCATTCAGAGCTTTTTTGTGCCTTGGTGTCTGCCTCAGGTTCCGGGGATTTTTCCTGAATGCCATAATCTTGTATGAAGCGCCTGCCACGGGGAAAAATCCCTATCAACTGAACAATGGAGCGCACGGGAAGCGTCAGTAGTGCGATAGCGACGTCCCGCGTTTGCTCAGCCTTTGCTTCCCGCACTCTGGAAAGAGCCACAAAAGCCGCCAGTGTCAGAAGCATCAGAGATAGAAAATAATAGCCAAAAGGCGACAACCATCCATGCGGTATTTTGTTCAGAAGATAACCCCATGCGAGAGGTGAGATACCGCCAAGAATGCCCATGCCTGTGTTGAAAATAGCAAGCGCCATCAGGCTGTTTTTATGAGGCACGGAAATAAATGTCAGACGCCAGGTGGCAATCCAGATGGTTGCCTTTACAATGCCGTAAAAAATAAACAGTAATATCATGAGCAAAATAATTGGATTCAGTGCGTGTTCCGACAGCAAAACCCAGATGGTGAGACATACAATAGTTTGAATGAGACATATTTTCATTATAGGTCTGCTCCCCCACCGGTCAATCAAGCCGCCAGCAAATACTAAAGACCCAATCATGGATGCGGATGAGGCGGCTCCCAGCCAGAGTATCATTCTGTCGGCAAGCATAGTTTCGCGTTTCAGAAAAAGTACAGTGAATGAATCAAAACCGGCATTTGAAAGGGTAAAGATGAAAATAAATAAGAGAAAACGACGATAAGGAATGTCTCTCAATGCATTTTTAAGTGATGTAAATATGGATGTCCTTGATTCATCATATCCGACAATCTCCACAGATGGTATCCTGCCCAGAAATATGAGACTTACCATACCTGCGGTAAAACTGAAAAAGTAGATGATGGAAAAACGAAATGCGGTGGGTTGATTTCCCAGAATAAGACCGGAGAGGAAAAGTATGATAAGACTCATCACCTGAATGCAGACATTTTCCCCGGCAAAATATCGCCCACGCTGTTCTGGCGGTATCAACTCTTTCAACCACGGAAGCCATGAGGCGTTCGCCATTCCCCTCAGAAACGACCATGAGAATAGAAAAATTACCAGAATCAGTATCAATCGTTCTGGGGACCAGATGCCTTTTAAAAAAGGTAGAAAAACAAGTCCAAGGATAATCGTGGTGCGGCTGGTCCAGCCTGCCAGCATAGCTCGCTGGTATCCCAGTCGCGCAATATAGCGTGTGGATGGTATTTGTAGAATTGTCAAAAATGGCATGATGGAAGAGACAATACCCACGGCACGACTATCGCCGCCGAGCCACAATGTGAGAAGCACAATTGGTGAACCGAGTATAATCCAGTAACTCAGGGCATTAAAGCTCTGAAAGAGATATAGATACCTGCGACCAGGAAAATTAGCCATGAGAAATGGTGTTTATTTTGCGTGAATAATATTTCAGGAATTCCACTGGCGAAAATATATGCACACCATAAGACCTTATACCAGGGAAATGCCTTTTATTACCAGTTATGATTGCTTCAGCTTTGCCAGCGACTGCCACCTCCGGAAACATAAGGTCCTCCGAATCTGGAAGTGAGACGGGCAGAGAGGAGGCACTAATCCAGACGGCTTTGCTGGATAACCTGTCAAGGATAATACGTCTCGAGGATGCTGGTATATGAAACTTTTTCAGTGCCAGAACCTCCTCATATTCCGCATAAATGCGATTATCAAGAAGAAGTGTCAGAGCACCTGAGGAGATGAGTTCCAAAATCTGGGCAGACCCTCCAAAAGGTGTTAGCATCGCCGACTCGATAATAGTGGTATCCAGAACGACTTTCATCGTCTCCGATTCCGGTCCCTCCGTGCTGATGATATTATCTTTTCAATATCTTCCATAGAAAGGGAATTTGAACCGGAGCGAGCGGCAGTCCGCTGGGACGCTCGAAGTGCCTTAAGGAATCGTACATGTTTCCAATCGTCCCATGTTTCCTCCATGGTTGCGGCGTCAAGACCAGCCAGAAAGGCTATAGGTTTTCCATTGGAGGTTATCACCAGTGGCTCATCAGGTTTCAAGCGTTTCCATACCTCTCCCGGGTTAATTCTAATCTCACGGGCGGCAATAAATTTCATTTGTTTATCCTTTCATCAACAATAAATCTACAATATATCTACAAATATACAATATAAAAGTCAATAGTATTTTTGATGTTTTTACTGGAAATAATTTGCAGTTTTTGATTGCGATTTGGCAAAAATATTCACATTATTCTTTTTATCATTTATGTCAGGAGGGCACCGGTGCGGATTGTTTTACAGCGGGTGAAGCGGGCTGTGGTGCGAATAGAGGGGGAAATTGTCGGTGAAATCGGACACGGGTTCCTTGTCCTTGCCGGCATAGCACGTGAGGACACCGAGGTGGACTATCGCCTGATGGCGGAAAAGATTGTGAATCTGCGCGTCTTTGAGGATGAGGAGGGCAAGATGAATCGCTCCCTCCTTGAGACGGGTGGGTCGCTCCTTGTAGTTTCGCAATTCACCCTTTTTGCCGACTGCCGCAAGGGACGGCGTCCCAGTTTTATAAACGCCGCTCCACCGGAAAAGGCATCTGCGGATTTCGACCTTTTTATCTCCATATTGAAGGAAAACGCAATCCGGGTAGAGACGGGTCGCTTCGGCACCATGATGGATGTTGAACTTGTCAATTCAGGTCCTGTGACAATCATTATGGATACGCAGGAGCTTCGCTCTACCACTCGCGGGGGAATATAAAATAATTTATGCCAATTCGTGAAGATTCGTGGATGTTTGAGAATTTGCTTGACGGAGATAAATTTCATCCCATTGTTTAAAAACCTGCCATGTGTGATTGATGGGATATGAGCATAAAAAAAATAAAAAAGAGAAGGGAACTTTTGAAAATTGTGGAGCACGAGCGTGCTCAGGGTCGACGCATCGTTTTCACTAACGGTTGCTTTGACCTGATTCACGTCGGTCACATCAAACTTCTGGAAATTGCACGCCGCCTCGGTGACTGCCTGATTGTCGCACTGAATACTGATGCATCCATCAGGCGCATCAAGGGAGATAAAAGACCCATCCTGGATGAGAGTCAGCGCGGACATATCCTGGGCGCCTTTCAAGCGGTTGATTATGTCACATTTTTTGACGATGACACGCCTGATGCGCTCATCGGTGAAATCAGACCGGATGTCCTTGTAAAGGGAGGCGATTATCGGATGGATAGTGTGGCGGGGCGACAGATTGTCTGGGATGCCGGTGGCAAAGTAGCTATCTGCCCGCCGGTCTCTCAGCGCTCCACATCCTCCATTTTAAATGAGATTCTTCGGCGATTCTCTGAATGATTTTTTAATGCAGTAAAGATTTTTATTCTAACGGAGCGAGGTGAAAAGCTAAATGTCCAGGATAAGAACCCTGAGGGAACAAAAGGAAGAAGAGATTGAAATTGGCGACCAGGTGAAACATCCGAAATTTGGCATCGGGACTGTGCTTTACAAGAGTGGAACGGGAGAAAGGGCAAAGGCAATTGTTGTCTTCCCGGAGGAGGGGCAGAAAAAACTTCTCCTGAAATATGCCAAGTTGAAAAGACTCAAGGAGGCAAAACCCGCGGAAGAAAAACCGGAGGGAGTCAGCGAGGAGGAAATCATTGCCGCCATCGAAGATACGGGCGCTCATGAAGCCCGTGGGGTGATGAAGAAATCAAGACGAGGGGCAAAACGGGAAAAAGTGGCTAAATTGGAAACGGAAGAAGGGATTACTGCTGAAGAAGAGGCTCCTGAGAATGAGGAAGAAATGGAATATGAAGGTGAACTTGAGGTCGATGACGAAGAATCCGAGGAAACGGAGGAAACGGAGGAATGAGCAAGGAGCGTATCACGTATGATGATGTCAGACATGTAGCCCTCCTCTCCCGGCTCCACCTGACGGATGAGGAAATTACGTCCTATGCTCAAGTGCTTAATTCCATCCTCGACTATTTTGCTAAATTAAATGAGTTGGACACAACCAATGTGCCCCCAACGTCTCATTCCCTCAAAATCCAGAATGTGTTTCGCGAAGATGCGGTGATGCCTTCCCTGCCTGTGGAAGCCGCACTTGTTAATGCACCTGACACTCAGGATAATTGTTTCCGTGTGCCCAAGATTATCCAGGAAATGTGATTCAGCCCCTGAAGTTCTGTAATTTTAGCCCGCCTCAGGCGGATTGAGAATTGTGGGAAGAGGAATTGCATTGATTTGGAAGCATACGAGCTGACAGGTGCGCAGGCGCATGAAAAACTGCGGCGCAAGGAAATCTCAAGTCGGGAACTTACAAAAGCCGTCCTGAACCGCCTTAAGTCTGTCGAGCCACAAATTCAGGCATATCTCACCATATCGGAAGACCTCGCAATAAAACAGGCAGAGGAAGCCGATGTTCGGCTGACGTCTGGCAAGGACATCACTCCCCTTACAGGCATACCCATAGCCATTAAGGATGTTATTTGCACACGGGATATTCCCACCACCTGCGCCTCACGGATTTTGAAAAATTTTCTCCCACCCTATGATGCCACAGTTATTGAGAAACTTCGCCGCGCCGGTGCCGTCTTTGTTGGAAAAACCAACATGGATGAATTCGCCATGGGGTCTTCCACGGAGAACTCCGGCTTCAAGATTACCCGCAATCCATGGGATAAAGAGCGCATCCCTGGGGGCTCCAGCGGTGGCTCGGCGGCGGCAGTTGCGGCAGACGCCACCATCGTGTCGCTTGGCTCCGACACGGGCGGTTCCATCCGTGCTCCAGCATCATATTGCAGTGTGATTGGGTTAAAACCAACATACGGACGCGTCTCAAGATACGGGCTCATTGCCTATGGCTCCTCTCTTGACCAGATTGGTCCAATCACAAAAGACGTTATGGACTGCGCCCTGCTCATGAATATCATTGCCGGTTATGACTCAAGGGATTCCACCAGCGTAAACTCCCCCGTCCCAGACTATACCAGCGCCTGTGGCAGGGACGTGAAGGGATTGCGCATCGGTGTTCCGGGAGAGTATTTCTTGGAGGGCATTGACCCGGAGGTGGAAAATCTCATCCGGTCGGCTATTACGCAGATGGAATCACTTGGCGCCATACCTGTGGAAATTTCGCTCCCCCACACGGAATATGCTATTCCATGTTACTATATCTGCGCCATGGCTGAGGCGAGCTCCAACTTGGCGCGATATGATGGCGCGCACTACGGCTATCGTGCGAGAGGGATGGATAACATTATTGACATGTATTCCCGGACACGCGCCGGTGGATTCGGCACTGAGGTCAAAAGGCGTATTATGCTTGGGACGTATGTCCTCTCTGCGGGTTATTATGACGCATATTATCTGAAGGCGCTGAAGGTGCGGACACTCATAAAAGGGGATTTTGAGAAGGCGTGGGAAAAAGTTGACCTGATTGCCACACCCGTTGCACCAACACCCGCCTTCCGCATCGGGGAAAAAACCACTGACCCCATCACTATGTATCTCTCAGACATCTACACCATATCGCTGAACCTTGCGGGGATGTGTGGGATTTCTGTCCCGTGTGGATTTACAAGCGCTGGACTGCCTGTCGGTCTGCAGCTCATCGCCGACATCTTTAAGGAAGAGACCCTTTTAACCGCGGCTTATGCCTATGAGCAGAGCACGGAGCACCATAAAAGAAAACCGCCATTTTGAAGACGGGGAAATCTCTTATGGAATATGAACCTGTCATTGGCATGGAAGTTCATGCCGAGCTGAAAACAAAGTCCAAGGTCTTTTGCGGATGCTCCACCACCTTTGGCGCCGCGCCCAATACTCAGGTCTGCCCAGTTTGCCTGGGTATGCCCGGCGTTCTGCCCGTTCTGAACAAGACTGCACTCGAATACACCATACGCACCGCTATCGCCCTGAACTGCCGCATCTCTGAATATACCTATTTTGACCGGAAGAATTACTACTATCCTGATTTGCCCAAAAATTATCAGATTTCCCAGAATTATGCCTGTCTCGGTTACAATGGCTGGCTGGAAATCAACATCGATGGAGAAAAGAGGCGTGTGGGCATCAGGAATGTCCATTTGGAGGAAGATGCGGGCAAAAATCTGCACCCTGAATACGGAGGCGAGGAAAGTCTTGTTGACCTGAACCGCGCTGGCATCGGGCTTATGGAGATTGTTTCTGAACCGGATATGCGAAGTCCCGCAGAGGCGTTTGCCTACATGACCACGCTGAAGAATCTTCTGCAATACCTTGAGGTCTCAGATTGTAAAATGCAGGAAGGCAAGCTCCGCTTTGAGGTCAACATTTCATTACGTCCCATGGGATCTGAAAAGCTCGGCACCCGCGCGGAGATTAAAAACCTAAACTCCATAAAGGTCGCCATCAAGTGCATTGAGTATGAAATCAAACGTCAGAGGGAGATTCTGTCTTCCTGCGGAAGTGTGGAGCAGGAGACCCGTCTCTGGGATGAGGCAACAGGAACAACCCGCGCCATGCGCACAAAGGAGTTTGCTCAGGATTATCGCTACTTCCCTGACCCTGACCTCGTTGAGGTATATATCTCAAAGGAATGGCAGGAGGAAATCAGGAAAAACCTCCCTGAACTCAAGGATGTCAGAAGGATGCGTTTTATTGAGCAATACGGTCTGCCTGAATATGATGCCGCCATACTAACGTCCTCCAAGCCAGTGGCATCATATTTTGAAGAATGCCTGAAGATTCACAACAACCCCAAAACAACAAGTAACTGGATAATGACTGAACTGCTCAGGGAGTTAAACAATCGTGAGATGGAACCTGATGAGTGTCCAGTTTCACCGCGCCACCTTGCCGCAATGGTTCAAATGATAGACGATAATATTATCAGCGGCAAAATAGGTAAACAGGTGTTTGCGGAAATGCTTGAATCCGGCAAAATGCCGGGGGATATAGTAAAGGAAAAAGGACTTGCTCAGATAACCGATGCCGGAGAAATTGAGAGCGTTGTCGAAAGCGTCATTTTGGAGAACCCGGATGCTGCCGAAGGCATCCGCGCGGGACGTGAGAAGGCGATGGCTTTTTTAGTGGGACAGGTTATGAAAAAGACAAAAGGAAAGGCAAATCCCCAACTGGTCAACAAGATTCTCAGGGAAAGGATACATACTTAAAAAATTCATTCATTTTGGATTGATTTTAATCTTGCCATAAAAAAAGTGCGATGTTATAAATATATTCATAGCTTTTATAGTTAATATACTAAACTGTTTTTTAACAAAGAATGAAATTAGAATCTTTTGGAACAACGGATGTAGGGCGCAAGCGCTCTCATAATGAAGACAGTCTCAGCATTTCCGATGAATTGAGGTTATTCATCGTTGCTGATGGCATGGGTGGGCATAATGCTGGCGAAGTGGCATCCTCAACAGCCGTTGATACAATCCAGCAGTTCATCAGACGTTGCATTACTGACAAGGATTTTACATGGCCCTTCGGCATCAATCCCAATATTTCCGAAGAGGCTAATATATTACTGACCGCTGTCCGTATAGCCAATCGTAATGTGTGTGTGAAGGCGGCGGAACATTACGATTACACCGGTATGGGCACCACTGTCGTTGCCCTTTATGTGGAGGGTGATACAATTGCACATATTGCTCATGTGGGCGATTCTCGCGCCTACCTCGTCCGCAATGAAACTATAACTCAAATCACTGTTGACCATTCCTGGATAAGTGAGCAAATCCAGAAAAATATCATCTCTCAGGAAGATGCACGAAATCACCGCTGGAAGAATGTCATTACACGCGCCCTGGGAAACAAGCTCAATGTCGATATTGACCTGAACACCATTCAGATGCAGAATGATGACCTTATTCTTTTATGCACGGATGGTCTTTCAACCATGCTGGATGACTCTGAAATTCTGAAAATCCTCATCGATTCAGAGGGGAAGACTGATAAAGCCTGCAAAAATCTCATCCAGGCTGCCAATGACAAGGGCGGACTTGATAACATCACAGTTATCTTGTTAAAGTGCATGGAATGACCTCCCGACCTTCATTCTCCCTTGTATCCCCCGGGCGCATTGTCCTGACCGCACTTTTTTTAATCACCATCACTCTGAGCCTGATTTCTCATTCCCTTTCCAGTCAAACTTATCCTTTCGCAAAAATTCTACTCGTTTTGATGAGGAACATGGTCATACTCATGCTTATTCTTCTTGCCGCTGGCATCGGTCATGTCCTCCTCCGACGGCTGAGACTCCTTTCAGATTGCTCCGTATATAATTTCTGTCTCTCCGCGTCGATTGGACTGGTCCTGTTTTCTTATGCAACTTTTTTTTCGCTTGTCAGATTGGCAGGGGTGAATATTCTTCTCCCCTTTTGGATTTTCATTGTTGCCCTTTCCCTTCGTGAACTGTATTATCACCTGAGGGAAATCATTCCTGGAAGTCCTGACCGGTTGAAAAGTCTGGGTGGGGTCGGGATTTTTTTTGCCGCCGTTCTTTTTATCCTCCTTTTTTATGCATGGTATATGGCGCTGACGCCGCCCTTTTCATGGGATGCACAGGTTTATCACCTTGTCATTCCGAAGATATATCTTGAAAACAATGGATTCGTCCGGATTCCGCTCAACGTTTATTCCAATATGCCGCACTCTATGGACCTTCTATTTCTTTTATCCATGGAAGTCGGGGACGATATATCAGCCAACCTGCTTCATTATGCAATGGGCATCCTCTTATGTCTTTCCCTTTATGGCTTTGGCAGACGCCATTTCTCACCAATGGTCGGAATAATCGCCTCATTGCTTTTCATATGCCATCCAATGGTGATGTATGAGTTCAGCGTGTCATTTATTGATGTTGGGCTTGGTCTTTTTTGTTTCTGGACTGCAGTTTGTTGTCTGGAAACGATTCGGACAGGGCGGGCAGGTTTCGCCTTTTTGTCCGGGCTTTTTGCCGGCATGTGTATGGGCGCCAAATATACCATGATAGCAACTGCCCTGACGGCATTTTTAATCCTGCTTTTTTATCCGATTTTTGTAAAAAAAGGGGATTACTTTATATCCCCCTCCCCTGTGCCCGTTATTCGTGATATCTCACCTTCAATTTTATTTTTGATACCCGCAGTTTTTCTCATTCTTCCGTGGTTGATAAAGAGTGAACTTAATACCGGCAATCCTATCTATCCTCTCATGTATTCGATTTTTGGCGGACGTGAGTGGTCGGCACAGCAGAGTTCCTGGCTTGTTGACTGGCAGCATTCCATAGGCATGGGACGTTCACTTGTGGATTATCTTTTGCTTCCCTTTCGGGTCTTCATAAAAAGCAATCTGGCGCTTGGATATGCAGGTTTTGCAGGGACTCTCTATCCATACATATTGCTCCCACTGCCCACACTTCTTTTCATCCGTAAAAATGGGAGAATCATCCTTTTTATTTTTCTTTTCTTCACCATCTTTTTTATATTCTGGGCATTCGGGGCTCAGCAGGTGCGTTTCCTGATTCCCGCACTGCCACTTCTTGCCTTATGCTCAGCCGCAGGTATTAATGGTCTGAAGGAGAGGCGTCCGAAGTTTTTTTACGCACTCTTTCTTACACTTATTGCCGTGGCGCCGGTTCATCTCGCCGCAGACCACATTTATAAAGAATTGAAACGCGAAGGCTCGTATTTGCCAATTATCGTTGGAAGCCAGACCCGCGCCGAGTTTCTGCGCTCGCGCGTCCGTTCATATCCCTCATTTGAATATCTAAAGACACACTGCAAACCCGCTGAACAGGTCTTACTTTTATTCGAAAACAAGGGATACTACTGCCCTCATCCCTACTATGCGGACAGCATGTTTGAGGCGTCTTATTTCTTCAATATGGCGCTTGAGGCGGGGTCACCCGAGGTGTTTGCCGCCAGTCTTCATAAATATCAATGCCGTTATGTTGTCGTGGATGAATGCATCAGGGCAGACATGCATAAATATGGGAAGTTGCTTTACAGCAGGCAAAAAAATGTCTCTCAATTCCAGAATGCCCTTGCACTCATTGAGCGGTTCATGGAGAGTTATCTTGAAAAAGTATTTGAGGAGAACCAATCAAGCGTTTATCGGTTCAAATCTCCGGTGAAAGAGAATTGCAACTGATGACTCAAGAACGTGCGAAAATTAGCGTTCCGAGACCGATTGTCCTTATCCTCCTTGCGCTCATCCTCGTTCTCAGTTATCGCTTCCGCACCTATCGCCTTGATTATACACCAGGATGGTTTCGTGACGAGGGGACTTATCTTGAGGTTTCACGCCGATTGGGCATCGGGCAGCTCCAGCTTGGGGCGGTCAATATTACATTTGTGGGACCAAACATGACGCAACCCCCGCTTTATTTTGCCCTTTCAAGCCTTTTTATGAAGGCAACGTATACTGACATGCATTTCTTTCGTCTCTTTAATGCCCTGCTGGGCGTTCTTGCCACCCTGCTCATCTTTTTCTTAGGATATGAGGCGGGAAGGTATGGCGAGCCAATGGCGCCTCCGGGAACCCATGCCGAAATCCTCGGACTTCTCGCCGCATTTTTCTATGCCATTCACACCGACGCGGTCATGTATAACCGGATGGGATTCCCGTATAATCTTTATCTTGTTGAGGGAATTCTTCTCATGTTGTTTATGCTTCGATATTTACGGAAGCGTGATTTTTTCTGGTGTCTCATAACGTGTGTCGTGGCGGCAACGGCGCTTCTGACGGTTTATTATTCCATTGTATTTATTCCTTTCTTATTTCTTGTCATTCTCATGCAGAAAAAGACACGCCATTTCTGGGCGCTTGTCTGTATCCCCATTCCGCTCGTTATATTTCTCTATTTCATGGCGTCCAGCGGGACACATGGTTTCTGGGAAGACCTTGCGGCGCTCAGAAAGGCATCAAGGGCAGGTTCTCTCTACCTGACCCTTTATCACTATCATGATTTCTTTGAGACGGGAATAACATATTTTGTTGGTCTTGTTGGGCTTCTTCTCCTGCGCCGTAAATCAGCCGGTATTTATCTATTCATCCTCTATCTTTTAATGATTCACATTGTCCTGCGAAAAGAGGATACCATTATAAAGTTTGTCCATTATCCCGTAATTCCAATCTTGCCACTTGTTGCACTGGGATGCGCCGCCCTGACACTTTTCTCTCTGGGGCAAATTTTCACTTCCAGACCTGCGGCAGGACTCCTTCTTTTACCCATTATTCTTGCATCATATCTAAGCATTAATCAGGTTCGGCATGGCATTCACGGGCGCTTTTACTCTTCACTTGAATTTGGCATGACAAAAAATACAAATGATACCCTGGACGTCGCATCATATCTGCAAAGAAGGGTCAAATCAAAAGACCTTGTCCTTTCCACAACAACACTATGGTCGCTTCTCCCCTGCAGATATGCCGACCTCTCACAGTCCCTCGCATTCGACGGCGCAATGGTGGATTTTTATCGCTATCCATTACCGCGCGAACGATTTCTCTTTTCACCGGCATTGGAAGGCACCGCCTATGTTGTCATGGACTCCTTTACAGACCAGTGGAAGCTCAGCGACCCCGGGACTCTCAATTTCCCCTTGAGGGAGTTGATTGACAAGGTGGAGCGAACATGGCAACTCGTCCACGAAAAAGGGGAATACAGGGTTTATAAGAATCCTGCCATAATTGCGAAGTAAGGCATTCTAAAGAAGTGAAAGATTTATGATGTCTGATTGTTCAGAGTCTGTTATCATTTATTTTTGCGCAGGTGCATGGACGCCAGGTCTCCCCGTCGGTGAGTTGCGATACCCGATTTACCTTATTTCACAAAAATTGCCCGTGCTCTTTGTTGAACCGCCGCTCACCTGGCGTGAGCGTCTATCAGGAGGACGGCGTGTTGAAACATTCAGAAAAATGGGGAGTCTGCGTAATGTTCCGGATTCAAAAATGACTGTCTTCACGCCACAAGTCTTTGTGCCTTATTCAGTGCGTCTCCCGCTTGCAGGGACGCTAAAAAATTTTATACTGGACTGGAATATCAAATCGATTTCACGACAGGTCATGTCTGTCTTCAGACGCACCTTCCCCGGGAAGGAAAATCCCGACATTGTCTGGGGAACAATTTTTCATCATGCCGGTTTTTTATCAAGCATCCCCGCCCGGCACAAACTTGCAATCATTGATGACAATTTCCCCTTAAGCCCCGTCTTTTCTTCCTCTCAGAAAAAGGATGTGGCGCAGATGGAGCGTCGCCTGATTGAACGTGCCTCCGCAATCTTCACCACATCTATCCCTCTGCATGAAGAAAAAGGCAAAATCAACCCCATGACTTACATGATGGAAAATGGGGTTTCTGAGCTCTTTCTGCCCGAAAACCGCCAGAGACTTTCATCCATCGCTGAATCCTGCCCCGCAGAGGAAAGGCGTGTGATAGAAGATATCCGTAAACTGCCCAAACCTCGAATCGGATATGTTGGCGCGGTCAATATCAGGCTGAAAATGGCGCTACTTCGTGAACTTCTGAATCTGCCGACGCCCTGCCACACAGTTTTCGTGGGAAATATTGATGATTCGTTTCCCCACCGTATGTTCATCTTGCTCAAACAAAATCCACGCATTCACTTCTTCCCATATATCTCCCATGCCCTCATCCCGTTTCTCCTTAAGGAATTTGATGCGCTCCTCCTGCCATTTGAAGAGACACCGTTCTCCCGTTTCATCAACCCGCTGAAACTGAGCGAATACCTGACGAGTGGCAAACCCATTATAGCCACGCCGCTGGCAGAGGTTATGCGCATAGCATCGAAACCAGAGGGAATTGTGTATTTTGTGGATAAACCTGAGGAGTTCGTTGGGGTGGTTACCCGCACCCTTGCTGAAGAAGGGGGCGATCTCTGTCAGGCGCGCATCAATCTTGCCCGTACACGCACCTGGGAATGCACAACACGAAAGATGCGAATCGTTATAGAAAATTTGCTTCAAACCAATTCCGCTTAAAATGTCATTGACATCCTACCCATAATTTTTCAAAACTTAACACAATTTTGGTTGAGCGTTTAATCTGAAGTGGAGAAAGAACAATGGGAATGTTCAAGAAAAGAGTCAGGGTTTCTAACAGCAAAAATCCCAAATCATTTTTCGATGAAGAATTTTGGATTGACACAGGCTCCCTTTATTCTTTCGTGCCTGAGGATTATTTACAAAAAATAGGCGTAGAACCCTCCGTTCCGCGGAATCTCATCCTCGCGGACGGAAGGCAGGAGACCCGCCTTTTGGGCTTTTGCGATTTTCAGATTGAAGGACTGGAAGGAAGCATCCCATGTCCGGTCATATTCGCACCAAAAGGCTCATTGTTCCTGATAGGAGTCACCGCGCTTGAGAATTTCGGCGTCGAGGTGGACCCCATTCAAAAAAGACTCAAACCGATTCTTGCGGTAATTGGTGGCTTTCTCGCATCGGATACATACCCTGCTGGTGCAAAATAATAATCAGCGGTATGGGGAATTTTCTTTCTGATAAGTGAGAGTAAGAACAACACTTTTATCTTTATGCGATAAGGTGATGCGGGATTTATCGCCCTCGCTGGTGGATGGCGAAACCCACATTATACTTCCCGGACCGAGATTTTCCACCATTTTCCATTTCGGGTAACGTCCTGCAATAACCCGATGCAAAGCGTTTGCGGCTTCCTCAGCGTCCTTTATGGAGTCCCATGCTGATTTCCATAAAATTAGAGACCACCCATCCTTCCTTTCAA
>Ga0172366_10001240_pt1 | contig 19792 bp, 17 predicted proteins | sample LakKivSesite69cm_FD_114533 | JGI IMG/M metagenome (GOLD analysis project Ga0172366, IMG submission 114533) | Sediment microbial communities from Lake Kivu, Rwanda - Sediment site 69cm | ecosystem: Environmental > Aquatic > Freshwater > Lake > Sediment | place: Rwanda: Western Province, Lake...
AGCAACGTGTCTGTGACAAGCGTGAAGGGCATTGTTGTCCATACGAGGAAGTACTCATCTTGGCTGTCCGTTACTTTGAATTTGAAATATAATGACGGGTCTTCAACCTCTCCATAAGCACCTTCGTAGCCAACTTCCGCATTGCTTAGGCTTGTTTGACAGCCTGGACAGTAGGCAACAACATAGTAGCCTTCTTCTAGCAAGCCCTGATCCCATGCGCGTTTCAGAATTTGCCATTCTCTTTCAATGTAACTGTCTAAATAAGTCCAGTAAGCCTTGTCTTGGTCTATGAATATTCCAAGTTTCTTATCAGCCTCAACCCATTCTCTATGATATTTCATGATAGCCTTCTTACATTCTTCTATGAAATGTTCTTCACCTACTCTTTCAAGGAGTTCCCGCTTGTTTTTTACGCCTAAAAGTCTTTCAACTTCTAGCTCTACTGGCAAGCCTTGGCAGTCCCATCCAGCCCAGAAAGGAATGTAATAGCCTTGCATTGTTTTCCATCGATAGCGAAGGTCCTTCATCACGCGGCCTCTGGCATGCCCAACATGTGGCACACCATTGAGTGTTGGTGGTCCTTCTACATAGCCTAGGATGCCTTTGTTGTTTTTCTCTTTTGGCGCCATTAGCTTCTTTTGGGTTTGGTTTTTGTTCCAGAATTCGCGGATTTCTTTTTCAAGTTCAAGCGGGCGATAATCCGTGCTAAGCCATTTTTCAGAATCAGTTTTGAATTTCGCGGTCACCTTGCATCACATTGCACCCACAAATACACCAAAATAGCAGCAGCAACATATAACCTTTTTGAATTTACAATTACTGAGTGAGCTAGGTTGCTTTGTTGTCCTCTGTGAAGCCTAGGCCCCCTTATATATAGATTCAACCATGTATTCAACAAGATTTCTAGGGGGTGAGGGTTAAAAAATTCTGCTTTTACCTTTTGCTTTTCGCTTTACATTTATGATGGTGACGGCGGTTAAGATTGTCAACAGTATCAAGCTAGGTGTGATTGGCTCTGCTTTTGCCCTGACCTGTTGTAGCGAGTAGCCGCCTACTGGAGCGGGGTGGGTTGCCTCTACATGGGCTGTTTCAGATTGTTTTGTGGTGCCCACACTGTCAGTAACCACGAGTTTCACGTAATATGTGCCAGGTACGGTTGGTTTGAACGTCCAAGTGTCTGATGTTGCATTCGAAACTGGATCATCGTTAAGGTACCATTGATATTCGTATGGTGGATCCCCACCTGATATCGTTGATATAAACCGAATAGTTTCACCAATTTGCAATTGAGCTAAGGTTGGAGAAATGGAAACTTCAAGTGGTCCCTTCGCCTTTACTGATGCCTTGTCTGATTCCTCGGCGAACCCGAAACTGTCTGTCACTTTCAAGAAGATGTTGAACTCTCCTGGTTCTGTTGGTTTGAAAGTCCATGTGGAAGATGTTGCCCCTGAAACAGGAGAATCATCGAGATACCATTGATAACTGTATGGCGCAAAACCCCACATGACAATTGAGGAAAAGTCTACCGATTCATTCGCAAGGATTTCTGCTGATCCAGGATAAATATATACTATCAGAGGTTGCGATACTACTACCGTAGCAACGTTTGATTTAACCAAAATTCCGATGCCATCAATTACCTTTAAACAAATGGAGTATTTTCCCACTGTGTTTGCGGCGAAAGTCCAATTTGAAGCTTTTGCGCCTGAGATCAGTTTGTCGTTGAGGTACCATTGATAACTGTATGGTAAGTATTCACTTGAGACGGTTGAAACAAAATTGACAGATTCTCCTACGAACAACCCTACAGAAGTCGGTAAAATAGAAACATTGAACAGTGGTCCCACAGTGATTATCGCGTTGTCCGATGTCGTAGGCGTTGAGTAAGGAGGCGTTGAAAACGGATAGCTGACGCCCAAGGAGATATAGTAAGTCCCATATTTCTTTGGCGTGAAAGTCCATGTGGAGTCCGTTCCATCCAAGACTTCTTTTCCATTAACGCTCCATTGATATTCGTATGGGGCTTTGCCGCCAGAGACTGAAGAGGTGAAAGTCACAGATTCTCCAAGGTCAATGTTTGCTGTCGTTGGATTTATTGAGACCTTAAGCGAGGGAACAAGCGACAAGACCGCTTTCAAAGAGTGGTTCTTGTTCATAGATATAACAATGTAATCACCTGAGCCCACATTCACACCGTCAAGTTCCCAGTGATCAACAAAGGTGTTGTAGTAAAGCTGCGTGTCAATACGGATGACTGAATTTGCGATGAAAAGGTATGTTCCAGGGCGTGGATATGGCGTGTTATAGAAACCCCTAATCTGACTGCTGCCGATCACGCCTGTGATTGTCAAGGTATACGTTTGTAATGGGGGATTCTCGAGGCACGGGGTCATCAATGGATAGTGGTCCGTATTGTTTGCGTCAAGAAGCCGCGGTGTATCTCCGATTCCATCTGCTCCAGGCAGGTTTTGATTTGGACCGTTAAATTCGTCACTGCCCATGTAGTCGCTCCAATAGTTTCCGCCTGAAGGATAGCTGTTATCCCAAAGGTTTGCAGACTGGTAAAGGTAGAATTGCTTTAAGTTGTTTATGATGTTGTTATGGAAAATTATGTTGTTTGAACATGAATACAAAGATATTCCATAGTCGCTCTTTTCGATAATGTTATTTGCCCTTACGGTGCAATTTGATGCAAAATAAAGCATTATGCCTTCATGCGAACAAAGGTAAATATCTTCGAATGGATTTGCACTTCCAACTATATTATTTGAGACAATTGTGTCATTTGACCCGTGGACAAAGATTGCGACATTTAAATTCGCCACGATATTATTTGAACTTACAAGGCTATTTGAGCCAATACTTATGGCAACTCCTTGGTTGCCTGTCATATTATTTTGGGTCACGACGCTATTATCGCCCAAAACTGACATACCATCTTGGGCGTTGTTTGACACGTTGTTTTGGCTTACAGTATTATCATGTCCCCAAATGAACAAGCCATTTGAATTTGCCATAATATTGTTTTGGGTTACTGTGATGTTGTAAGAGTCTCCTAATGTTAATATGCCGCTGCTAAAGTGTTCATAATTAGCCCAGTTGTGCGTAATGTTGTTGTGCCGTATCAGAATACTATTCGAATTGACAATCAGTATACCATTGTAATTGTTCTTTATGTCCAGATTTTCAACCGTAATGTTTTTGCAGTTCACAAGCACCAAGCATCCCGCGTCTGAAGGCACAACCCTGTCGGTTACGCCAACCCAGTAGTAAATTGGTTTACCATCAACGGTGTTTGAAGTGTCAACGTCACTTGGACCAGCCCAAGCGTACTCAGGTGCTGGACCGACACCTCGCCACGCAGAAAAGCCACACCAATTGTTAGTCATGACGTTGTTTCTCAATACATTGTTAGGAGAACCAACCAAAGCTAAACCGCATCGAGTATTCTGAATAACATTTGAGGCGATGAAGTTATTTTCGGAAAGATAAAGAAGAATAGCCCCACATAGGATTCCTCCACTCAAAGTGTTCTCGGTTATGATATTATTTGAAGACTCGAAAAGGTTGAGACCGCCGAAGAAGGCGCCTGATACAAGTCTATTCTGGGTTATGGTGTTGTTTGAAGAATACTCAACGTCTATGCCGTCTCCCCCCGAGGAGACAAGATTATGGCTTAAGACGCAATCGTAACAACTGTAAAGACGCACACCATTGCCGTTGCGCAATACGGTGCTTCTTGTAATGACGTCGCCATAGCCTCTCACATTCACTCCATAGAACGAAGCGTTTCGAATATCAAACCCGTTCACTACTACGTAATTTGCCAGTATATTCAGCACATGGTTTTCAGCGCAACCGTCCAGCGTGACATATCCATCTGCAATTAGGGTAATGTTGTCTGTGAAAATGTCTATCTCACCCTCAGCATAGTATCCTTCACTCACCAAAACCGTGTCTCCATCGTATGCATCATTTACCGCTGCTTTTATTGTTGGATAGTCAGTTGGAACCTTAAGAATAGCTATAAATCTGACGGCAACTTTTGCATGCGCCACATTGTTTTCTATGACGGTTTCGCCTAGAACGGGAACAACATAGCAAGTGATATTATAAATTCCCTCAGTTGTCGTGCTCCATGAAAAACTCAAGCCAGCAGAAGCATCGACCTTCAACGAACTGATGGTTGTGGCATCAATCAAAGTTTCGTTGATGAAAAACTGCACATGCACATTGGTTTCATTATTGCGCCCATAATTTGAAACAGTCACATTAAATTCGCCAATCTGTCCCGGATCAAGTCTGCGAGACTGTTTCCATCCAGCGATACTTACATCGTGCATAGGTATCCCTGCAACAGCCCTTCTAGCATTCACTCTTCCATACCCGTAATACTCATCATACCCTGGCTCACCAAGATCGTCTGCAGTGCGTTCCAAAACCTTTGTTATCTGATCAACTGTATAATCCGAAAACACGCTCCAAGCCAACGCTGCGACACCTGTGATGTGAGGACACGCCATTGATGTGCCACTAAGATACTCGTAGCTGTTCCCTAGAAAGGTTGAGTAAACATCAACACCAGGAGCCGCCAAATCAATCCAATTTCCAAAGTTGGAAAAACCAGCGACATTATCACTTGAATCAGCGGCAGCGACTGCAATGACGCTATCGTAGGCTGCGGGATAATGCGGTGCGTTTGAATGCTCGTTTCCAGCGGCTGCAATCACCAACACGCCTTGGTCATGAGCATATTTTACAGCATCTTGGAGCAGTTCTGAGCTGGAACTACCTCCTAGGCTCATGCTGAGGATTTTTGCTCCTTTAGACACCGCGTCATAGATGCCCTCAGTGAGCCAAGAGTAGTATCCCCAGCCAGCATTGTTCAAAACTTTTTCCGCCATGATGCGAACTTGAGCGACGCCTGCTATTCCGATGTGGTTGTTGAGCGTCGCAGCAACGATTCCAGCGCAGTGAGTTCCATGTCCAGCATCATCTATCGGATCGTTGTCGTTGTTTACCCAATCATATCCTAGCGGGACGTAGTTTGCTGCCAAGTCGCTGTGCGTATACTCTATGCCAGAATCAATAATTGCAACCAAAACGTCTGAAGAACCCACTGTCGTGTCCCATGCTACATCTGCCTCTATTATCTTCGGACCCCATTGAAGAGACCAATACGGGTCGTTTGGAATGTAAGACGCTTCCACTTTCGAGTCAGGCACTACATATTTTACTAGTTCGTCTGCGCGAATTTTCTCGGAAAACAAGAAGGTTCTGTTATATGGCACTTCTACTGTGAGAGCTCGCACTGTTCCATCCACTGAGATAGTGTCCGTGACATTTCCGCCTTCAACGGCGATTTTCTCATTCAATGCTTTTACTCGCTGTTTTGTTGCATCCACTCCAACAATTAATCTAACGGACTCGTTATCGTCAAGACCATTGCCAAGTAGACTCATGTCTCCTAGCGCATTTGAATCAGAGCTTCCCTCAAGTGCATATTTCCATTCGGTGCTCAACCCACTTTTAGCGTTCGAAGTGTACAGCTGATTCGTCAAAACATCCGCTCTAGATGGTTGAATAGCATATGAGAGCACCAAAGATCCAACTAATAATAGTGTCAGCATTAACCCTGAAAAAGCATTTCTCATGATGATCTCGCGCTTCCCTTCCTTCTCCCCTAATGATATTATCTAGTTTGTTCTTTTATAGTTTCTGAGAGTAATTTCTATGACAAATAGAAAGTTGCACAAGCTCCATCTCTCTCGAGTCTTCTTGTCTTGCACGTTGCCAACACAACTGTATAAGGTTTAATTTGCAAGCATCTTATATTATTGATGACACAATTTGGTTTCGGTGCCAGCTCAATGAATGTTAAAGCGTTGATAAGAGCATTGCCTAAAGCCGAGCAACATGTTCACATTGTTGGTTCTATAAGGCCTGAGACGTTGCTTTGGTTTGCTGAAGAAGGTAGATTAGAGAAGCCTTTCAAAACATTCAAGGATGTTCGACGTTTCTTTAAGTTTCGCAATTTTCCTCACTTTATTACCACTTACATTGCTGTGCTTGATTGTATTACGAAAGAGGATCAATTCGAACGTATAACCTATGAAATGCTAGAGAATGACGCTCGATGTAATGTTCGCTACGTCGAGGCGAGCTTCTCTGCCTTTGATCATGTCAAAAAAGGACTTGACTATGGTTTGATGATTGATGCCATCAATAGAGGTGTATATCGTGCGCACTGTGATTTTGGCATAGAATGTAATCTTAGAATTGACTTGGTTCGGAACTATGGACCTGATGTTGGAATGAAAGTCCTCGATCTAATAGAGCAAAAGTGTAGTAACATTGTCTCCGTTGACATAGGAGGCAGCGAAGAAATGTTTCCTCCGAAGCCCTACGCACCTGTTTATCATAGAGCGAAGGAGATGGGGCTTCATTTGGTTGCTCATGCAGGAGAAGCCGCTGGACCAGAGAGCATATGGGACGCAGTGAAGTATCTCAATGTTGAACGCATAGGTCATGGAGTTGCTGCAAGTCGCGACCCTGAGCTAATGAATTATCTTCTGAAACGGGGCATTACCATTGAGATGTGCCTCACTAGCAACTTGAAGACCAGAGTTATCTCTTCTCTGAAAAAACATCCTATACGAACATTTCTGGAAAGGGGCCTAAGCGTAACTGTGAGTACTGACGACCCATCCATGTTCAACACTGACATGAATAACGAATACCTAAAACTTCATCAGCACCTAAACTTCACAATTCCCGAACTATTCCAACTAAGCCTCAACGCTATTGACTCTTCATTTCTCCCAGAAAAAAAGAAAACTAGCATGCATAAATCTTTTCTTAAAGAATTCGAGCGATTACAAGAAACTTATCTATGACATTGGAGATTATTACAGTGGTACTCTTTTTCCATTAAAATCCAGCTTCGAGACTCCAAATTCCTTCTTAACTTCCCTAAGCTGACTTGCTGTGAATACTGGTCCGTCTCTGCACACACGATATTTGCCTACAACGCAACTTCCACACAAGCCAATAGCACATCGCATCAAACGTTCTAAGCTGGCTTCCAAGGCTATTCCATTTTTTTCAGCTAAATCTAAAACCTTACGCATCATCTGTTCAGGTCCACAAGTATAAATCATGTCAAACTTTTCTTTAGCCAAAAGCGATTCCAATGGTGTTGTGGCTAAGCATTTGATGCCGTAACTACCATCCTCCGTTGTCGCCACTAAATCTCTCTTAACACATACTTCCTCCAGCTTATCTATGAAAAGTAGCTCATCCTTCGTTTTTGCACCTATCACGAAAACCAGCTTTGCAGCTTTTGATTTCACTTTTTTGGCCAAGAACAGCAGTGGAGCCGTGCCTGTTCCGCCGCTAACCATCAATATTTTTCCTTCCTTCAACGTGAAACTGTTGCCAAACGGTCCTCGCAAGCCTACAATTTCCCCTATTTTTTTGTTGTGCAACGCTCTTGTTGCATCTCCAACCTTTTTGACAGCCACAGACACTGAGCCATCCTCGTTTGCGTCAAAAATGCTTAAAGGAATTTCATCCACGCCTGGAACCCAAAGCATCAGAAACTGACCTGGCTTAGCCCCTGCACACATTTTGTCTTTAAAGGTGAATGTTTTTGCTGTTGGGCTTTCAGTTTTAACGTTAAGAATACGCGTAGTTCGCAGTTGGTTAGCTGCGATGTGATAAACCGACAATCTCGTTTACGCTCCTGAAATTGTTCTTTTTCAAATAAGCACTTATTCCCCGTGCGACAGCTTTGAACACATTTGGACCTTTTAGGGCTACCGCAGTGCCTATTTGAACTGCTGAGGCTCCAGCAAGAAGGAATTCCACTGCATCACGCCAATTTGTTATGCCACCGCATCCTACTATTGGCACTTTGACTTGCTCGTAAATCTCGTAAACGCACCTAACGGCTACAGGCTTTATTGCTGGACCTGATAGTCCGCCAGTTTTGTTGCTTAGGATGGGCATGATTGTTTCCGTGTCTATTGCCATGGCTTTAACCGTGTTTATAGCGGTTATGCCATCTGCACCAGCTTTTATGGCAACCTCTGCGATTTCCACGATGCTCGTAACATTTGGGGACAATTTAGCAAAAACTGGTCTATTCATGGCAGCCTTAACTTTTCCAACAACTTCCGCCAAAATTTTCGGATTCTGCCCTATTTCAGAGCCTGTTTCCTTAGCATGAGGACATGAAACATTAAGCTCTATGGCGTCAGCCCCTGAATCCACGGCTTTCTTAGATACTTTTGCGTATTCTTCTGCTGAAAAACCGTAAACACTCACAATCAATGGAACACTCAAAACGGCTTTTGCTTCACGAATCTCCTTAGCAAACTCGTCTATTCCGGGGTTTGGAAGCCCCATGGCGTTGATTAAGCCGCAGCTTGTTTGCACTATAGTCGGGTTTGCATAGCCACTCCGTGACTTTAATCCAACCGATTTTGTAACTACGGCACCAGCTCCACTTTCAACTATGCTCTCTAAGGTTGCTGCTGAATATCCCAGAATGCCTGAAGCTAATATTGTCGGGTTGGCAAGCCTTAAACCAGCCAAATCAACGTTTAGTAGATTACTTCTCAAATATTTTTTTCACCGCTATAGTCTTTTGTAAAGGTTAGCGCTTCAGCAAGATAAAGTTTAATTCTTTAAATGTGAAATGTGTTGTCCATGAGCAAGTTTAAGGCTGCACTCTTTGACCTTGGCGGAACACTCATAAAAGCTGTGGAGGTTCCAGAAATCTATCGAAGGATTTTGGAAGAATATGGAGTTAGCGCCTGTTCTGAAGACATTGCTAAGGCGCATAAGGAGGGTGAGCATGAATTTAACGTTGAAACAATGGTTGAGTTGAAGGAGGGCTTTTGGGTTAAATTTAATTCGCGTGTTTTAGAAAAGCTCGGTATAAACGAGAATAGGGAGTTCTTGGCGAAGAAAATTGATGAATTGTGGTGGAATTACGCCGAATTGCAAGCTTATTCTGACGTTTCGAAAACCCTTTCTCAGTTAAAGAGTAAGAGAATAAAGACTGGAATAGTGACCAACGCCTTTGAAAAAGACTATCAACAAATCATGCAGAAGCTTGCTTGGACAGACTATTTTGACATTGTAATTGGAATCGATGCGTGTAACAAGGCGAAACCAGATAAAGCAATATTCATTTGCGCAGTAAACAGGCTTCGTGTAAGTCCAGAAGAAACAATTTTCGTGGGCGATTCTTTGAAACATGATTACGAAGGCGCTAAAAGGGCTGGATTAAAACCTTTTATTATCAATCGAGAAGGAAAAGCTTTGACAGGTGTTGAAACGATTGGAAGCTTGATTGAATTGCTAAACTATTTTGAAGACAGTTAACTGATAAAGCCTTATTTTTTCTTTTTCTTTCCGAGTTCAGGTTCTGTTTCTTCAGCGCCTAAGAGTATCCTTAACGATTTCACTTCTTCTCTGAGCATGCTTACTTCACTTTCCAACGCTCTTGCCTTGGAATCTGCCATTTTTTTAAGCTCTTCAATTTCCAACAAAAGATTATTTCGTTCACTTTCTAAAGTTTTAAGTCTCTCCACAACTTTTCTAAGGCTGCTCATAAACTCCTGCTCTCCCACCATAGCCACATAATATTTGACTTTGAACACTTAAAATTTTTGTAAACTCGAAAACAAAGCCAACTCTAAGCATGACCGCAACAACTATTTATTACGACAAAGCTTAAGAATAGTTAATTGGCGCTGCATTCAATTATGGAGGAAGCATAGATAATGAAGGCTACAGTAGTTGAGTGTTCCTTTGGCATAATGGCTTTCAATGAAGAAAACAAGTTAATAGAAAAAGTCTTGTTCCCTAAAAAACCGCAAGAGGCGGCAAAAGCTATATTGAAAATTGAAGCTGGAAAAATTGTGAATGAGATTACACAATTAGTCGATATGCTTAGGAAAAAGGGTTATGAAACCTTGGTTTTCGAGAATGCAAGCCTCGCTAATGAAGTCCAAAAAAATTTTGGCGCTACTGTTGAGGTTTCCAAGCCTTCTGAGACTGGTGAAACGTTTCGTTCCAACATGGAACGGTTTGCCGTTGAGACAGGTTTTGCAAAGAATGCTGAGGAATTCACGCTATGGACGCATAACGTAACCATGGAAATGGCTAAGCTACGAGTTAAAGGAGCCGTTGAAAAAAGAGACTTAATGATTGCTCAAGCCATCCAAACTCTCGACGATTTGGACAGGGCTATAAACTTGTTTATGGGTCGTGTTAGAGAATGGTATGGAATACATTTCCCAGAGCTTGATCGGTTATTGGATAAGCAAGAAACCTACGCTCGCTTGGTGCTTAATCTAGGCAGCAAAGATAACTTCACAGCTGAAAAACTCGAGAAAGAGGAAATTCCAAAGTCGAAGACTGAGCAAATAGCAAAAGCAGCGGGAACATCCATGGGCGCAGATTTAACAGAAACAGACATGGTGCAGATTCAAGATTTATGCAAAAACGTAATCAGCCTATATCACCTGAGGCAAGCTTTAGAGAATTATCTTGACAAAGCCATGGAGGAGGTTGCACCCAACACAAAAGCCATAGTGGGCTCTCTGTTGGGAGCGCGTTTAATTGCATTGGCTGGAGGCTTAACAAACCTAGCTAGGCGACCATCAAGCACAATACAAGTTTTAGGAGCAGAAAAAGCCCTATTTCGCTCGCTAAAAACTGGAACAAGACCGCCGAAGCATGGAATTATTTTTCAGCACACCTACTTGCATGAAGCCAAAAAATGGCATAGAGGAAAAATTGCTCGAGCCCTAGCTGGAAAACTAGCCATAGCCGCAAGAATAGACTCTTTTGGAGGCAGAAGCATGGGTGAGGAATTGAAGGCTGACCTTGAAAAAAGAATTGAAGAGATTCGTGAAAAATACGTTGAACCTCCACCGATTCCTGTGAGGAAGCCAGAAAAGAGGAAAGAGAAGTGGAGAAAGAGTAGACGTGCACGTAAACGTTAAACCACATCCTCAATTCTCGGCAATATACCAAGTAACGTTGGAGGATGGGGCTCAGAGGCTGGCAACAAGAAACCTAACGCCTGGAAGAAATGTTTACGGTGAGAGACTTGTACGTTTTGAAGGCGTTGAATATCGGGTTTGGGACGCGTTTAGAAGCAAGTTTGCGGCGGCTATCCTGAAAAATCTGAAGACTGTGCCGATAAAACCAAATCATCGAGTTCTTTACCTTGGTGCGGCTTCTGGAACGACGGCAAGCCATGTTTCTGACATAGTTGGCGAGAAAGGATATGTGTACTGTGTGGAGTTTGCTTCAAGGTCCTTACGAGAATTGGTTAACAACGTATGCGTTTATAGGCTTAACATGTCGCCTATTCTTGAAGATGCACGTTTTCCAGAAAGATATGAAATGTTTATGGGCGGAAATGTTGATGATGTTTACTGTGACATTGCTCAGCCAGAACAAGCTAAAATTTTAGCAGATAATGCTGACCTGTTTCTTAAAAGGTCTGGGCGGGTAATGATTGCTGTAAAGGCTCAGAGTATTGATGTAACAAAGGAGCCATCAGAAGTCTATAAACACGAAATAAAAGTCTTGCAAAACCGTGGCTTCCGCATCGAAGAAGTTGTACATTTGGAACCATACGACATAGCTCACGCCATGATAGTGGCTCAAATGCAAAAAAAGTCTTCGGGAAACTAAGCATAGTTTATATTCAACAATGTAATGATACTTTTTGTGACTGTCCGATGACTTATTGGGAGAAGGAGATATTAAAGCCTCCAGAGGATGTGCTTAAAGAAGCAAGTTTTGATGTTTCTGAAAGATGCTGTTCTCGGCCAAGCTGTTTTGACTTTGCGGCTAGGAAAGACAAAGTTCTCATTCTGGTTAAAGTTCAATCGGATATTGATAACCTTTCTTTGGGCGACTCGTTAGAGCTGAAGGCTATATCTGAATCTGTGTCGGCTGCTTCTCTTTTGGTGGGCGAGAGGACACGTGAAAAACCCTTAGAAGACGACACAGTGTATTCAAGGTACGCGATTTCGGCTGTTACTCCCAAAACTTTTGAAAGCATTATAGTTGGTAAGGTTTATCCTCTGATTCATGCTGGTCCAGGAGGTTATTATGTTGAGATTCACAGTGAAGCAATTAAGAAGAGAAGGCAAGAGTTAGGCTTGTCGGTTGGTGAAATGGCGGAGATGATAGGCATATCTCGTAGAACCCTTTATGGTTACGAGCGGGGCATGGCTAAAGCCTCAGTGGCAGCCGCATATAATTTGATATATATTTTGGGGTTTCCAGTGGCTAAGCCGATAAATGTGTTTGAAAGGCCGAAGGAGCAACACAAATGTTTCTTGTTGGCTGCTAAATCTGCAATAGCTAGAAGTAAATTTTTGCAGAGAATTCTCGCAAAATTTGTGCGTTGCCACGTTACAACTGTTAAGAAGGCACCTTTCGACTTCGTCATCAGTGTTCCAGAGGAAAAGATGCGGATTATTGGCGGAGTTGCGAATAATAAAGAACAAGAATTAAACAAGAGGGTTGATGAAATTCTAAGTGTTAGCAGAGTTGTCAAGGCGCATCCAATTCTTGTTACGGAAGAGCAGAAACAGTCAACAAAGGATATTTTGTGCATTTGCAAGGAAGAGCTTTCCAAAATTAAAAGTCCGGAAGACTTGATTTCTCAGCTTTAGATGAGTTTTGTTTGTCGTGAATCGTTTTCGCTTTTAGCTTTTTTGGCTGGTTTCCAAGATTTTCTGACAAACTCTGGGTATTCGCCCAGTTTTTCTAGGCATTGTTGAAGAAAACTTATGGTTTTAGGGTCTGTTGGGTATCCGCAACCTAAGTCGCCATATTTTCTTGTTAGTTCTGCTATTTCTTTGTCTCTTTCGACTTTTGCGATTATTGAGGCTGCTGAAACTATAGGGTATTTTCTGTCAGCCTTGTGTTCGGAGATTATTTCTATCTTGAAAGGTAAGCATTCCAAGATGTGTTGTTTAAATCGTTCTTCTAGAACGTCTGAGGCGTCAACGTAAGCTATGTCTGGTTTGAGCGTTTCTATGACTTTTGCCATTGTCTGTGCTTCTAGGCGGTTTAGTCTGTGGAGTTTTTTGCCTGTTTCTACAACTATGTCGATTTCTTTCGGCGAAAGCTTTACGACATTGTATTCTTGGGCGATTCGTTTAATTTCAACTACGAGTGTTTCTCGTCTTTGCGGAGACAAAAGTTTTGAGTCTTTGACACCTAGTTCTTTGAGCTTTGGCAAGTCTTCTTCTTTCATTAAGACTCCTGCAATAGTTAATGGTCCTATTACGGAGCCTCTTCCTGCATCGTCAACGCCTGCAATTAACATGGAAAGGTCACTTACATGAGGCTATTTGGGTTTCGAGGCTATAACACTTTATTCGTTTTAGAAAGTGTGAGCTTTTGTGTGTGAGAGCAGTTAATATCCCCCCTATATATAGGTTGAACTTTGGTTTGAAGTTTCTGTGATGGAATTGTTTTTATGTGTCTTTTGACAGATGCGTAGTCTGTTAGGAGTCTAGAATCCATGGAGTTGAAAGGCAGTAAAACTGAAAAGAATTTGTTGGCAGCTTTTGCTGGCGAATCGCAGGCTAGAACACGCTATACTTTCTTTGCCAGCGCAGCCAAAAAAGAGGGATTTGAGCAGATTTCCGCAATTTTCGCTGAAACAGCTGACAACGAGAAGGAGCATGCAGAATTATTCTTTAAACATTTGAAGGGCGGACTTGTCGAGATTACGGCAGAGTATCCAGCGGGTGTGATTGGTTCGACGGCTGAGAATCTGTTAGCAGCGGCTGAAGGCGAGAAACTGGAGTGGGGTACGCTTTATCCCGACGCTGCTGAGGTGGCTGAGGAAGAGGGTTTTGCAGATATTGCCAGAACTTTTCGCATGGTTGCCAAGGTTGAAGCTTATCATGAAAGGCGATATAGAAAGCTGTTGGCAAACGTTGAGCAGGGCAAAGTGTTCAAGAGGGACAAGCCTGTCGTGTGGAAGTGTAGAAACTGCGGCTACGTTTTCGAGGGCAAAGAAGCACCAGAAAAATGCCCAGTATGTTCACATGAAAAAAGCTACTTCGAACTATGGACAGAAAACTACTAGACCCGACCGTTTTTTCACTTTCAGCTATACTATTCTTCTTTCGCTTCGAGAAATTCAACAGCTTTCTCAACAATAGTTTCGTGCAGTTTACTTCTATTTTCATACGTAACCGATATTATTTCTACATCTTCTCTCCCTTTCACTTCTTCTATCAGCCTATCCTTCACCCTCCAATGAACAACACCAACCACAACCTTCCCACATTCAACAGCCCCCCTAACAGCATCCTTAAACTTTTCAGAAAACAACTCCATAGGACCAATCTCATCTATCGCAACCACATCAAAATTTTCAACAGCATCAACTATTGCATTTGCACCTATATCCTCAAGGTCTTTCAAATTCACGCGATACCTACCGACCCGCGGACCAGCCTTCTGATTAACATGAGCAAGCCACCCTCGCCTACCACTGCCCAAATCCAAAATTTCAAAACCAACCCGCACCCAACCCACACGAGCTTCACGACTCACCACTCCCCCAACACTAAAACCCCTAACCTTCAAAGCATCCAACGTTCTCAACAAAACAGAAGTCTTTCCAGTGCCTGGACTCCCCGTTATAAGCAGCACTCGCTTTTTCAACAACTCACTCTCATATAAAAGAAGTCTAACATTATCCTAAAACCCTTTCCCAATACACTAAAGCTACACTCAACCCAGTTTGCCAATCTGTGGTTTAAGAGCTTAAGTCAACGCTTATATCAGTGGAAGCTAATGGTTCATGAAAAAGCGAAACAAATGGGACTTGTCGAACTTCTCAGGCGCGAATTCTCGTTCATCACAGGCAACTACCTTTCCGTCAGCCTTTTGCCTCAATCACCATTCTACATGGCAATTGCACTGACCTTCACTGTGCTAATTATAGTCCTGTTTCTCATTCACGAACCAGTAAAAAGGGCGGATTAACGTCAAACCAAGAAAAGAATATTAACACAAACAATTTCTATCAATAACGAAAAAAAAGTTTATCTAATAATTTTCGAGGACAAGCAAAGACATGACAGAAATGAACCCAAACATAGATTTTCCAACAGAAATAATTGAAGAAGGCAAAGTCAAAATACTAGTTCCAAAACTCGAAGCATTCATAAAATCACCTTCAGACTATGCACCTTCAAAGGCTCCAGTCTTCTACAATCCCGTTATGGAGTTAAACCGTGACATTGCAGTTTTAGCCCTCCAAGCTTACCAAAAATTGGTCAACCACGAGATTTCAGTTTGCGAACCCCTAGCCAGCTGCGGAATCAGAGGAATCCGCTTCGCAAAAGAAGTCAAAGGCATCCAAAAAGTCTTGATTAACGACATCAACGAGAAAGCCTCCCAACTTGCAAGATACAATGTGCAAATGCACGGACTAAGCAAACAGGTAACCGTGAAAAACAGAGACGCAAATTTTCTCTTAGCCCATTATGGTGCACCACGCAAAAGATTTGACGCCATAGACATAGACCCCTTCGGCTCTCCCGTGCCCTACATAGATTCAGCCATCCGATCCATACGCAACGGCGGGCTTCTGGCTTTAACAGCCACGGACATGGCACCGTTATGCGGAGTTCATCCAAAAGCATGCATACGCAAATATGGCGGAAAACCTCTGCGCATAGAATACTGCCACGAATTAGCCGTGAGGCTTCTGGCTGGTTGCCTAGCCGTAGCCGCAGCAAAACAGGACATAGGCATAAGCGTAGTTTTCAGCCACAGCACAAACCATTACATTAGAATTTACGCTACCACAAAATATGGCGCAAAGAAGGCTGACGAAAGCATCAAAAACATGGGATACATACTTCACTGCTTCAAATGTTTCCACAGAGAAACCTTAAACAAACCTCTTTCACTTGCAGATTCGGAAAAATGCAGTGAATGTGGTTCAAAAATGAATGTCGCTGGACCATTGTGGCTTGCAAAAATAGTTGACAGAAAATTCTGTGAATTAATGGGAGAGGAGCTTAGGCAAAGAGATTTTCGATTTAAGGGACGAATAGGAAAGATTTTGGCTTTAATAACAGGTGAGATTGAAGCTCCCGCCACATATTATGTTGTTGACAAATTATGCGACGCACTAAACATCCCTGTTCCATCAGTCAAAAGGCTTGTTGATGCCTTGAAAAAAGAGAATTTTCAGGCTTTTTTAACACATTTTAACCAAAAAGGAATAAAGTCGAATGTGCCAGCAATGAAAATAAGACAAATTTTGCGCGGAATAACAAGTGTTAACTGATAAGTTTTATATACTTTAAGACTGAATCTGGGTTATAGGTGAACGATGTTGAAGATGAAAAATTTGGCAATGATAATATCTGCGATAGCTGTATCAACAATATTTCTGACATCTTTAGCCTATGCGCAAACTCCCTCCGCCACAGTCAATATATATGCATATACTGATAAAAACTCCTATAACCCGGGTGATAAAGGCACTCTCAAAATAGTTGTTCGCAACGACAGAACAGATCAGGATCTTATCATTAAAAACATAACAGTATTCTATCCGTGGTTTGCCTACACTGGTGACCAATGGGAAGGAAACGACACAATCACGGAAGAAACACCCCCAGTCATTGTAAAAGAAGGAGGAACGTACACTAAAAGCGTGGACTTTAATATCCCTACAGATGGAAGAGTCATATCAATGTATGGATATCTAACTATCGATATAATGGTCACCGTGGACAAATCGCCTTATCAATATCCGACGGGTGGATATTATCAAGTACCTATCTATATTGTCACAACGCCTAGCTACATGAGTCAGATCGTGACGCTTTTCACAGTTCAGGTAGTGCTCATCATTGTCTGCACGATTATAGTGGCTGCAACAATATTCCTTTCAAAGCGTAGTCCACAAGTAACGTGGAAAGCAGAAGAAAAAGCAGAGTAAGCCAAATCTTCTCCCCTTCTTTATTTTCCATTTTGTTTAAGTAATAGATTCTATAATTTGCTAACTGTTATGAATCAAATATTGGGGGTGCCGTGGAACTCGGAAAAGTTGTGGTAACGTGCGCTTGGCCATACGTGAATTATATGCCACATTTGGGCACGTTGGTGCAGGTTCTGTCTGCAGATGTCGTAGCCAGATATTACCGATTGAAGGGCGAAGACGTAGTTATGGTAAGCGGTTCAGACGAGCATGGAACTCCAATAGAAGTTGAAGCCGTAAAACTTGGGATTTCGCCAAAACAATTAACCGACAAAATCCATGCAAAAGTAGTTGAATTGTTCAGAAAATGGGGGTTCTCATTCGACAACTACACTCGAACAGAAAACCCAACCCATAAAGAATTTGTGCAAGACCATCATACGAAAATCTACAACAACGGATACATCTTCACCCAAGAAACAGAAATGCTCTACTGTGAAAAATGCAATCGCTTTCTGCCAGACAGATTTGTGGAAGGAAAATGTCCATACTGTGGATACGAAACTGCCCGCGGAGACCAATGTGACGCTTGCGGCAGACTACTGGAACCAACATTTCTCATAGAACCTTACTGCACAATATGCAAAAGCAAGCCCATAGTAAAAAAGACCAAGCAATGGTATTTTGACTTGCCAAAATTCTCCGAAAAACTCACCGATTACATCACCAACAATAAAGAGCTACCAGTTAATGCCAGAAACTTCAGCTTAAACCTAATAAAAGAAGGATTGAAACCAAGGGCTATGACAAGAGACGTAGAGTGGGGAATCCCAGCACCTTTCCCAGGAGCCAAAGGCAAAACATTTTACGTTTGGTTTGAAAACGTCTTAGGCTACATTTCAGCAACAGTCGAATACTTTAAAAACCGAGGAGAACCAGAAAAATGGAAGGAGTACTGGTTTAACAAAGAAGCCAAAACCCTGTATTTCATTGGAAAGGACAACATTCCATTTCATGTAATAATTTTTCCAGCCCTCCTACTAGCTTCTGGCGAAAACTACAATTTGCCATGGAACGTGCCAGCAACAGAGTTCCTTCAATTCAAAGGAGAAAGAGCCTCGAAAAGTAGGAGAATAGGCATATGGATAGATGAAGCCTTAGAACTTTTCCCAGCGGACTATTGGCGTTTCTTTCTGATGGCGACTAGACCTGAAACGAAAGACACAAACTTTTCATGGGATTTTTTCATTGAAAAGATTAATTCAGACTTGAATGACACATTTGGCAACTTCATTCACAGAACATTAGCCTTCATGAACACGCAATTTAACGGTGAAGTTCCACAGCCAGAAGCTTTAGACGAAGACGACAAGCGAATTTTGGAAACTCTCAAAGAGAAGGTTGAAACACTTGCAAAAGAAATCGAAGACAGCAGATTACAATCCGCTACAAACACCATGATAAGCATAAGCCGTTTGGGGAACCAATATTTAAACGAGAAGGAACCGTGGAACCTAATCAAGAAAGACAAAAGCAAAGCAGCAAACGTCATTTATGTTGCTGCACAAATTGTTAAAGCCCTAGCAATAGTTTCAGCCCCGTTCATCCCATTTGCTGCAGAAGAACTTTGGAAAACCCTAAACTTGCTTGGAAGCGTTCACGAACAGAAATGGGACGAAGCCTTAAAGCCTCTTTCAGCTAACCATAAAATCGCTAAGGCAAAGCCTTTATTCCATAAAATAGAGGCAACTGAAAAAGAACTGGATGAAAAGTTGGAAAAGATTGGGGAACGCTTGTCAAACGCTTAACAGTTTAAGAAGGTTGTAGCTTTTTGCAACTGAAAATCGACTTGCACGTCCACACTCACTACTCCTCTGATTCTCTAATTACACCAAAAGAACTAGTCTCTTATGCAAAGAAACGTGGATTGGACGCGGTTGCCATAACAGATCACGACCGAATTGACGGTGCATTAAAAATTGCTAAAGAAACAGACTTTCCGATTATCCCAGGAATAGAGGTTTCAAGCCTAGACGGTCATGTTGTAGGACTTAATCTCCAAGAATCCATTGCTAAAAATCTGAGCGTTTCAGAAACAGTAGATAAAATACATGAAAAGGGAGGGTTGGCGGTGGCTTGTCATCCAGCAGCTTTTATGAAGGGAAGCGTAGGAAAAAACGTAAATGCAAGGTTCGACGCTGTGGAAGTGATAAACGCTTCAGCCATTCCCTTCAGTTATTCTGTAAAGCACGGTGAAAAAATTGCTTCTCGTCTTCGAATCGCTCGAGTTGCTGGCAGCGACGCACATTATGGTCCAGAAATAGGTTATGCTTATACCCTCGTAGACGCTGAATTGCATGTTGAAGAAATAATGAAAGCGCTAAGCAAATGCTTATGCGAACCATTTGGCAGAGCAATACCCATAACGATAAGGTTGAAAAGAAAATTCTTGGTTCTCAAAAGAGATTTTAGTTTAAGAGACCAGAAAAGAAGAGAATTTTAGGGGAAATGTTCCAGTTGGTAAAGGTTTAGCTTCATATCTAGTTGTTTTTCTGGTTCTGCATATGGTTCTAGGTTGAAGAGTTGCGGTGCAATTGTTCCGAATCCGCTTAAGATATGCGGAGAATTTACACCTGTCATGACAAGGGTGACTTTTAGTTTGCCATTTTGTTCAGGGTTGACTCTTGCCCCCCATATAACTAGGGCATCGGTGTCCATCATCTCTGTGACGATTTCTCCCACGCGGTTTGCCTCTTCAATTGTCATCTGGTTGTCGCCAGTAACGTG
>Ga0172366_10001241_pt1 | contig 19773 bp, 21 predicted proteins | sample LakKivSesite69cm_FD_114533 | JGI IMG/M metagenome (GOLD analysis project Ga0172366, IMG submission 114533) | Sediment microbial communities from Lake Kivu, Rwanda - Sediment site 69cm | ecosystem: Environmental > Aquatic > Freshwater > Lake > Sediment | place: Rwanda: Western Province, Lake...
AACACCGAGTTCGTCCAGTTTCTCTACATTGCCAAAGGCTCCTGCGGCGAAGTCCGAGCGCAACCCTCAATAGCTTTCGACCAGGGCTACATGCCCGACGCCGAGCATCGCAAGCTGTCCGACCTTTGCCGGCTGGTCAGCGGTATGCTTTCCGGCCTGATTGACTACCTGAAGGGTGCACGCTACCGCGGCGACAAGTTCCGCCAGCCCGAATCCGAGACCGTTGAAGACCGAATCCGCATACTCCGCGCCGCCCAGCTCGCCAATCTGGGTAGGAACGAACAAGCAGAGCCGTGAGTCTCCAAGCGCGGAGACGTGCTCGTGGATCCTTGAATCGTGCCGTGACCTTGCCGAGTCGCGCCTCGGGGCGGAATGGAACCGAGCGGCCGGTGGTAGATGGTGTCAGATGGCCGTAAACATAAGGGCCATATGAACGAGGCAGCCCGGAGATGCAGTGGCTCCAAACTCACCTCCACGGCGATACGCGCGATCGTAGCAACGGTTGTTGTGGGTACCCTGGTTTCCTATTGCTCGTGCGGCAAAGGTCGCACACCACGAGCTCAGGAGCGTGGTTCCTCCATCCGTGCTGACTCGAGCCCGTCGAATTCGGCAACCCCGCCAGACACCGTCAGCGCAGTCGGAGACGTCGGTGCGACGCTGCAGTCGGCTCCCGACTCTCTCTGGATTGCCTACGCGAACCCTGACGGCGCACGCTGGATGAGCTGGAAGGGGCCTGAGCGCGCTGTCCGGTTCAGCGCTCCCTCCGGGTTCGGCCATTCATGCCAAATCACAAAGGTCAGCGCGATATTCTGTCTCATTTCGAGGAACTCGTCCTTCAAGCCGTGGCCGGATTCGAGCTTTCGGTTCAAGATCTACGGGGGTGACGGGCGGACCTTGCTTCATGAATCCCCGGTGCTGGAGGCAATTCCCGGCGAGCCGGGCCCGGCGGTCGTCTACGAGCCGCGTAGGCCGGTTTTGGTCGGACCCGGTGATTTCCACGTGTCGATAGCGCCAGTTGACCCCGGGGGGATGCCGTCCAGCCTCGTCTTGAGTAAGTACAGCGAATGGCGGGCTCGACGCAGAGACGGAGAGGACAACCTGAAGCGACGCAGCTACTCGGGTTCACCCGGACGCTGGTCACCTCTGGAACAGGGCGAGCTTTCACTGGCCGTCATGGTCACGCGCCGCGAGTTGGTCCGGACGGGCTCTTTCGGCAGCTTGCAGGTCGGCTCTACCCCTGCCGGCGCCGCCATCTTACTGGACGACAGCAATACCGGCAAGACAACGCCGTACTTGTTCACGAGCGTGGCTGCGGGCGGGCATCAGTTGGAGCTGAGAGGAGCAGCGGGTCTGCGCTGGGATTCGTCCGTTTCGGTCGCTGGTCGGCGGATGACGGCCGTTAAGGCGACACTGAGAACGCGTCCGGCGTCCCTTTGGGCCACTTACGCTGGTTCCGCTGACAAAATCTGGTGGACCTGGAAGGGACCTGAGCGCGCCGTGAGGTTCAACCCGCGTGACTTCCAGCTCGGCTATCCCCTGCGCGTCAAGAAAGTGAGCGCCGTGTTCTACTTCGCATGCCCCAACTGGTGGCCGGACTCGAGCTTTCGGTTCAGGATATATGGAAGCGACGGTAAGGTCTTGCTCTATGAGTCGCCCGTGCTGGAGGCCATTCTCGGTGACCCGGGGCCGCCCGTCGTTCACGAACCAGCTACTCCGGTGCTGATCGGCTCCGGGGAGTTCTATGTATCGGTCGTGCCCGTTCACCGGAGCGGATACCCTTCCGGCTACGCGGTCAGCAGCTCCGGCAAAGAGCCGAGGGCGGATGCGATTCCTCCGTCCACTCAAGGACACAGCTACTTCGGCTCGCCGGGACACTGGTCAGCGTTCGCCGACGCCGAATTCAGCTATTCGGTGCTGTTCAGCGACCGATGACGCAACTCCTCGCAACCGCGCTTGCACTACTGGCATCGCTGGCCATCGGTCTTGGCGCGGAGCACGAATCCTACGGCCGTTTCCCGATAATAGTCGAGGGCAAGTACGGCTACATTGACCGATTCGGGCACGTGGCCATCCAGCCGCAGTTCGACAGCGCGGCGAGGTTCTCGGATGGGCTCGCGCTGGTCAAAGTCGCAGGCAAATGGGGCTATATCGACGTCTCCGGCCGACAGGTTATCGCGGCGAAGTTCGAAGACGCTCGGAGTTTCTCCGAGGGTCTGGGAACGATGCTTCTGCGGGACTCCACGGGTGCCGCGTGGCGCATCATCGACAAGACACGTAGAGCTGTCGTCCGGTCCCGGTTTGACCAGCCAGTGGTTTTCTCCGAGGGCCGGGCCTGGTTCGCCACCCGGCGGTGCTGGAGCGGCTGCATCGACCGGGTTGGCGATACGATCATCAAGCCGACATTTCCCTACGAGAACCGGCCCTTTTCCGAGGGACTTGCCTATGTGCTGTTCAGGGGACGCCATGGCTACATCGACAAGAACGGCAAGGTCGCTATCGAGGCGAATCTCGATTGGGGGGGAGACTTCCACGACGGGCTGGCGTACTTCATGGATGATAGCACCGCGCCTGGTCGCTGGGGTTACATCAACAAGACTGGCGGGATTGTCATCAAGCCGCAGTACGGGAGAGCCGGCGACTTCTCCGAAGGTCTGGCGCCGGTCAGCATCGATGGCAAGTGGGGCTACATCAACCGGACCGGCAAGGTGGTAGTTGCTCCGCAGTTTGTTGAGGCACGCGGATTCTCAGAGGGGTTGGCTCTTGTCCGTGTTGTCAGCACTCAGCCCGTGAAAAAGGACGGCGGTTCGTACGGGCCGCCGTGCTACGGCTACATCGACAGGACCGGCGCGATGATCGTCAAGCCGCAGTTCGACCGCGCCGGGGATTTCTCTGACGGGCTTGCGGAGGTCTGGGTGGCCGACAGAACACATCCGAGGACCGGCGTACGATCGGAGGTGGCACCACCTCCTCCGAAATACAGGTATGGATACATCAACAAGAGAGGCACTTACGTCTGGGAGACCATCGAACCAGCGAGGCGCGGGAGAAGATAGGGAAGCGCAGTACTGGTGACTCCGGAGCTGGCGGCCAACGCTAGCGGCCACCGGCTGCTTGACCTGGCCTAGCATACTCCTACAATCTCGTCGTGACTGAGCAGACAGACAGATTCAGGCTGGTTGCGCCGTTCAGGCCGTCGGGGGACCAACCGGAGGCGATTGATAGGCTGTGCGAGTTCATCAATGGCGGGGCGAAGTATGCGACGCTCTTGGGCGTGACCGGCTCGGGTAAGACGTTCGCGATGGCGAACGTCATCGAGCGGCTGAACCGGCCGGCCATCGTGATTTCACACAATAAGACCCTGGCCGCCCAGCTCTACGGCGAGTTCAAGGGGTTCTTCCCGGAGAACGCGGTTGAGTACTTCGTTTCCTACTACGACTACTACCAGCCTGAGGCGTACGTGCCCGAGCACGACCTTTACATTGAGAAGGATGCTTCCATCAACGAGGAGATTGAGCGGCTGCGGCTGCGGGCCACGTCGGCCCTGGTAGAGCGGCGCGACGTTGTTGTCGTGGCTTCGGTGTCATGCATCTACAACCTTGGCGAGCCCTGGGAGTTCCGGAACTCGATTCTGCCGGTTGAAATCGGTAAGGACATGGACCGGGAGCAGTTACTGGAGGAACTGGTGAAGCTCCAGTACACGCGGAATGACGTTGACCTGAAGCGTTCGACGTTCCGAGTCCGGGGCGACGTTGTTGATATCCATCCGTCGCACCGCGACTACGGGGTGCGGGTGGAGTTCGACGGCAGCCAGATTGGCCGGCTCACGGTATTCGACATCGTGTCCGGGGACATGATTGAACGGAAGCCGCGGATGACGATGTTCCCGGCCAAGCAGTTCATCACGACCGAACAGCAGATTAGTGCGGCCGAGGTAACGATTGAGCAGGAACTGGTCGCGCGCGTGACCGAACTCGAGTCGCAGGGCAAGCTGCTCGAAGCCCAGCGGTTGAGGACTCGCACGAAGTTCGACCTGGAGATGATGCGGGAGTTCGGGTACTGCCCGGGCATAGAAAACTACTCGCGCCACCTGCTGAGCAAGAAGCCGGGGGAGAGGCCGTACACGCTGCTCGACTACTATCCGGCCGACTACCTGATGGTGATGGACGAGTCGCACGCGACCGTGCCGCAGATACAGGGGATGTACAATGGCGACCGCGCGCGCAAGCAGACGCTGGTGGACTACGGATTCAGGCTGCCGTCGTGCCTGGACAACCGGCCGCTGCGGTTCGATGAGTTCAACATGCTGGTCAACCAGGCCGTGTTCACATCCGCAACGCCGGGACCGTATGAGGCGACGGTGAGCCAGGGGCGGGTGGCGGAGTTGATTGTCAGGCCGACCGGACTGGTGGACCCGAAGATGACCATTCGACCGACCAAGGGTCAGGTCGATGACCTGATTGCCGAGGTCAGGAACCGCGTGCGGCAGAGGGAGCGGGTGCTGGTCACGACGCTCACGAAGCGCATGGCCGAGGACCTGGCCGAGTATCTGACCGAGATGGGCCTGAAGGTGCGCTACCTGCACTCGGAGATTGGCGCGATTGAGCGGGTGGAGATACTGAGGCAGTTGCGGTTGGGCGAGTTCGACGTGCTCGTGGGCATCAACCTGCTGCGCGAGGGCCTGGACCTGCCGGAGGTATCGCTCGTCGTCATCCTCGATGCCGACAAAGAGGGATTCCTGCGGGACGAGCGCTCAATCATCCAGACCGCGGGACGCGCGGCGCGAAACGTCAGCGGCGAGGTGATTCTCTACGCCGACAACGTGACCCGCTCGATTCGGAACGCGCTGAATGAGATTGACCGGCGGCGGCAGAAGCAGATCGACTACAACGCGGAGCACGGCATCGAACCGCGCTCGATCCTGAAGTCCGTCGACCAAGTGAGGCTGACAACGTCTGTTGCCGACGCTGTGGCAACAGACGAAGTGGCGAATGACGAAGCTCGAATGACGAATGAGGAGCAGGATAAGGTCGCGCTGCTGGCGAGGTTGCAGCGGGAGATGGAGCAGGCCGCAGCGCTGCTGGAATTCGAGAAGGCGGCGAAGCTGCGCGACCGGATTCGGCAGGTGCGGCAGCAGATTGACGACGAGGAGTGGAAGGCGGCGAGAAAGAGCAGGATGAAGCGGCGATAGGAGTCGAGCGGACAGGGACGAAGTCAGAAGCCAGAGGCTAGATGCTAGAAGTCAGAAGTGGCGGAAAGAGAAGACAGACGGAAGTCAAGGGCCACGAGCCAGAGAGCCAAGAGTCTACTACCAAGGACCTGGAACCAAGAACTGAGAACCGAACGGAGTCGATGCGGAGGCTTGTGGCACGGATGCGGCGATGCGCCAGATGTGGACGGAGCGGGCCGCCGGTATTCGGCAGGTTCGAGCCGGGGCAGGACTGGATGCTTGTGGGCCAGGCGCCGGGGACCGAAGAGGTGAGGCGGGGGATGCCTTTTGTCGGGTCTGCGGGCCGGCGCCTGTTCGAATGGCTGGAGCAGGCCGGCTTCGAGGAGCAGGAGTTCAGGGCGAAGTGCTACATCACGGCCGTGTACAAGTGCTATCCTGGCAAGGGAAGGCATGGAGACCTGAAGCCGAGTCGCGGCCAGTTGGAGCGGTGCTCGAGATTCATCGACGAGGAGTTCGACCTGGTCCGGCCCGACGTTCTGATACTTGTGGGAAGTATGGCCGTCGACCAGTTCCTGGGACATCTGCCGCTGGCTGATGCTGTGGGCCGCAGGTTTGAGGTCGCCATACGCGGCCGGGAAGTGACAGCCATTCCTCTGCCGCACCCGTCAGGGGCATCGGTCTGGCCGTTCAGGCCGGAGAATCAGAAGCTCCTCAGGCGGGCACTCGAGCTCATTCGGCAGGCAGCTAGCGTCGGGCGAGACGGCGCAACAGATCGCGCGATACGGATGGAACCAACATCGCGCGGTCCGGGCAGGCTTCGACGCAGCAAAAGCAGGTGACGCACTTGCCTTGGTCGATGGCCGGCTCGGGCGTCATGCTGATTGCCTGCACCGGGCAGTTGTCTGCGCAGCGGCGGCAGCGGTTCCAGAGCCTCTTGTCGTACGTCGGACGGCGCTGGATGAGCCGGTAGAACGTGAGGCCGGCGATGCCGGTGATGGTGCCGGCAAGCCATGACGAGGGCAGCCTGAAGCGGGGAATCATCTCGAAGTCGCCAACAATCTGTATCTCCTCGGCGCGGGCCGGGCCCAGCCCTCGGGCGGCGGCAATCCGGTTTGTCGGAACCGCGTCCGGCCTCGCGCCAGCCATCATGGCCATCACCGAGTCAAGCGCGACCGCGTTGCTGCTCGCCAGTATCCGGCCGAGCTGGAGTACGCGGCCGCCGCTAGGGCCGCTCTGGCCGTCCATGCCGCGCAGCGCATCCATTACGTTGAGGACCGGCACGGGCAGGGTCTGGTAGATGTCAACAAGGAGTTCAGCGAATTCGTCGCCGTTCTTCACGACCGAATGGAGGTGGGCCTTTCTGAGGCCGGGGACGACGCCGAACATGTTCTTGACCGCGCCGGTCATGATGGTGAGTGCGTGGGTCTTGAAACCGGCAGGTTGACGATGACGTCGACCTCATTCAGGATTGAGGAGACCGGTACTTCCGCGGCGAACCGCGACTTCAGCGGGACGAGAACGGACGATTCCGCGATGTCGCGGAAACAGCCTTCACTCGCCTCGACCACGCCGGTCGGCGCAAGGAAGTCGGCAAGCAGCTCCGAGTGGACACCCATCGGGTTGTCGGCGACCCAAACGGCCGACGCGCGGCGTCTCTTCAGTTCGCGCGTGACGTGGCGGACAAGCTCCGGGTCAGTAGTGACGCTCCGCTCCGGCCTATGCGGGCCGAGCAGGTTCGGCTTGACCCAGACGTGCTTGCCGGTGAAGTCGTACAGCAGGAAGTCGAGTGCTTCGGTGATTGCTGCACCGAGGTCGACGACTTTGCGGACGAGGACGCGGTACGAATGCACTATGCTCTACGCACTACGCATCACGCCGGACATCCGCATCTGGCGTCGAGCTTCATGCGTTGGGCGTTGCGCGTCCGCTCACAGCTTGCCAGGCAGTATGTAGAGGACGTTGGCGAGAGCGACGGTGAACTCCGCCGGCTTGGACTTGTTTTCAGGGATAGGCGCCGCCTGTTCGATGAGGCAATCCATGGCCTTGACGACGTCGTCCTTGATAGTGTAGCCGGTGCAGGTCACCGTGCCGCCCGACTTCATGAATATGACTGGCATTTCTCGTCCTTTCTATTCGGGTACGGGAAGCGTACATCTCAGCGTCTTGTCGGTCCTCAGGCCAAGCGCGTAATCGGCCTGCAGGAGTTTGTGTATCTCGCGCGAGCCTTCGTAAATCTGCGCGCCCTTAGCGTTGCGGTAGAAGCGCTCCACGCTGTATTCGCTCGAATAGCCGCAGGCGCCGTGAATCTGAACCGCATTGGACGCGGCCCGCTCAGCCGCGGCGCAGCCGTAGAGCTTGGCGAGCGAGGTCTCGCGGGTATTGCGCTTACCCTCGTTCTTGAGCCAGCCGGCCCTGAGCCAGAGCAGGCGGCAGGCTTCGTAGTCCCCGGCCATTTCGGCTATCATCTCCTTGACCAGTTGGTGTTCAGCTATGGGCTTGCCGAAGGTCGTGCGCGCCTGGGCGTATTCGACCGACGCGTCGAGGCAGGCGTGGATGAGCCCGGTCGAGCCGGCGGCCACGGTGTAGCGTCCCTGGTCAAGCGCGAACATGGCAATCTTGAAACCCTCGCCCTCGTACCCGAGCCGGTCGGCCTCGGGTACGCGGACCTCGTCGAGGGCAATGGAGCCGGTATTGCCGGAGCGCACGCCCAGCTTGTTGTGGATGGTATAGGTTGTCAGTCCCTTCATGCCGCGTTCGAGCAGGAATATCGAGAGGCCGGTATGGTCCCGGGCCTTCTTCTTCGCGGCGTCGGTCCAGGCAAGGACAGCAAAGTGATCGGCGATGTCAGCCAGCGAAATCCACATCTTTTCGCCGGTCAGGACGTAATCGCTGCCGTCCTTACGGGCATGGGTCTGGATTCCGGCAACGTCGCTGCCGGCCGCGGGTTCAGTGATAGCGAACGTGGCGACCTTGTCGCCTCTGGCCTGCGGCGCCAGCCAGCGCTGCTTCTGTTCTTCGGTGCCCCACGTGAGCAGGGTCAGGCTGTTGAGCCCGACGTGGACGGAAAGGACCACCCGCAGTGAAGTATCGACGTATTCCAGCTCCTCGCACGCGAGCCCCAGGGAGACATAGTCGTTTCCGGCGCCGGCGTAGCGCGGAGGCAAGGAGAGGCCGAGCAGGCCTGCCTCTCCCATCTTCTTGAGGAAGCCGCGGTTGATGCAGCCGGTCTCGTCGCACTCCTTGATGGTCGCGGCGGCCTCGCGGTTCGCGAACTCGCGCGCAAGCCTCTGGACGAGGAGCTGGTCCTCGGTGAAGGAGAAGTCCACGCCGCTAGACTCTGGACTTTGGGCTCTGGACTTTGGGCTTACTGGCCGTGAGCCCAACGCGGCGGTATACGGCGTCGACGTTGCGCAGGAGCCGATTCAGGTCGAACGCCCGGCCCCTGGCGCGCCGATCCAAGAGCTTCGAGATTTCGGGATTCGCTTCGCACAGCTCAGGCAGCGATTTTCCCTCAGTCTGACAGGTGAAAGCAAGCTCTTGAACCAGCCGGTAGGCCCGGTCCTTGTCCATGCCGGCGCGTACCAGCTCTAGCATCACCGCCTGCGAGAAGAACGTCTGGCCCGAGGACTCGATGTTCGCAAGCATCCGGTCGGGCCGCACGACCAGCCCGGCAAGGACGCCGGTCAGCCTGCGGATCATGTAGTGGGTGAGGGTGAACGACTCCGGAATGATGACGCGCTCGTTGGCGGAGTTCGAAAGGTCGCGTTCGTGCCAGAGACAGACGTTGTCGAGCGCGACTTGGGCGTAGGCCCGGACCAGTCGGGCAAGGCTGGTGATGCGCTCGCAGATGATTGGGTTCTTCTTGTGGGGCATGGCCGATGAGCCCCGCTGACCTTTGGAGAAAGGTTCAGCCAGCTCGCCGATCTCGGTGCGCTGGAGGTTGCGGATTTCAGTAGCGATTCGCTCCAGGCCGGCAGCGGTAAGGGCGAGTGCATCGAGCATCGCGGCGTGGCGGTCACGCGGAATCACCTGGGTGGAAACCGGCTCGGGTCTAAGGCCGAGGCGGGACAGCACTTTGGCTTCGACGTCGGGACCCATCTGGGTGTAGCCACCGACGACCCCGGATATCTTGCCGTGGCGCATTTCGTCCGCCGCCGCAGCGAGGCGGGCTATGTTACGCTTGGTTTCCTCGAACCACGACAGGCACTTGAGGCCGAAGGTTATCGGCTCGGCATGGACGCCGTGGGTGCGGCCCATCATCGGCGTCCGCTTGTGCTCCAGCGCCAGCCGGGCGGTCTCGAGCCGCAGGTCCCCGAGCGCGGCCTGCACTATCTCCAGGGCAGAGATGCAACGCAGCGAGAGCGCGGTATCGACCACGTCGTAGGACGTGAGTCCGTAGTGGACATACTTGCCGGCGGCGCCGACTGACTTGGCGACGCTACGGGTGAACGCGATGACATCGTGGTTGGTGATTCGCTCGAACTCGTCAATCTCTTTGACCTTGAATGAGGCGCGCTGAATGGCGCGGGCCGCCGGCTTCGGTATGATGCCGAGCTCGGCCTCGACCGCGCCGACGGTCTTCTCGACCAGCAGCCACGAGCTGAATTTCGCCTCCTCGGACCACAGGGCCGCCATTTCCGGTGTATCGTAGCGCGTCGTCATCTTAGCCTGTAGAGCAATCTGATTCGTTCCCCGCCGCGGTCAATCACGATGTCGATAGTGCCGGCGAGGCGTTCGTAGAGCCGCGCGAACGCCGCTGCCGAGCTGACCGTCCTGCCCTGGGCCATCAGGATAACGTCGCCGGGTGCCATGCCGATGGTCTCGCCGACGCTGCCGCCGTCGACTTCGACCACGACCACGCCGCGCCGGTAGCCGAGTCCGAACTTGCCGCGCAGGGTCGGGTTGATGTCGGCAACGGCCGCTCCCAGGCCGGTCTTGACCCGCTCGTAGTGGCTCAAGCCACCGGAGCTGCGCGTTTCCCTGACGAATTGCTTGACGTCGTTTATGGGCCGGGCGAAGCCGATGCCTTCGGAGCCGCCGGAGTGGCTGAAGATGAAGGTGTTGATGCCGACGACTTCGCCGGCGGCGTTCGCCAGCGCTCCGCCCGAGTTGCCCGGGTTGATGGCGGCGTCGGTCTGAATCATGTCGGTATAGACCTGGCCGCCGCCGCTCGACTTGATGTCGCGGTGCAAGGCCGAAATCACGCCGACGGTGACGGTCGGCTGTACGTCCTCGATCATGAAACCGAACGGGTTGCCGATGGCAATCGACCATTCGCCGATCATCAGGTCGTCGGAGTTGCCGAGAGTCGCCGCCGGCAGGTCCTTTGCCTTCAGTTTGAGCAGCGCCAGGTCGCGAGTTTCATCCAGGCCCTCAAGCTCGGCCGGGAATTCCCGGTTATCGGGCAGCGTGACCCTCATTTGGGTCGCGTTGAGCACGACGTGGGCGTTGGTCATGACGTCACCGTCAGGGGAGATGATGACGCCGGAGCCCATGGACTTCACTTCCTGGCGGAAGGCCCGGCGCGGGAAAAAATCACGGAAGAAGTCGTCGAATCCGAACCCGCCGAACGGGTCGTACGCCACGACCCGGGCCTGGGTGACGACGACCGATACCACCGCCGGGCTGACCATGCGGGCCGCGAGCACGATGGCGTTCGTGCGCGAGGCGGAGACGTCGTCACTGACGGATACCGGCACGATTCTTCCTGTAATCGGCTGCTGGGCGCAGGCCCGCCGGTTGGCCCAGAGCGACGCGACCAGGGCCGTCGCCAGCGCGACAATACTCAGGTAGGGAAGGAGCTTCTTCATGGCCGCAGCCAGTGTAGCAGCGCGACCGAGGGACGTCAATGTCGGTCGGGAGCTTCGACTTGCCCAACTTGACAGCGGGCGTCTCTTGGCCTATTCTCGCTCTAGATGAGAATCGTCCTTTTGGTTCTCGTTGCCTGCCTGCCTGCGTCCGCCATCCTCTACAACATCGACCAGCCGGTGCCGATTTCCCTCGCCCATGCCGAGTACTACGTCAGCGGCCGGCTCTGGGGCAGCGGCGGTATCATGATGCGGTTCGGCCTCGGCCTGTTCGACCGGGTCACGCTCGGCATGTCCTACGGCGGCAACTATGTGCTCGGGGCCGAGGCCCCCAAGTTCTTCGACCGCTACCGCCCGGATTTCCAGGCGCGGCTCGCCATCCTGCAGGAACAAGGCTACGCCCCGAACCTCGTGCTTGGCTTCGAGAGCCAGGGGTACGGCGACTGCATCGACCAGGAATACCAGGTGCGGGAGAAGGGCGGCTACCTTTGTGCAGGCAAGACGGTAGACGCTGTCCGCACGCACTGCCAACTCGGGCTCAACTACTGGAAAAGCACAGGGAATGGCACGGGGTTTGACGGCTTCGTTGCGCTTAACGCACTGCTGCCCGGTAATGTCGAGTTGATGCTTGAGTACGACCCGGCGCTCAATGACCACGACCAAGCACTGAAGCACCGCGGCTTCCTGAACTTCGGCGTCGGCTGGACCGTCGCCGACAAGGTCAGGATGGTCCTGTCCCTGCGCGACGTGCTCGGCAATCTGGAGGAGACGCGGCTCAATCGGACGTTCGACGTCTCACTCAACGACCGCTTCTAGGAATCGGATAGTGCGGAATTCAGAAGCCAGAATTCAGAATGCCCCGACACCCTGGATTCTGGAATCTGCATTCTGGACTCCAGATTATCCGGTCCCGCGAATAGGTCTCGGGCACAACTATCTTCGGACTCGGAACCGTCGTCGCGCTAGCGCGCGGGCACGGCCCGGTAGACGCGGTCGAAGACGGCGATGACCAGCGAGTCGTAGCCGGCAAGGTCAACTCGGCGGCGGACCACCGACTCGGCGGCATCAACCTGCGCGGCAACCGAGGACGAGTCGGCCCGGCCCGGTTGTATCGTGACCACGAGATTGCGGACGCCCGGACTCGGGGTGGAAAGCTGGACGCGGAACCGGCTGTCCGGGAAAAGCGCCGACAGGGCTTCGCGGGCCTTCTCGATTTCGATAAGCCGCTGGTTGACCCGGGCGCCGGGCAGGCTCCTGAGCGAGAGGAGAACGATGGCCCCGATGAGCAGAGCGAAAATGATGACCCAGACGAGTCGAGTCATTGCACCGACATGATACGTCCGCCGGCTGCCCGGTCAAGGCCCTGACCCGGCTTGACTCCGCGCGAGAGCGGCGTTACCCTAGCAGGGAGTACTCTAACGAAACGGAGACGACGATGGACGTGAAGGCTTTCCTGGAGACCATTCCTGAATTCGACCAACTGCCGGACGCCGGCTTTGACCTGCTGGCGAGGCTGGCCAGAGTCGGTGAGGTGAAGGCTGGCAGCATGGTTGACGTGCAGGGCGAGCCGGCCACCAAGTTCTATATTCTCGTGAGCGGGCGGCTGGGGGTCGTGCTCCAACTCGACTTCGGCGTAACCAAGAAGAACTACATGGTGACGTCGGTCGGTCCCGGACAGATGTTCGCGTACTCCGGCCTGGTGGGCAATCCGCACTACACCGCGGGCAGCCGGGCGATGACGAACAGTACCTATCTCGAGTTCGACGTCGAGAAGCTGAACGCGGCGTTCAGCGACGACCCGCAACTCGGCCACGTCATGATGAAGATGGTTGCCCAGACCATTGCGTCGCGGCTGCGGGCGATGCAGCTTCAGCTCGCGCAGCAATATGCTCTGAGCGAGGCGGAGCAGAGCCCGGACTGAGTCCGCAGGATAGGCGCAAGAACGCGGGGCGCGTGGTCCACGCCCCGTCTGTTTCCGATGCGCCGGGTCCTAGAGTTCTTCTTCGATGGCGGCGACTTTCGCGTCCATGGTGCCGAACTTGTCGCGCCGGTCGTCGATCTTCACGGTGGTGACGATACGGTTGCAGCCCATCTTCGCCAGCTCATCGTGCACGGCCTTGAGCGTGGAGAAGATCTCGTCCCACTCGCCTTGAATACAGGTGCCCATGGAGTTGACCTGGTACTCGAGGTCGGTTTCTTCGATTAGCTTGACCGCGGCCCTGACGTAAGAGCTCACGCTCGTTTCGCCGGTGCCGACCGGCACGACGCTCACTTCGACAATCATCGAAACCTCCTACATGAACCGCTCGAACCGGTCCTTTTCGGCCTTGCAGACCGGGCATTTGCCCGGCGGCTCAGGCCGGGCGCACAGATAGCCGCAGACCTTGCAGCGCCAGACTGGATAGGAAAGGGGTTGGGGATTAGGGGCCAGGGACTGGGGAGGAGGAGTCTCGGAGTAGCCCTCGCGCATGAATTTGGCCGGCCGGCGCTCCGGGATGGAACCGTGTTTCTTGCTGCCCGCTATCCATTCATCCGTGACATAGAGGGCGCAGTAGCACGCGCCGAACTCCTCGAGGTCGGAGTCCCGGTAATAGCATGGGCAGATGACGTCGAGGTCCTTCTCCTTATCGCCGAACGCGAGTCGGCATGGACAGCACCAGTAGCCGTAGCGCCTTTCGTTTTCGAGCAGCCCCTGGACAAGCCGGAGCGTGAAGTCCTTGTCCGGGTTGAGGTGGTAGCCGCCTTCTTCGGCTTCCTTGTTCAGGCGCTCATAGGTCTTGAGCACCTCGTCGGAGAATCGTTCTTCTTTGTTCATATTTCCAGCAACTCGCGGAGGCGGTCTTCGTCAAACCCTGTTACCACCTCGTCGTCAATCCGGATGGTTGGGAAGGAGCCGCGCGGGTTCAATTCGCGCAACTTGGCGGACGCTTCCGTTCGTTCCTCGCCCTGGCACTTGTCCACGTCGATGTACTCGTACTGAATCTGGTTGGCGTTCAGCAGCTCCTTGGTCTTGCGGCACCAACCGCAGGTCGAGAGCGCATAGAGGGTCACGCGGTGCTTGGCATTCCTGCCAGGGACGTGGGTGAACTTTATCGTGGTTTCCTTTCTACTTCCGGCCGCGGGCTTGGCAGGGCGCGCAGATGGCGCTGCCTTCGAGCGGAGCGCCGCAGTACGGGCAGTGGCATTCTTTCTTCTCGGTCCTTCGCTGTCTTGCCAGGTAGTTCTCAATTGCCTTGTGGAGCGCGTCCGCGCCGAGGTTGGAGCAATGGAGCTTGTTGGGCGGGAGCCCGCCCAGTTCCTTGGCGACGTCGGCGTTCGTGATCTTCATCGCCTCCGCGACGGTCTTGCCCTTGGCCAGCTCGCTCGCCATCGAGGAGACGGCGATAGCCGCGCCGCAGCCGAAGGTCTTGAACTTCACGTCGGTCAGAATGCCATTCTCAACTCTTACGTAGAACGTCATCATGTCTCCGCAGATCGGGTTGCCGACTTCTCCAACGCCGTCGGCGTTCTCAATCTCGCCCACGTTCCGCGGATTGCGGAAGTGCTCCATGACCTTTTCAGAATACATCCAGTCTCCTATGGGTCATACAGGTCCTATTGGTCCTATTCGTGTTCCGCCTCGGGCTCCCCGCACGCCTCGCCCCGCTTCACTGCGTAGGGGTCCTCGCCCTTCCGGAACTTGGCGTAGAGGGGCGAGATCTGCCTCAGGCGCTGCGCGATAGGGGGGAGCTTCTCGAGGAAGCGGTCTACGTCGGCGTCGGTTGAGTCCTTGCCCATTGTCAGCACCAGCGACGACTGGGCCCTGGCGTGCGGCAGGCCCATGGCGAGCAGCACGTGCGACGCCTTCAACGTCTTGGCCGAGCAGGATGAGCCGGACGCGGCGGCAATGCCTTCGTCGTCGAGGAAGAGCAGCATCGCTTCTCCCTCCACGAACTCCACAATAACGCTGACGTGGCCGGGTATCCGGGCAAGGGGACTGCCACCGCTTTCCGCCGGGGAAAACGGTGGCTGTACCCGTCCGGAGTCCCGCGGAACCGGACCCGTGAAGATCACGTGGTCGAGCTTCTTCGGCAGCTCGGTGAAGATGCGCTGCGCCAGCCTGGCCATGCCGGCCGACCACTCGGGCAGCCTGGTCTTGGTCACCGCGGCCGCCGCGCCGAATCCGGCGATGGCGGCGACGTCCTCGGTGCCGGCGCGCCGGTTCTTTTCCTGGAATCCGCCTTCGACGAGCGACTGGACGCGCGTGCCCCGCTTCAGGTACAAGGCGGCAGCGCCCTTGGGACCATAGACCGACATGGCCGGGAAGGTATAGGCGTCGACCCCGAGTTCGGCCAGGTCGACCGGAATCCGGCCGACTGCGGCGGTGCCATCGGAATGAAACGGCACCCGATACCGGTGCGCGACCGCGGCCAGCTCCTTGATGTTCTGAATCGTGCCGACTTCGTAGTTCGCGTGCATCACGGACACGAGAACCGTTTCCGTCTTGATCGCGGCCGCCAGCTTGTCAGGATGAACCACGCCGTCTGCATCGACCGGCACCAGGGTGAAGTCGAATCCAAGCACGCTGAGCGACTTCAGCGGCTCAAGCACTGATACGTGCTCCACGGCGGAAGCGACGAGGTGTATACCCTTGTCCCGGTGGGCCTGGGCAAAGCCCTTGATGGCGAGGTTGTTCGACTCGGAAGCTGATGCGTTGAAGACGATGTCGTCGGGCCGGGAGTTGACGAGCGCGGCGACGCTTGAGCGCGCGGCTTCGACTGCCTCTCGGGGCTTGGTCCCGAAGCGGTGGAGGCTGGACGGGTTGCCGAATTCGTCGCCGAGGAAAGGCATCATCGCCTCCCGCGCCTCGGGTAGTAGCGGCGCGGCGGCAGCGTGGTCGAAGTATCCAGAGACCATACGGGTTAGACGGGCTGGGCCTTGGGCAGGGTTCCTTTCCTCGTACGCATCGTCAGCTTAAGTCTAGAAGCGACCGGGGACAAGTCAAATCGGGGCGAACTAATCGGGGCGAACGCATAGGGCGCTGCGGCACGTCAAGGCGCGGTAACGAAAACCGCATACTGTTCTTGTAACCTATGTAGGATGCACACCCGCCCTCGCGCCACCCCACATGCCTGTCTCATTACCACCCCGCCGACTAAATCGTTGCGCCTTCGCCTTGACTCCGTATGCCGAGCCGGTATCCTTCCCGCGTTGCTCTGTCCAAGGACACCGGCTGCCTGATTCCGGTAGAGCCTATTGACAGCGCGATACTGGAGATCCGCGGGCAGAAGGTGATGTCCGGCTATGACCTTGCCACCATCTATGGCGTCTCAACCGAGGCCCTCAGCCAGGCGGTGATGCGAAACCGCGACCGGTTCCCGGAAGGCTCCCAGCTTACCGACAAGGAGAAGGACGTCCATAAGCCAGAAATCAGAATGCAGGATGCAGCAGCGCAGCCACCAGCGTCAGGCCGAACGTCCTTCTATCTCAACTCTTGCGTATAGTCCAGACGAGAGATAAGGCCGGGCGAGGCGATCCAGAGGTAGCGGTCGTCCGCGTAGAGTGAGTTGATTTGGGAGACAGGCAAGCCGCGCGCAGCGTCAATCACGGTGTAGGAGCCGTCCTTGGTGTCGAGCGCCGTGATACTCGCGCCCGTGGCCATGAAGACGCGCGTGCCGGCTGCGGCCAGGGCCCGCACCGGCTGCTTCAGGTCAAAGCCCGGCGGCACGTAGCGGAACCACCTGCCATCAGCGGTGCGTGAGACAATTCCCCCGAGCGCACCGAAGTAGGCGGTGCCGCTCGCCTCGGCGATGTCGAACACGCCCCAGTCGGTAGCGCCATAGGGGTCGTTGTATTCGACCACGCTGTCACCGGTAGACAGGAACAGCCCACGTTCGGTGCCGAAGATAATCGAGTCACGCAGCCGAAGAAGGCCGTTGACTTGCACCGGCAGGCTGAGCACCTCGGCGAGCTTGTTGTCCGAGCCGAGGGAGTAGATGCCGTATCCAGTGCCGAGCAGCAGTCCGGCCGAGTCGGCGAACAGGGCACTTAGGCCTTGGTCACGCTCTAGGGTCGTGACGTTACCCAGGAGGAGCCGGAAGCCGCTGACCGAGAGGTCGCCGGGCCGGGTAAGGAAATAGCGCCATTCGCTCGCCGAGTCGAGTGAGACCGCGGTCTCGCCGCCGATGAACCAGAGCCGGTTGTCGAGCCGGGCCATCCGGCCGACCGCGACCGAGGAGGGACCGAACCGGATGTGGGCTTCGCTGAAGCCGGTGCGGAGGTTGTACACGAGGATTCCGTAGTCCCGGGTAGCGGCGAACAGACGTTTGGCGCCTCGGTCCGGCCGCACGAGCGCAATCTGGTGATTGACGAGCTGCTCGTCCATCACGAAGTAGGGAGTGAGGACCGGGAAGTCGCGCGGCTTGAGCGTGTCGCGGCTGCCGTACCAGGTGAGGTCGGGCGGCGACTCGGACACCGAGGCAAAGTCGTTGGCATCGCGTGAGCGGAAGAAGAGGCCCGCGTCGGTCTCAAAGTAGGCGCCGTCCTTGGCGATGCCGATTGATGAAACGGTCTTGAACGGAGCGAGGAGCTCTTCGATCCGTCCCGTGGATGGGATGAAGTGATAGATATGCTCGTCGGTGGTTATGAATACGTCGCCGCGTGACGGATTGTGGGCGCAGAGCCGCACTTCACCGGTGAGGCCGTCGGCCGGATTCAGGGTCCGGATGAGGCGGTAGCGGCTGCGGTCGAGGACGCAGACGCCGGCCGGGGTCGCAACGTAGATTTCCGGGCCGGTGGCCGATATGCAGCGGATTTCGTCCAGCGAGGGGAAGACCTGCCAGTTCTCGGGCCGGTAGAGGCCAACCAGGGTGAGAAGGAGAAGGGGAACCACTAACGTGTGCAAGTCCCAATGACCAATACCCAATGACCAATCAATGCCGGAATTCCGAATGCCCGATTGGTCATTTCTCTACTTGGGGTTTGATTGGGAATTGGGAATTGGCAATTGGTCATTCTCAAGTGTCGAAGCTCGGGCGTCTCCATTGAGTACTGCAGAGAACGCCCTGGGCAAGTACCTGGGCAGGTCTCCGGCGGCGAGGCAGTATTCGGTGAGCGATTGAACCGCGATGTCGGCGGCGAGACCGTGCAGGAACACCCCGGCGCAGGCGGCATCGAGCGGCGATGCGCCCTGGGCGATGAGGCCCGTCACGAGCCCGGTCAGGACGTCGCCGGTTCCGCCCGAAGCAAGTCCGGAGTTGCCGTTCGGATTGACGAACACCCTACCGTCGGGAGCCGCGACCACGGTCGAGGCGCCCTTGAGCACGAGCACGACCTTGCGCTCGGTGGCAAACTTCCGCGCCACGCCTACGCGGTCGGCGTTGATGTCCGCGGGTTTGAGCCCGGTCAGGCGCCCGAACTCGCCCGGGTGCGGGGTGAGCACGAGCGGGGCCTTGGCGCGTGACAGCAGCGCGAGATGCCCTGTCAGGTTGTTCACGCCGTCGGCGTCAATCACGGTTGGCTTCTCGACCTCGGCAAGGAAGCCGAGCTCAACCTGACTTGTACGGCGGTCGGTGCTGATGCCGGGGCCGATGGCGACCACCTGCGCTTCGGCGCTCAGGTCAAGCAGCGTTTCAAGCGCGGCCGGAGAAAGGGCGGCGTCTTCGGTTTGAGGTAGAGCAGACTTGACCGCCTCGACCACGCCGAGGGCGACAACGCCGATGATTCCTTCCGGGACCGCGAGGTGGACGATGCCGCAGCCGGAACGGACAGCGGCGCGACCGGCCAGCACCGCCGCGCCGGAGAAGCCGCGCGAGCCAGCGATGATAAGAGCCCGGCCGAATGTTCCTTTGTTGCCATCTGGCTGGCGACGGGGCAGAATCGCACGGACGTGCTCAGCGTCGAGCAGCACCGTCCTCGGTCCTCCGTCTTCCGTCCTCGTTCCTTCGTCCATGCCGATGTCAGCGACCTCGATGGTTCCGGCGACGGCGCGGCCCGGGTAGAGCCAGAGCCCGAGTTTGGCAAGCGCCATCGTGACGGTTAGGTCGGCTCGGACGCACGGTTCATAAGGTACGCCGGTGTCGGATGCCAGACCGGATGGCAGGTCGATGGCGACGACGTACGCGCCGGAGTCGTTGATGAGTTTGATGGCCTCGGCGGCAAGCCCGCCGGGTGCCCGCGTGAGACCGGTGCCGAAGATAGCATCGATGACGACCTTCCGGCCCTGGAACAGCGGTTCGATGTCGGCGCGGGAAGACGCCTCACTGACCACGAAGTCTGAGTCCGCGAGCCGCCGGTAGTTGGTGAGGGCGTCGCCGGAGAGGTCGGCGGCGCGGCCGAGCAGCACGCAATCCGCGTTCGCGCCTTGTGCGAGCAGCAGCCGCGCTGCAACAAACCCGTCGCCGCCATTGTTGCCCTTGCCGCAGATAACGAGCGGCTGAGTCTCGGCGAGTTTGCCCAGGTGCTTCTCCATGAAATGGAGTACGCCCTGACCTGCGTTCTCCATCAGGGTCAGACCGGGGATTCCGTGTTCTTCGGTCGCCCGGCGGTCGAGCTCCTGCATCTGAGCCGCGGTCACGAGACGCTGCATGGGGTCGAATGATTATAGAACCTCGCGAGGGGGTGTCAACCCGACGGGAAACTGACTTACCCCCACTGAATTTGTCTAGCCAAGCCCGAGAGATTGCGATAGACTGTAGCCGTGCGGAGTGTTAACCGCACTGTTCGTGGGCTGCTCAGACGTCAGTTCGGTTCTGCTCTCCGCCATACACAACTGACCAATCTCACGCTTCTCACCCTCGCCGCGCTGCACGGTGAGTCCAT
>Ga0172366_10001246_pt1 | contig 19731 bp, 11 predicted proteins | sample LakKivSesite69cm_FD_114533 | JGI IMG/M metagenome (GOLD analysis project Ga0172366, IMG submission 114533) | Sediment microbial communities from Lake Kivu, Rwanda - Sediment site 69cm | ecosystem: Environmental > Aquatic > Freshwater > Lake > Sediment | place: Rwanda: Western Province, Lake...
CTCTCTGCCGACCGGGAAACCGTTCCCGTTCACCTCGGGCAGGGATGGAACGTGGTCTTGGTCAAGGTCGTCCAGGGCAGCGGATCATGGGGATTCTACTTCAGGTTCACGGATCTCGCCGACCAGCCCATAACCGATCTGATGATAAGCCTGGACAGGCCGAACAACTACGACACGGGCTATGCAGATGCGACCGGAGCGAGGCTGGGGTCCGTGGTTGACCTCACCAGCATGGTTTGGGGCACCAAGACCGTCCCCAACGGCAACTACACAGTCAAGGTGACCGTGGACGACGCGAGGGGTGGCATCGTTTCCGACACATCCGACTCGACGTTCGTGATCCGCAACAACCGCGACCCGATCGTCAAGGTGATCTACCCCAACGGGGACGAGATCCTCTTCGGCAACGTCACGATAGTCTGGAACGCCACCGATCCCGACGGCGATGTGATGACCTTCAAGCTCTGGTACAACCGGGGGGGTGGCAGCTGGCAGCTGATAGACACCATAACCAACTCGACCTGGAGATGGTATCTGTGGGACATCAGCGGACTGCCGGATTCCCCCCCTGAGTACTACGTCAAGGTGGAGGCCTACGATACGCAGGGCGGCGTCGGATGGGATGTCTCGGACGACGGCACCTACATTGGCAACGCTAACGGGACATTCGGTTCTGGCGGACCGGGCAACTTCACAGGATATCGGGCTCCCACCGGACAGATCGGAGGTCCCGGCACTCCACCTGGCTGGGGTGGCGGCGGTGGGGGAGGTGGGGGTGGAGGTGCCGAGAATGACCCGGCCGACAGATTGTCGATGGTGATGCTTCTCTCGCCTGTCGGCGGAGAGAACTGGGACCCGGCCGGCACGAGAGGTATCAGCTGGGTCGCCGCCTACTTTGGGGCTGGGCTCAAGTTCGACGTCGATGTCAGCAAGGACTCCGGCTCAGCATGGACGAGGCTTGCCACCGGGATCACCTCCACATCGTACACCTGGGACACAAAGAACTTCCCCGATCGAGGCGACTCGAACAGATACAAGGTGAGGGTAACGGGTTACGATGACGAGGGCAATGTGGACACGGACCAATCAATGGACTTCACCGTATACAACAACGTCGAGATTCCCTTGGTCACGGTTACGGCCCCGAAGGGCGGCGACTGGTGGAGCGGAATCCGGACCATAACATGGTCCGCAAACGATCCGGACGGCGATGGCGACAACAATCCAACCACGCCGTATGGCCTTACGTTCGATGTCTACTACTCCGACAACTCTGGATCGACCTGGACACAGCTTGCATACGACATCACCGCGAACAGATTCGACTGGGACACTACGACCGTCGGCGACGATGACGACTACAGAGTGAAAGTTGTCGCAAAGGAAGGCAACATCAAGAACAGACTGGTCGAAGGCAAATGCGCCGTCTTCCACATAGACAACGCGAACGAGGCCCCCGATGAACCCACCATCAGCTCGCCGAAGAAGGACGACAAACTCAAGGATACAATCCAGATAGCATGGACTGCAAGCGATCCTGACAACGATCCTCTATCATTCTCGCTATTCTACAGCAGCGATGCAGGCACAACCTGGAACTCGATAGTCACTGGGCTGACCCCGGTCGCTCCCTACACGTACAACTGGGACTCCACGAAGGTGCCCGACGGAACTCAGTACATGGTCCAGGTCGTGGCCGTCGACGACGGAGGCCTGCAGTCCGTCCCCGCCGTTTGCGGGTACTTCACCATAGACAATACAGACCCCCTGGTGAGCATAACGAGCCCCGCCTACCCCCCCGCGCCGGTCGTGAGTAAGACCATCACGATCAAGGGAACCGCAAGCGATGTAGGCGGATCGGAACTTGAGCCGGTCGAGATCTGGCTACGCGGGATTCGTGCAGGTCCGGCAACGATGGTGGGAGGCGACGCCTGGGAGTACACCGTCGACACTACCACACTGCCCGAGGACCAGACCGTGACCGTGCAGGCAATCGCGTACGACGGGTCAGGCAACACGGCAACGAGCTCCATACAGGTGAAGATCGACAACGTGGGCAACTGAGGCTCAAGCATGACCAGACGCATCTCATCCACCTGGGGCCTGGCGCGCTCGAAGAGGGGCGTTGAAGTCCTCACCGGCAACCTGCTCATGTTGATGGTTCTAGCTGCAGTCTTCTCGTCGATAGCCTTCATCGTCAAGAGCAGCTCGGACAGGTACACGCAGATCCAGGAAAGGCAGCTGGTCGACGGCATAGCGTCGTATCTGAAGACTAAGGTCTCGGAGACCTGGGGGGTCGGGGCGGACGAGATCCCCCTGCAGCTCCCTGAACGACTCAGTGGCAGCGGCTACATCGTACAGATGGATCCAAGTGGTAGCTACTTCAGCGTGAGGACCTCCAAAGGTACCTATCGGATCAAGAGCAGCGGGATAGTGATCAACGGAAGGTCGATAAGGAGCACGGAGCCCCACAGCATTGGACTGAGGGGCGGCAAGATAATGATCGATCCCCCGCCCCTCACGGAGATACTGTATCCCCTCGACGGCTCCGTGTTCAGCGGGCCGTTCAATGTGTCCTACAGAACGAGCAAGAGCGCCAAGGGGCACAGCATCTACCTCGACGGACTGCTTGTTGGTAGCTCCTCCACGACTCTGGATGAGTTCACCGTGGACCCTGGGGTCATTCCCACGAATCTCAGCGACGGCCAGCACACCATGATAGCTGTGACCCAGAATTCGTATGGCGAGGGAACGGACCTGGTCAGGTTCGTTATCGATAGGACGCCCCCTTCCGTCGCGCTTGACCTATCTCAGGTTCTGACGAATGACCTCAAGGTCACCTGCACGGAGATCAAATCGTACGGAAGCAGGGCCCAGCTCTACGTCTTCGTCACCGACGAGAACCTGCGCCCGGTGAGAGGGCTTGACGCATCCAACTTCTACGCATACAACTCCCCGGCAGAGGTTGCCCAAGGCGGAAGGTTTGCCCTGTCAGTATCTGCTACCGACTTGGAGAGCAAGGTAGATCCCTGGAGCTATGTGATAACTAGGCAGTACAAGGGGGATGAGGACCAGACTGCGTCCAGGGAGAGCAGTTGGGACAGCAAGGAGTACAACGAGACCGTGGCTTTCTGGGCGAGCGCGTCCGACGTTGCCGGGAACACCGCGACCACCCCCAACCAGACCAAGAACCCCGTGAACAGGCTCATCGATGTCGGAGCACCCGACAGGAAGTCGGACCTCAGCATAATCTTCACCAACGATGTCTCGGGCTCCATGAACTGGGTGATGTGGAAGGATGAAGACCCCAAGGCGGGCGAGGAATCGCGACTGGACTTCATGAAAGGCGGGGTCGAGAGCTTCCTCCAGAAGATGTTCCCTGAGGACGAGGCGGCGATATGTAGCTTCGCCACCAACTACGCAACCGGCCTTGAGGAGATCATCCTCCAGGCCGACTTCATGCCCACCGACGCTGACGGAATCCTTCAGCTTTGCGGCGCGGTTGACACCCTGACAACCCGGGACGGTACGCCGTTGTACGACGCGCTGTACAACTCCACCCTCTGGATCAAGGACAGGACGAAGTTCAAGGTCATACTCGTTCTGACTGACGGCAAGGACCTCAACTATGCCACCGGCGAGCCCTACAGCAACAGGACCTCGGATGAGGTCATAGATCTGGCCAGGATGTACAGCGTCCCAATCTACTGCGTCGGGCTGGGGGAGGAGGACAAGGTGGACATTGGAGTGCTGAATGCAATTGCCGAACAGACCGAGGGCAGGTTCTACCTCGCGCCCACGCCCGAGAGACTTCAGGAGGCCTACGACCAGATCGCGGGCGAACTACTCTCGGGCTACAAGCTGACCTATCACTACGGATCTCCGATCATGGGAGGCGAGAACATAACCTTGCTCGTCTACGACTCGAAGGGGCGCAACGGCCGACTCGACCTGACCCTGCCGGCACCGGAGGTGGAGGTCAACCTGGCTCCCATCGTCAGCGTGACGGCCCCCAACGGCGGCGAGGTGGTGTCGGGAACGATCCAGATCCGCTGGAGCGCCAGCGACCCCAACGATGACAATATGACCTTTGACATCTACTATAGCAAGAACGCTGGCGGCAACTGGACCCTCATCCAAGCGGGACTGACCGGCATGGGGCCGACCTACTCCCTTCCATGGGATACCTCGAAGGTTCCCTCTGGGAAGAACTATCTGGTGAAGGTCGTGGCCAGCGACGGGGACCTCCAGACAAGCGATGGATCCGACTCCGTGTTCGAGGTCAAGAACTCGGATACAACGCCTCCTACCGTGACGATCACCTACCCAGGTTACCCGCCGGTGAAGAAGGTGAAGAATACGATCACAATGGCGGGGACGGCCAGCGATACCGGCGGATCCGGACTGGACCGCGTCGAGATTTGGATGAACGGAGTCCTGAAGGGCCTGGCCACGATCGCTGCTGGGAACTGGCAGTTCGTCTTCGATACCAAGACCATGCCGAACCAGGTTGTAACCGTGGTGGCGAAGGCGTATGATGGAGCCGGGAACAGTGCGCCGCCGTACACGATCCTGATGGAGATATTCAACTGATGGGGAGGTAACGGTTGACCGTCCTTGAGGGCAAGCGCGGCATCTACGTCATCACGGGAGCGCTCCTTACAACCTTCGTGGTGACTAGCGGGACTCTGCTCACATACCTCCTCATCACGCCCGAGATACAGAAGGGCAAGGACCGCACCGCCCTGGACGCGGTCAGGAACTCCCTCAGGGACCTTGACACCCGCATGGCTGAGCTTCTCGCCGACGGTGTCAATTCGACATCGATCTTCACCATGGTTCTGCCAAATGGCGTTCTGAAATTCAGCCCCGACAATGACACCCTGGCCTACTCCGTCAAGACGCGGGTGAACTACAACCCTGGCAGCACGTCCAAGCTAACGACGCTGACCGCTAGGAGGAGCACCGGCCACCTCCTCACGGTAGAATCCCAGCTGCCTGTGGACTTGGACACGAGGTACACGGCTATTCGTCCGGGGACCTATGTGGTGGAACTCACCTTTGAGAAGGAGTCCATACTCACCATAGACAAGTGGACGCTGGACAGGAATGCGACCTACGGGGTCCTGGCTTCGAAGACGAACAACTACTACATTTCGAAGCTGAGTGAGGCCACACACGCCTCGGACCTCAACAGCCTCGGAGTCAATACAGACTCTTGGGTGCTGTATCTGTCCGATCCGAACGAGGCGTTCGTCTTCGACACGGTGGCGGTACACAACACCGACTCGAACCGCACGTTTGTGCTGGGGGAGGATGAGTCGTTCAGGCTGAGCCCGACGGTCCCTCTGATGGTCTATAGGGTGCGGGAGAGGTACGTGGTGTTCCGGTACGCCATGATCAGGATGGAGTTGAGATGACAGGGCTGTTCCGCGACCGCAGGGCATTGGATCAGGTAGTGGGCCAGCTGCTGGTCTTGATGGTCAGCCTCAGCGCGCTCTCCTTTGCGCTTGTGGTGATAAGCCCCCTGATCGCCCAGTACGAGTCGCGGAATCGCATAAACGAGGCGGAGGCCATCATGACGAGCCTGCACAACGAGATCGTGAAGGTTCAGGAGGAGCCCGCGGGCTCAAGGAGAAGCATAGAGATCGAGATCAAGCGAGGGGGGATAGAACTGTTGAACGACCCCCCGAGAATGGTCTACTACGTGCAGGTCCAGAAGAAGGTGGTCGCCGACGTGACGGGCATGGAGTTTGCCTACACGGCGAGGGGGGCCATGTTCAGGCTCAACCTCACCCTTCCGTTCATCGGAAAGGCGTTCATAGGCCCCGGGTCAAACGTTGTCTACATTTCGAAGACCGGGGACAGCAGGATAAACGTGACGGCCCAGACATATGTATGAGGTAGTGATTGTATGAGACTGTTCAACCGGAGTCTATCCAGCAACGTGAAGTGGAGTTTCTCGGCTCGAAGCAGGATACTCGGCTTCCCCGCGTTAGCGGACGTCAACGGGGATGGGATCCTTGAGGTGGTGTTCGGATCGGACGACCACATGGTCTACGCCGTCAGGGGCAGCGACGGCAGCGTCGCGTGGAACTTTCTGACCGACGGTCCGATGAGGTCCTCACCCGCGGTGGCGGACGTGAACCGGGACGGCATATGTGAAGTGGTCTTCGGGTGCGAAGATTCCACCGTGTATGCGCTCAACGGCGTCGACGGCAGGGTCGTCTGGGCTGCCAAGTGCGATGGGCCCATAAGGTCGGCACCCGCCATCGGCGACATCGACTGCGACGGGCGGGTGGAGGTTGTGGTGGCCACATATGATTCCTGTCTCCATGCCATCGACGCAGAAAGCGGGGAGCTGATCTGGCAGTCGAGCCACCGCGGGGAAAAGAGCGGGGCGCTGGTTCAGTCCTCCCCCTGCCTTGTCGACCTTGACGGGGATGGCAGGATGGAGGTTGTCACCGGCTCTGCCTCGAACCACATTCTGGTTTTCGACCCGGACGGGTCCCTGAGGATCATGAAGGAGTTCGAGCCTCCCAGCTTCAATGCGTCGATTGCGGCAGCCGACATAAATGGCGACCGGAAAGTAGAGCTCGTGGCCTGCGCGGACAACGGCACGGTCTATGTGATGAACGCGGAATGCGAGACGCTCTGGAGCAGGATTGTGGGGACCAGGATTCGATCTTCCCCGGTCGTCGGCGATGTCAACGGGGACGGCTTGATGGAGGTCCTGGTGCACGTCGGTCAGGAGGCCGGAGCAGGGGCACTGGTCTGCCTCAGCCCTGACGGTGAAACGCTCTGGGAGAAGGCCCTGAGCGGGCACAGCGGCGCGAGCCCGGTGCCAGCGGACGTCAACGGGGACGGTGCAATGGAGATACCGGTCTTCACCGACGGCAAGGAGATCCGGGTTCTGGGGCCGAATGGCGATAACCTCGAGACCATCGGCACCCGCGGAGAAGCCCTGTGCGGTCCCGCGATTGGGGACATAGATAGCGATGGGCAGGTCGAGTTCATCTACGGATCGAGCGATGGCGCACTCGTCTGTGTGGGGTCGCACTTCGGGTCGGCCCACTGCCATGTCCTCAGCTCCAGAGCGCGAGGGGATCTGAGGAACAGCGGCGTGTACAGAAACGTGATCCAAGCCATCGCTAACCTCAAGGAGGAGGCCCAGGAACTGAGGAACATTGGAGGGGAGAGCGGCCCTGCCATCCAGAAGCTTCTGAAGGCGGAGCGGGAACAGGGGATGAGGGATATCCGCGCCGATCTTGAGGAGGTCCGACGCCTCCTGTTGATGATGCGGTTCAGATTGACGCAGGGCAAACGACGGATGGAAAGGCTGGCGCTCCTGAAATCCAAGCTGAAGTACTTCTCGTCGCTCGATCTCGATGGAGCTTCCCAGCTTTCCGTAGTTGCGTCAAGGATCGAGAGGATGCTCGGCCAGAATCAGGATGCAGAAAAGGAGCTTGCGGCGGCCGAGAGCGTGGTCGAGACCCTGGAGCAGAAAGCCAAGGAGAAAATACAGGCCCTGAATGCCAAGAGGCTGAGCTTCCTGGTCGGGCAGTTCCTCGAGAAGTTCCCAGACCCGAGCGAGACCGACATCGCGGAGTTCATCCAGTACCTCAAGTCGGAGAAGCTGCCATTCCTCCCGTATGAGATAAGGACCGCGCTGGAGAAGAGGAAGAGCGAGCAGAAGTTCCAGAGCCTTCGCGACTCGGGCAGGTTCGACTTCATGTCCGAGGAGGAGAAGGTGATCGCCATAGGCATCGGCCTCGCAGAGGCGATCATCCACGACATCAAGGACGGCATGTCCGTGCCCATGGAGAAGATACAGCAAAGGATGAACGAGGTCTCCGCCGACTACCCCAACGCGCCGAGGCTTGTCCTGACCGATGAGGGCAAGATTCTGACCGACGAGCTGAGAAAGACACTCAGCGATGCTCCGCCCCAGAAATTCACATCGGTAGCGGTCTCCCTTTTCTGCCTCTATATCACCAAGCTCTTCGACCTCTACCAGGAGGTCACGGACTTCGAGACAGCCTACACCAAGTTCAAGACCAACATGGACTACCTCACGCAGGTCGGGGCGGAGGAGATAGTGGGCCAGTTCCAGGAGAAGGCATGCCACGGGATCTTCGCCGAGGACGTCAGGGTGAGGAAGATACTCGACCTCTGACGTTGCGCGGCCGTTTATCGCGTAGAGGACTCCGGTGGCTGGATGGATCGTGAATTCCACAAGCGGACGAAACACCCTCCTGCACTTGGGATGCCAAGACCGGGCGGGAGACTCGAGGGCACTTGGGCAATCCCTTCGACTGGCCGGGCATTGAGAGGAACTAAAGACAGTTAAGAGCCGATTCAGGGAGCTGAGCCAGAACAAGCAGCGGAGGCCGCCGCCCTTGATCGTACAAGCATTCCTGGGCAGAACCATCTTCACCTCGCTCCTGCTGGGCTACGCTGCGCTGAGCGACCTTTCCAGGAGGGAGGTCGAGAACTGGGTATCGGGGGTCCTCGTAGCCGGCGGCCTCGGTTTCGCACTGTACGACTGGCTGGCGACGGGGGACGGGCTCTCCCCTTTGCTTGCACTTGCGTCTGCGGCAATCGGATTTGTCATCGCCCTTGCGGTTTTCTATATGGGGTCCCTGGGCGGGGCGGACTGCAAAATCTTCATCGGCGTATCCACCGTGTTTCCCTTGGTCTTTGACCCCCTCTCCCCCTTCCCGAGCCTTCAGGAGGTCAACCCTCTCTCGGGGGGCGGAGGTAGGCTTCTCCCGATGTTCTCCCTGTCATGGCTTGTGAATTCGTTGCTTGTGTCCCTGGTGCTCCCGCTTGGCCTGTTCTGCCGGAATCTGTACGACTACTCTAGGGGCAGGATACCCGAGCTGGGCAGGAAGACGATACCGGCCTTCTTCATCGGGTACAGGACGAAGGTAAGCAACCTGAGGCCGAGCTTTCTGATACCCTTGGAGAGGTTCGAGGATGTTGACGGGGGAACGGTGAAGGTCCTGCGTTATTCAAGGAGGATACTGCAGGAGGAAGAGGAGCGCAAGGTGATCGAGAAGGTTAGGCAGCATCTTGGGGGCGATGACTGCATCTGGGCGTTCCCCTACGTGCCGTTCATAGTGCCCATGCTCGCGGGGTTCTTCGTCACGATCCTTTTCGGGGATCTCCTCGTGAATGCGATCTTTGCTCTGTGAGGCGCTGGAAGGTCCGGCATCCCTCCTCCACGGCTGGCCTTTGCGGTCGGTTTCCGCAGGCCCGTTCACTGCCCGCTCCTCAGAGCAGCCTAGGATCATGCGGCAGGGGGAGTCAGATTGCCTTGCGCAGGCGCCTGGATCGAAGGGGCGCCGATGGTCTGGAAAGAGGGGCCGTTGCAGCTCCGACGGCGGATTTGCCGCAGCCAGACTGCTTCTTTTTTGGGAAAAGCGCGGAAAACATGGGGTATATCACAAATGAGGAACAATCCTGTTGTTGAAAGCTTTTAGAGCAAGGAATGGCGTTGAGATGTAGTTTGAAGGCGGCTCCGTCGGGGGCAAGGGTCCATGTACGTCGTATGTATGGAGGTGTAGCGTCACATGATGAGAACCTATGAAGCAGCCGTCGCCGTCATCGTGATGCTGCTCTCATTGGTGCAGTTCGTCGTGATGTCGGCCGGCAGGCTGGGCGAACAGTGGGATAGCACAGAACTGGACGTCGAGGTGAAAAGGGCCCTGGAGGATTTCCAGTCGATTGGGACGGCGGACGCCTTCGAGAAGTACTCAAAGCTCAGGGACCCCGACCTCCTTCGGATGCCTAGGAGTGAGGGGATCGGCTTCAGTGTCCTCTTCAACGGCGAACCGGTGGACAAGTCCGTTCCCCCGGAAGGGGTCGAAGTGGCAGCGACGGACGCCAGGATATTCCATAACTCCCGGGATGAGCCCAAACTGGTCCCGGCCCTCTATACCAGGTTGCTTAGATCGGACTACGTCCAGCTGGCCGGGCGCTCCATGGACTACGACAGCGTGGACGAGCTTGCCCAACTCATAATCTCGCTGCAATGGGACGAGGCGTCGCGCGACATACTGGAGGAGAGGGTCCAGATCCTGCTCGAGAACCAGAACCCGGATGACGGTTGGGGGTTCGTGTACGGGGAGGAGAGCGATGCCCTGTGCACGAGCATGGCGGTCAGAGCCCTTGCTGGATGGTTTGAGCAGAGCCAAGGCGACCCCATGTCTGATGCCGCAGTGAGCGGGGGGATTGAGTGGCTCCGGGAAAGGGTTCATGCTGACGGGGGGTACGGAAGCAGGGAGTGGATCGAGTCCTCCGTGGACATGACGGGCTATGCCCTCCTCGCTTTCGTGGAGGCCGGCCTGGACGCCACTGATCCCTGGGTCGCCGCGGCAATGGAATACCTGCTCAGGATGCAGAGGCCCGACGGGGGCTTTCCGCTGGACAGGAGGTCGGGGCCCGACTCCTCCGCCACGGCTGTCGCTCTCGAGGCGTTGATGGCCGCGCAGGCCCCTCAGTCCGCAGTGGCAAGTGGCTTTGCCTACCTTGGGGGTGGCATGGTAAGCGATGGCAACTTCACGCTGGTCGCGGAGCCCTCCGGCGAGTCAGGCACGTACGACATCAAGGTTGACACGGGCTACATACTGGACTCCGAGCCGAGGGGATACGAGTTCTGGGGAAACAGCTGGGACGACTCCATAGTGGCCATTGTAGGTGTATTCGGCACGAGGGAGAACCTGACGGTCATTCTCAGGATAGAGAGGGGAAGGCTGGAGGATCCGGCAAACAAGCAGAAGGTGACCCTCGCATTCAGCCACGACATATGGCCGGACACCAACGATTGGTGGATCCTGAACTCGGGCAACCCCCACACCGCCGGGAACGGCCGCGCGATCGATGACCCGAAGTTCTACCAGGAGGTCGTGAAGGCCTACACCTACCTCACCATCACCAACATGGAGGTCCCGGACGAGTACGATTTCTTCTCCAAGCACGAGGACTGGCTCCTCGCCATCGTGGGCGACGAACCCCACCCAATAAAGGACAACATGGGCAGAGGGTATCTGATAGGCTACTGGAGCCGCTGGACGAAGGCCTTCTACTTCAACAACATACTGGTCTGGAGGGCCCTTGGAAGCCCCAGGGTCAACAGGGTCTGTCTGGACCTTGACCAGGACGCGGAGTTCGACGACAAGCGTCTCACCAGAGGGGACGTTGTGACAGTCGACGGCATGGACTGGGTCGTGGGCCTGGAGTACAACGGCACGGCCGTGAACATCACCTTCTTCCAGGCCGAGCTGAACTACACCCGGTATTACTACCCCGTGTGCTACGACCTCTCCAGCATACCGCCGTCCGCCTCAGGCCTCTACCACTTTGGGGTGATAAGCGTCTACAACAAGCCCTCCTTCACCAAGGACTACAAGGTCATACTGCGGGACTCGGTTGTGGCGGGCGAGTACGACGAGGCCTACATATGGAACGGGACCCACTGGAACTACTTCCCGGACGGCTCGACCTGGAGGGAGGGAACAAACCTCTGGGTCATAAAGATCGAGGAGGACTTCATGATCCTTACGAGGAAGGATGGGACCACCTTCGAGGGCCTTTCCGACACAAGCACGGTCAGCCTCGTGGCCGAGGGCGACTTCGTGGCCGTGACCCTCACCAGAGACGGCCCGAGCCAGGTATCGGTGACGCCGTACTTCAACTCCGAGGAACTGGAGATGGTCATATTCGATGACAGCTTCGCGGGCCCGTACAGGATAGTCTTCGGGACGTGGGGCTCGCTTCGCGAGACCAGCGCCGTGTATCACGCGCTTGCCCTTGGCGAGGGTTGGCTGGAGGACCAGGTGGCGATCGACGGCGTGCACTCCATCGCCGATCTCTGCCAGCAGGCGATCAAGTACAACAAGGTCTACAACTCCGTGGTCCAGAACAAGCTGAACGTCCAGGCATGGTACAGGAACCAGGCTGTCTAGAGGCCCGGCGGTTGAGCGCCATCCGCAGCGGCAATGGGTGGCTCCTAGGAATGTGATCGGACTAGATCCTCCGGCTTTGCTGTGTGGCCTGCCACACGGTCCAAGGGATGATGTAAGACCATCCGTGTCTGGTAGGGTAGCACCAATTTTTCAGCTGAGGGTCATCTGGCGATGCCATGCCCTTGAAGGTCGGCGTCGTCGGAATGGGCGGGATCGGCATGGCACATGCCAAGGTCTACAGGGCCGATCCGCTGTCGAATCTGAAATGCGTATGCGACATCATCAAGGAGAAGGCCGACTCCTCAGCATCTGAGCTCGGGGTAAGAGCCTACTATAGCGTCGAGGAGATGCTGAAGAAGGAGGAGCTGGATTTAGTCGGAGTCTGTACGGGGGGTCATGAGAATGGGTCCCTGCACTACGAGCCCGTGATGCAGTGCCTGAAGGCCGGAAAACATGTCCTCTGCGAAAAGCCCATCTCGAACGACATCCAAGAAGGGCGGAGGATGGTCGCCGAGGCCAAGCGGCGGGGCCTCTACTTCGGGATAAACCTCAACCACCGTTTCGTCCCGCTCATCGAGCGGGCGAAGGCCTTCCACAGGGACGAGATGGGCGAGGACGTGTTCTGCAGGCTCAGCATGTGGATCGGGTACACCACGGCGTTCAAGCCCGCCGACTCACCCAGGGTGAAGGGTTACCCCTACTTCCATGTGAGGGCCTTCCTTCCCCATCCCCTGGACATAGGCAGGCACTTCTTCGGGGACGTGGTCAAGGTGCAGGCCTTCCTGGGACAGCCAGGCTTCAGGAAGCAAACGGGCGACGTGATGCTCTCGACCAACTCGATCAACATGCTCTTCGCCTCCGGCGCGGTGGGCCATCTCGTGAGCAGCAGGGATCTGCCGGCGGGGCTGGGCACCGGCTGGCAGCGGTGGGAGTTCGCAGGCACCCAGGGCAGGTTCGTGCTTGATGACCAGAACGACAGGCTGACGCTCTACCGCCATGCCCGGTCGCCCGAGGTCGATATCCTGCGGAGCGAGCTCGTGGACACCTTCAAGACGCGCATACACCGATTCGTTGAGCAGGTCTCTTCAGCCGCTCCCAGGTCCGAGATAGAGGGCTCGGGGGAGGAGGGCCTTGCGGTTCAGGAGATCATAGAGGCAGCCATAAAGTCCCACGAAACCGGGCGGATCGTCAGTCCCCATCCGGTCCCATCTCCTTAGCATGGCGGGGTCTCTCGTCGCCGGACATCAGAGTTCCGGGTTCCGCCTCTAGTCAAGGATCGTCCGATTGTGCCGCATTCTGCCGCAACAGCTATCTGCAATGCTGCCACGTTGATCGTAGTACGAAGGGTCCGAGCGTCGGGTATCCGCCATGGTGAGGGTAACAAGCAAGTTCCGGGTCACGATTCTTGGGGAAGTCGGGAAGGACCTCGGCATCAGGATCGGGGATGACATCGTCTTCCTCAGGGCGGTATCGGGTGCCTACCAGGTCATGAAGGCATCCGAGTTTGTCGGACGGTTCTGTGAGGTGTCCCGTGATATCGGGCAGACGGTGGAGGACTTCCGGGTGGGGCTAGGTAGGGCTATGGGGAAAGATGTCGACCCCCTATTGATGTCGGAGTGCCTGAACGGCCAGGTCCCTTCGGATGGCTGGGGTCGGCCGCACCCGGGGATTCCGCTTCTGGGCGCAACAGGCTATCTGACGCCGGCCTCTCGGAGCAGCCTGAGCATGTAGCCCTGCGATCTTGCGGCGATGGCCAGGAGCTGGGCCTCCGGCATGCTCTTCAGGGGCCCGCCTGCCCCTATCACCTCGAGGCTTAAGTAGCCTTGGTAGCCGATCTTCTTGAAGGCTGCCACCGTCGCGGCAAGGTCGATCTTGCCGGTCCCGGGTATCTGCTCGAAGGGCGCGCCCGGCGGTCCCATCTCGGCCTTGGGGGCATCCCTGAAGTGGCTGTGGATGATGCCCTTTCCGATCTTCAGCACGGCCTCTTCGGGCTTCTCGCCCGCCCTAAATATGTGGGATGGGTCCAGGTTGATGCCGAGAGACTTGGAGTCAACCTCGCGCAGCAGCCGAAGGCAGGTCTGGGAGTTGTAGACGGCCGCGTTCACGTGGGCCTTGACGGCCAGTTTCACCCCGTGCTTCTCGGCCCTTGCCACGGCGTCCGAAACCCCCTTCACCACCTCTTTGAAGGAGGCCTCGTCATTCATCTTTCCCCCGGAGCCTATGGCGACGACCGGTATGCCCAGGCCGGCAGCGGTCTGAAGAACGACATCGAACTGGTCGCTCACCCCGCCTGCCTCTATGGAGCTGAGGCCAAGCGAGGTGTCGGATGCCAGGGCCTTGACCTGATCCAGGAAGCCCTTTGAGGCATTGGTCCCCACATGGGAGGCCATGCCGGGGAGCGCCGCCAGCTCGGCCCCGTCATAGCCGCAGTAGGCGATGTCCTTGAGCGCGGTTTCGAGGCAGAAGCCGCCGAAGAGCACCGTGTTGCAGGAGAGTTTGATCGGGCTCATGGCCCCTGCTGAGGCAGGCTGGTTTAAAGCATTATCCTCTGAGAGGGTGAGGGTGATCTTTGGGCCCGCGTTGCGCTGTTCGGGATTTGACCCGGTGATTTCGCGGAAAACTCTACCTTCGTTGCGAATCATCCATTACTGACCAGCTAGGTCAAAGACTATTTAATGGCGCCCTCATTTTCTTGGATTCTATCTTAGAGAGAGGGGTTCTATTGAACATGGCGCAGACTGTCTCCGTCGCCGGTCACAGTGCTGCCCAGATGGCGAGGCTCCGGGCAAGGTCGATGACGGCCGTACTCATGCTCGGTCTGTGCGCCAGTCTGTCGATGGCAAGCGTCTGGGCCGACCTTGACGTCAATGCGGTCGCCGGCACGGCAAACATCGACGGCTCTCCAGCCGGAGCTGGAACCCAGATCCAGGTATCTGATGCAAGCACCGCCAGCTCCGTGACCACGGTGGTGGACGGCCCGAACATCCCGCCCTTCCTGAAGGGGCAAGGGAGGTTTGACACGGGGGATGTGCCACAGTTCAACACAGGGGATGTGGTGACCGTGTCGATCCTGGGGTCCGGCGTGGTCGGCCAGGCAACAGCCACGCTTGCAGCCGGGACCACGACCGTGAACGTCAACGCCCAAAGTGCCCGACCACCCTCAGTGGCCGCAATACCGATCCAGCACGGATTCGAGGACGTTGCTTGGCAGCTCAACCTAGATCCCTTCCTCTCCGACCCCGACACCCCGATCTCAAGCCTCGAGGTCCATGCATACAATTCCCACGTCACCGTCACGGGCCATGTGCTGACCTTCCTATACCCCCAGGGCGTTCTGGACGATGTCATGACGATCTACGTTCAGGACCCAACATTCACCGTCACCGCCCAGATCCAGGTCCTCATAACTCCGGTGAACGACCCGCCCAGCATATCGAAGATCCCTGGGATCATCCTTAGCGAGGGAGGCACGGCCGCGGTCGACCTTTCCGGGTATGTGCAGGACCCCGACAATGCACTGGGTACGCTTGTGATGAGCGTGAGCGGCGGGGCCATCGTCGACAAGGCGATTCAGGGGACGACCCTGACCGTCTCAGCACAGCCCGGGAAGTACGGAAAGGACAGCCTCACCTTGGCCGTCTCGGACCCCGAGGGCCTTTCGGACACCGAGGTCATAGACGTTGAGGTGTCGGTGAACACGACCGCACTCATCCAGTTCTACGAGAGTCAGATCGACGCCCTGAACGCCCAGATTTCTGAGCTCTCGGGCCAGAATGAGAACCTTTCCAGCCAGATGGACTTGCTCCTTGAGGAGATATCGAGCCTGCAAGGCGAACAGGACGACCTAGAACAGCAGCTAAAGGAGGCACGCGACCTCCTTCAGCAGCTGGAGGCGATGCGAGCTCAAAGCCGCCTGTACGAACAGACGATCGCGGGCCTTGAGTCCGAGAAACTGAACCTCTCGGCCCAGGTTGACTCTCTGCAGAGAACCCTCGACGCGACGATCTCATCCTACAGGGCAGCCATCTCCCAGCTCAACGCGACCAAGATCGCCTCCGAGGCACAGATCGTGCTGTACGAGGAAAGGGTGGCCGAGATAGAGGCGAGCCTGTCCGAGCTGGAGTCCAACTCGAGCCTGCAGCAACGGCTGATAGCCAACCTTACCAACGAGAAGGCGTGGCTTGAGACCCTGATCGCCGCGAAGGCGGAGGAGGTATCCAGGCTGGAGGAATTGGCCGACGGGCTCAAGGCGCAGGTCTCCCGGCTTGAGCAGGAGAAGGCCCTGGCCGAGGCTTCCTTGGCGGAGCTCAACAGATCGGTTGACCAGCTGCGCGAGAAGAACTCAGAACTGCTCTCCCAGATAGATGAGCTAACGAGCAAGGCCCCGGCCCAGCTCGTGGAAGGGAATGGAACACAGAACCTGACCACGCCCAAGGCCGGGTTGGCTGAAAGTCTTGCGTCCCAAGCCGCGCGGCTGGCTGGGGGCGGCTTCAGGTTGTTCTCCGCCGGCGTCAAAAGCAAGATGGGCCTTCTGGTCGTCGCGATGATAGTCTCCGTCTCAGCGGTCTCGATCGCGGCGAGGAGCTCTTGGGTCCGCGTCGGCAGCGGCAGGAAGCGGCAGAGGCCGGTGCAGGATGTGTGGGAGAACATCGAGGGGAAGGCAATGTCGGCTAGGGAACGCCCGGGCCAGGAGCCTTCGATCACCTCGGGCCCCGCCCCACAGGTCATCCTCCTGAGAAGGAAGCCGTCAAGGGTTATGGCCCCCAAGAAGGTGGTTGTCTCCGCAAGGCGGATCTCCGCCGGAATAGTGCGCAAGCCTCCCGCGCCTGAGGAGGTAGCCCGCCCGGCCGGGGAACGCCGCGTGTCTGCCGGGCATCTCCTGGGCATTCATCCGGCAAGGCCCGCTTCCAGAAGCGGCTCCCCACAGGCTGCCCCACTGATCAGACCATCATGGACGGCCTCCTCCATCCCGCAGAGGCCGGTTCATGCGCAGCCTACACCTTCCACAATACTGCCCGGACCGGGTGCGGCACGCCCCGCGCGGGAGGCTCAGGCCCAGGATCTTGCCCAGGTCCATCAAGGCATGTCCCGCGGGACCGACGAGAAAGAAGGGTCCTCGGCCGCGGTTTCGAAGGCGGACATGGAGTACATCGAGAATCTGATGAAGCTAGGATTCACCAAGGAGGCCGAGGAGGAGCTCAGAAAGCTCCATAAGGCGAGATAGTGGGTGTGGCCACGCCATGGCTGTCCTGTGGAGAATGGCCCTTCTGGTCCTCACGGCACTGCTACTTCTTGGGCAGGCATGCGCACAGGAAGAGGGTGCGGACCAGTCCGGTTCGTCTGCTGGCAGCGAGATTGGCTTTCGGGGGACCCGGTTTGATCTTGCTGAACCAAATCCAGACCACCTCCTGGGCGTCATCGATTCGGTATTCGCCAGGATGGCCGGGCTGGTCGAGGAATTCACACAAGACATCAGGTCGATCGTTCAAGCATTCTGCCGCGGGTGCTACCTGGGCCTGGGCCTTGGCGCAACTGCGAAACTCGATAGCACCCAGCACCTTGGCGGGCGCAGTTCCATGTCCGTTGACAGGCTTGGTTTCCTTGTGCTGGGCGTAATGGCGGTCACCGGGTGCATCGCGATCGCGGCCCGGAGGTACTGGTACAACAGGTTCTGGCAGCCGGAATGCGTGGAAGTCTGGCAGAGGATGCGCGAGCTCGAAGAAGCATCTTCTTCTCCGAGAGCGGACGAGGCCACGGTTGATGTGCAGGCAAGGAAGGACTTCTGGGATGCCGTGCCCGGGCGCCCCGTCTCCAAGGCCGTGCTGCCCGAGCTTGAGTATGTGAGGATGCTCCTCAGGCTTGGCTACCACAAGGACGCACAGAGGGCGCTGCAAGGGATCGAGGGCCGCGCAATCATGGCATGACCCTCAGAAGCGAGTCGAGGGGACAACCGGACACCGACGGGTTTGTCCAAGGTCGGAGTCCCTACCTCACTGCCTGAGCGAGGCTCCGCGACAGCAGCGGACAGGCCCCGATTGTGTGCCGGAGAAGGTACCGCTCGGCTCCGGGCGCGACGAGACTAGCCGCTGGGCCTGTACCATGCCTCGATTGTCACAATATGCTCGATTACGGAGTTGTATGCCTTGTTGAACTTGATTCCCTGCTGGCATGCGTCGGCCATGTAGTGTACCACATCCCCCGATGCTTGGCCCAAGGTCCAATCCTCAGCGCTCGTCAGGGCGCTGAACGCCATGCTCGTCTCCCTCATGGGGCCCCAGCTGCCGAAGACCTGCCTGAAGGACCCTCCCTGGTCCCCGAGGGAAGCGCCTGCAACCTTGTTGCCGTTCCGGCGAAGCGCTATCCTCAAGTGCGTCGGCCCGTTCGGGGCGACATGGATCTGGATGAAGTCGCCCTCCGCCAGGATGACGGTGGAGGTTGGGCCCGAGAGATCCGTGAGGCTGGTCGGGCTGGCCCTCGTCAGGGTCAAAAAGTCCCATTCGATCCCCACAATCCAGAGGATGCCGTTCTCGGTCCAGCTTGAGGTCGGGGGGAAGAAGCTCCAGACGGTGCCGTTCCATATGTAGGCCTCGTCGTACCTATCCTCCTCAACCGAGTCCCGGAGGATCACCTTGTAGTCCTTGCTGAAGGAGGGCTTGTTGTAAACGCTGATGACCCCGAAGTGGTAGAGGCCTGAGGCCGAATCGGGAATGGTGGACAGATCGTACTTCAAGGGAAGGTAGTACCTCGACAGGTTTAGGTCGGGCTGCCAGAACTTGACGTAGACTAGTTCATCGGTCGTGGTGCTCCAGTTTATCTCCACCTGCCAGTCAAGCCCCCTGACTTCAAGCACGTCGCCGTCGGCGAGACGCTTGTCGTCGAACTCGGCGTCCCTGTCAATGTCGACGCAGACCCGGTTGGCCCTGGGGCTTCCGAGGGACCTCCAGATGAGGACGTTGCTGAAGTCGAAGGCCGGCATCCATATGCTCCAGTAGCCTATGAGATACCCCCTGTCGGGGTTGTCCTTGATGGGGTGGGGTTGGTCTCCAACGATGGCTATCAGCCAATCTTGACTGGGCGCGAAGAACTCGTACTCAGCCGGGACCTGGAGGTCTGTGGCGGTCAGGTACGTGTAGGCCCCGGTAACCGTCTGCTGGAACTTAGGGTCGTCGATCTTCTCGCCCTGGCCTGCCGTGTGATAGTTGCCAGCGTTCAGGATCCACCAGTCCGTCGTGTCCGGGGTCATGTTGTGGCTGAAACAGAGGGCGATCTTCTGCTTGCTCCCGGGGGGCACCAGCTTCCCCCTCTCCACCCTGAGGAAGACGGTCATATTGTCCCTGTCGCCCGTGATGCCGATGATGGCTATGATCGAGTCGTCCCAGCTTTCTCCCCAGAACTCGTATCCCCTTATCGAGCAGTCAACGATGTACCCCGTGTCCACCTGAAGATCGTATGTTCCGGCTCCTGTGGGTTCAAGGTCAACTTCGAACTGGCCGTCATCCACCATGTTGGCCTTCAGGTAGCCGACGGCACTTTCAACCACCGCCTGGGACTCGCCTATGGCCATGAGCGCTTCGACGACGAGGGAGGTGGAGGCTGGGTCTGCGGGGGCATTTCGGTTGTCGCTGAAGCCGCCGTCGGGGCCCTGCAGGCCGATGAGGTAGTCTGCGGCGTCGCGGACGAGGGGATCCGTCTGGTCCAGGCCGGCCTGAACGAAGGCAAGGATGGTCAGGGCCGTCATCTCGGCGCTCGATTCAAGCCTCTC
>Ga0172366_10001247_pt1 | contig 19712 bp, 12 predicted proteins | sample LakKivSesite69cm_FD_114533 | JGI IMG/M metagenome (GOLD analysis project Ga0172366, IMG submission 114533) | Sediment microbial communities from Lake Kivu, Rwanda - Sediment site 69cm | ecosystem: Environmental > Aquatic > Freshwater > Lake > Sediment | place: Rwanda: Western Province, Lake...
GAATGCTTGGGCATGCCACGAGCCAGGCACGTGGAGGATCCCCTCTATCAGGCCTTGTGCAAAGAGCGGGGCGCAGTACCAGCAAGCACCGAGGCCGGCAGCGTGGAAAGCGAGCAACAAGGTCGTGAGGGCGGCGGCGGTGCTTTGGATGCCCATGGTCGTTTCGGCATTGGCACGCCGCTCGTCCGGGTAAGTGTCGAGCACGGAAGCATCCATGAAGGCCAGCAAGAGCACGGGCGCGTCCCGGAACTTGGCATTGCGCGCGATCGCGGCTTCCGCAGCTTGCCGGGGATCCGTGCCGCCGCGGGTTAGGTCATCCGCGTATGTGGAAGCCATGGCATCGAGCACGCGGGTCTTGAGTGCCTGGTGCCTTTCGTTCTGCCGGTAAAAAGGCATGAACCGCCATGGCTGCGCGTTGTGCGCGGACGGTGCCCACCGGGCGAGATCGATGCATCTTTCAACGATCGAAGGCGAGACGTCCTTGTTTGCGAACGGCTGCTTGTAGCTGCGGCGGCTCGTGGCGATGGACGAGAAGTGGCGCCAATCGTTGCCAATGGCATCTGGTGGCTGTGGCACGGTGAGACCTCGCCGGCCTCTCATGCCGGCTCGTGTTGGGCAGCATCTATTAGAGGGGAAAAGGAATGGAGGGTAATGAACTTGCGCGGGGGATGGAGTGCCAAGCTCAGGTCAATATCTCGACGCTGTCCTTGTGCACGTAGACGGTCTTCTCGGCTTGCGAGACGAAGCTGCCCTTGATATCGGAGAGCACCTTGTACTCCATGAGGACGCCGGTCGCGATCAGCTCGTTGATGGCAAAGCGGGGTACCATGATTTCCTTCGCCCAGGAGCGCTGGCTGAATGGCAGCGTCTTGTAATTCTTGGCAATGAAGCCGATGAGCTGCTTGGCGGCCTGGTTCCGGATCTTGGGGATGTGCCGCAAGGCGAGCTGGTAGATGTTGCCGATTTGGAGCGGGTGGGCCTGTCCCTCGCCCGTGCTCGAAAAGGTCTCGACCGCGAACACGTCCCCCTCCTCGATCGCCTGCCCCGTCGGCTGGGGGATCAGCGGGATTTGCTTGGAACCGTGGACCGTCCAGCGCTCGAGCGTGTGGCCGCTCAAGTCCTTGATGGGCTGGTACTTGTACGACTTGATGATTTCGTTGATCTTCTTGCCGATGTCGTTCGTCTGTGCGCCGACCTTGATCATATCTATGGCGGCTTGCATGGCCTTCTCCGAGGCGATGCATATGTTTTCGAGTGCCGGGTTCTTGCTGAAACTAACGGTAGTCGCTGTATCTGCGACGTATCCGTTTACGTGTACCCCGAGATCGAGCTTGACGATCATACCCTCCTCGATTTCGGTCATATCCCTGGCACCCGAGGTGTAGTGCGCTGCCACGTTGTTGATCGAGACGTTCATGGGAAAGCCGATCGAGCCACCTTGCTTGAGCACGAAGTCTTCCGTGTCAGTGATGAGGTCGATGACCTTGATTCCAATCTTCGTCTTCGATTTCGCCCGTTCGAGCGCCTCCTTGGCGATCTTGCCGGCCTTCTGGTACGATTCGAGCGCCCGCTTCTTTTTCTCTTCCTCGGACAGCCCTTCCTCCTCGTTATGTTCGTGATCGTGTTCGTGGTCATGCTCGGCCTTCTCGCCGGCTGCCGGCGTTACTTTTTCACCGCCTGGGGCGGGTTCCGTTGGTTTCTTCGCGCACATGGGTATCAGCATCAAGCGGTTGCTTGCTCTAAACGTGTAATAGTAATGGTGTACGAGTTAAATCCTTTAAGGAGGAACCATTTGCGCCTTTTTACGTCGGATGCGGAAATACTGAGATTGAATTTTGCCCAACTTTCTGGCAAGGGCGTGGCGTGGTTAAAGCTATGCCCTTGGCAATATCCGGGATCCAAGTCGAAGTACAGCATCCCCTTTTTATCTACTCAATTACAAGGAAAGTCTGGCTCGATTGATATTGATTTACCCTCTCCTTTGTCTCTATCTCGTTACATGAACACTTGCAAGTAACAATGGCCATCAAGGATAGATATATCGATGCCTCCATCTAATCTCTGAACAGACTGATGGGTGAATAAAGAGTGATATCAATAGAGCATGTTTATGATCCTTCATTGTTAATGAATTCTTAAACCATAACTACGTGGGGCGCTTTTTCCCCCGTGCACATGACCGCAGATGACAAGCTGCAGCTCGTAACCGAGGGAAAGGCTCGGTTCCGCGCGTTCCTCTTGCCAGCTAAGGCTCAGAGTGATTCAAGCGAGTATAATGGAGACCTTGAGCGCTGGGAACAGTGTAGCGTCCCAACCCGGTCGATGCCCGTCTTTTATAATCCTGCTATGGTCGTGAACCGCAACATCTCTGTACTGGCCGTGAACGCATGGCGGAGCAAGCCCAAGGGACCAATGAACATCTGCGATGCGATGTGCGGTGCCGGAATTCGTGGAATTCGGTACTTACTTGAATCCGGTATAGACGGGGCGCATGTGGACTTCGTCGATCTCAACCCGGCGGCCATACGATTATGCCGGGAGAATATAGAGCTGAATCACATCCCGACGACTACCTATAAGACGCATACACAAGACGCGAATGCCTTCTTGTTCGGCCGAGCAGTCAGCAAGGAGGATCGTTTCGCCGTGATAGACCTCGACCCGTTCGGCAATCCGTTACCCTACATCGACGGGGCCCTGAAGGCCTTGCAGCGAGTTGCCGGGCTGCTCCACGTGAACGCCACTGACCTCGCGGTCATCACGGGTGTGCACCGATTGAGCACACTGCGCAAGTACCAGACCACGCCCATGAGGGACGTGCCCCACCACGCGGAGATATCGGCCCGCGTCGTGATCGGAGCCATCTTCAAGAAAGCCATGGAGCAGGACTTCTCTATCAAGCCCTTGTTCACGATCGCCCGGCATCACTTCGTTAAGGTCATCCTGGAGCGGGCATCGAGCATCGAACAAGCGAACGAAGACCGCCAGCACTCCATCGGGTACCTTATGCAGTGCCGGGCATGCAAAGATCACTTTGCCATACCGCTGGACGGCTTGCGAGCCGCGATGGAATGTCCCGCGTGCAAGTCCCCGCGCGTCGACCACGCGGGCCCGCTCTGGACCGGGGAGCTCGAGGATGCCGAGTTCTGCGCGACCTTATCGAAGAATTCCAAGGAGTTCCGGTACATGAAGGGCAAGCAAGAGACCGCCAAGTTACTCGGGCTCGCAGCCGATGCATCGGGATTTCCACCAGGATCCCACGATGCACACGAGATCGCCGAGTCACTGAAGATGAGCCCACCGTCGATGGACACCATCATCGAGGAATTGCGCCGGGCTGGCTTCAAGGCTGCGAGGGATGTGATCAACCCGACCGCTATAAAGACGACAGCGAGTCGCGCGGACGTGGCCGCAGCCATCCGCGAGAACCAGCACGCGTGAGGCCGGCGGCCGTACCGCCGTTTCACCGCCTTGTTCCAGGTGCAAGACAGATTAACATGCGTTGCGTTCTTTCACGTGGATGTCCGAGCTATTACACGATCGAATGGCGAGGGTATAATTGTATGGACGCTGTACTATGGTCAGCGCTGGCAGCACCGGGAAAGATCACGAACATCTGGGGAAGGAGTGGAGCCGGAAAGACCAGCCTGGCGCTTGGCATATCATTGCGCGAGATCCAGGACGCGAATGGCAAAGTGCTCTACATCACCGACGACCCGGAGTCGGTGGCGGCTCTGCTCTCCATGCTCTACCAAGTGGATGGGGCCAGAAGCGGGCAAGCCACGTGGATAGCAGAGGGATTCATCCTCATCAATAGCCCAACATTCAAGAACCTGGGACAAATAATCCAGCAGATCCAATTTGCTTTCTTGCCGGACGAAGTCATCCGCGCATCGGCCGAGTTCAAGAGCTTTGTCGGGGCGGGAGAAAATGATATAAACGAAAAGGTAATAGAATCACTCAAGGCATACAAGTCGCCGTCTATGGTAATCATCGACGAGGTTACCCGCCAGTTCAAACGACAGTTGATCGATGCTGAAGATCCGGGGCCAGCGATTTTACAGCTCGTCACGCAGCTCGGGTTCTTGAAAAATATTGCGGTCGAGAAAAGGATAAAACTCGTCCTCACGAGTGCCAACCGCACGATAATGACAGCAGTCGGTGGCGCCGACGAGACGAGGTTCATCGACGTCCCCCTTGCCAGCGATGTCTTTGATCATTACGTGGATATCGACGTGCAGGTGCAGTGGACCCCGCGTGCGGGGGAAAGAAACATCATCATCACGGGCTCGAACGAGAAAAACAAGCAATTGCAAGTAGTCATTAGTATAGAAACGCTCCATAAACGGCTAGCAAGGGGGGTTTAAACCATAAAACAGTTCAAATCGCGCGTTATCGTCGCAACCGAGAACGCCAAGTTCTTCTATTTTATCTCAAAAGAACTAGCACGCGACAATTTTAAGTTCAATCACGTGCGTCCAGCCGATGTGGACAAGCGAAAATCCCCCCGGGACGCGGTGATCATCACCACGAGTTCCGAGGTCACCTCCTTGCCCGACGAGCTGCTCATCCTCTCCTACGACGATGAGCGATATCCGCTAAATGAAATAAACGTCCAGGCGTTCTACCACATGTTCCGCATCTTGATGGACACGGGCATCGACGAGTGCAGCCAGATCGACATCGGCATCGATCCGGGTTTCAAGCACACGGGACTGGCGTTATTTCTCAACGGCACGTTCGTCGAGGCCACGATCATCCCGACGAACGAGGCGAGAATCAAGGAATTCCTCGGGATGGCCATCAACACGGGCCTGCACAACTGCAAGGAGGACGTGATGCCGTCCATTCGCGTGAAGGTCGGGAACGGAAGCCCCGTCGAGATGCAAAAGGTCGTCGTGCTCTTGCTCGAGATGCAACATCGTTACCCCATAGAAATCCTCATCGTCAACGAGTCCCACTCCAACACGGATTTCATCATTAACGAGAGTAACTTCATAAAAATTGGCGATCACGCCCGTGCCGCCATCAACATCGCCTTGCGGGACGGCATGGGCCTCGAGCAGGCCAAGCAGAGTGGCGAGTTCCCGGCCGTGAAAAGCAAGAACATCACGAAAAAACAAGTCAAGAGCATCCAGGCCGAATCCCGCGTGGCCTCAGGCGAGGAGGGCATCACGATCGACCAAAAGCTCGCGACGAAGGTTTTACTCGGCAAGATGAGCCTGCAGGAGGCCATCGCCCTCTACAAGCACGGATGGAAGGACAAGATCACTTCGCCTTGAGGGAATCGATGTATCTCTTGACCCCCTCCTTGAACCCGACCCGGGCTTTCCAGCCAAGGTTCTCCAGCTTCGTGACATCGAGCATCGTCTTGACCACGTCCCCCGTCCAACCACGGGCCCCGCCCGTGTACTCTAGCTTTACACCTTTCAAGCCCAGAATGTCTATTATCACTTTCGCGAGATCATCGACCGTCTCACACGTTCTTGTCCCGATGTTGTAGGCCTCGAACGTGCCACCATTTTGCTTTCCAAGCCAGTCTCCCACCAGCGTGCAAGCGTCGATGCAGTCGCTCACGAATAAATAACTCTTCGCTTGCTTCCCATCGCCCAGGATCTGCAACCGCGTTGGATCCTTCTTGAGCTTCTGGTAGAAGTCGTACATTACGCCGTGGTTCGTGCCAGGCCCGTAGATGTTCGCGAACCGCAACGATGCGATTTTCAAGCCATAGGAACCCGCGTAAGCCGACATGTACATCTCTGCCGCTGCCTTGGACGCGCCGTACGGGGAGATGGGCTTGAGCGGGACGGATTCCGACGTGGGGAAGACGTCGGGGTCGCCGTAAAGCGTGCCGCCGGACGATGCAAAGACCATGGCCGGAACATGCTTCGTTCGCATGATCTCGAGAAGGTTGAGCGTCCCCGTCACGTTGTGATGGAAACTCTCCATAGGCTGCTCCACCGACTCCTTGACGCGCGGGTCGGCGGCGAGGTGGTAAATGATGGACATTTCCGTCCCGGAGAATATCTTTTCCAATGCGTCCTTATCGCGGATGTCAACATTGTGGAAGATGACCTGCCCGCCATCGATCAAGTCCTTGATACCGTCGATGAAACCGGAAGACAAGTTATCGATGACGACGACTTTCATGCCACGGGCGGCGAGCGCTCGTACGAGATGCGTGCCGATGAATCCGGCCCCGCCGGTGACCACCGGAATTCGAGCCATAGATCATAGATGGGATCTTAATGCACAAAAAGGTTCGGTCTAAGCTCGAAGAAAAGGATATTACATGGAAAGCATCACGTGGCACCGGCGGCAGGCTTCTGCTCGTTTTCAGCTTTCGGCCCTTCATCGCCGATGACCGTCTCTTGTTCTTCGATCTCGCGCAGCTCGCTGAGGCGCTTCAGCATCGCGGATTGTTCCTCGCGTTCCGCCTTGAACTTGGTTAGACGGTATTGCTTGTAGGTTCGGATGGTGAACGAGAGCACGGGGAAGAGCATGGCGATCGGGACAAGCGCGGTGACCACGGCTTCGGGGGCGTAAAACTCGTAGGATTCAACGATGATCGGTGGCACGTTGAATGCCGCGTAGAGCAGCTGGGGATTGGTGACCAGGAACACGATGGCGAGAAGGGCAAACAACCGGAACCCCATGTTGACGAACATCGTCGAGACCATGTTCTTCTGGCCGGGTGCCGAGCCCACGGCGGTGAGGGTGTCACGAGCCCGCTTGTCCACCTCTAAGAGGCGGGTTATGTAACCGTGCAATCGGCGGGTGTCGCTCGAAACCTCCTCGAGGTGCACGCGCTCCCGCTCGCGTTCCCGGCGCTCGACCATGTCTCGTATTGCACCCAGGCCGGCACCCGTGAAGAACGACCGGAGCGTGACACGCTTCCGCGCTTCTTCCTCTTGCCCGGCTGCAGGGGTCACGGCCTTCCGCTCCGATTCCTTTTTTTCCATCTCGATCTGGAGCGACCGCTCGCCGAGAACGAGCATCTGTTCCTCGAGCATGCGTGCGCGCCGGATCGAGGGCAGGCTCACCTTTGACACGTAAGCGGATTGGAAGCTGAGCTCGAGGCACGCGTAGATGAAGAATGCCGCCCAGAGAGATCCCGCCGTCGCCGTGCGAGCCACAAGGTTCGGATTCAGGATCAAAACGCCTGGGAGATAGGCATCAAAGAACGGGGTGTAATCCGAGGGCGACATCCCGAACAAGTCGAGAATTCTCGTTATCAAAGCGGGAAAGCCGGCGATGATGAGCAAGCCGGAAAGGCAAATTACCGTTTTTATTGAATACTTGATGTCGGAACGCGATATGAACAATGCCATGTAAACGAGGGCCAAGAATACGAGGAGGATGAACAAGAAGAGGTAGAAATTGGATAGAATGGCCAGACCTTGATCCGCGTAGAGCGAATGGATGGGCGGGCTCCCGGCATCGTCCCAGAGGTCATCAAAAGAAGTATAATATACCATGTTGCCGTTAATATCGGTCATTTTAAACATCATGTTCAAGACTGGGAAGAGAAGGGCCTCGGACAATCCCAGATTGTCCGCCAGCGAAATTGACATGTCCAGCCGGGAGATGCCGAATCCCGGCCCGTAACTTCCCGCGGCCATGAGCATGTAGAAAGAATAGGATAGCACGTTCTTGAGGGAGTTCACGATACGTGGTAACGAGGAATACGCCCCCCACCACGTGGGGGCACCGATCGATGACGTGACGTATAGTATCGCGAGGAGGAACACGCCAAACGTCGCGGCTTTCATGATCCATTGAAAGGCCTTGCTCATGATTTTCACGCCTCCGTCATAACGATGCCTTGCCTTTTGCCTTGGCATGCAAGTATTCTTCGATGGTTCTCTGGATTATATCATCAGGACCAACATTGATTATGGGAATCCCCATGGACTGCGCGTTCTGCCTGGTCTCGAGGATATGCTGCATCATCTCCTCTGATATCGCCTCTGCGATGGCCCGTTCCGCTGGTTTCAAGTCACGACCGAAGATCTCGAACCACGGGGAAAAGGGCGAGATCACGATGAGCTCGTGGCTACGCGCCCTTACCTTCGTGAACATGATCTTGAGCTCCTCGATCGGTGCCTCCAGGTCGGATATGAGAACGATCAAGTGCCGCTTCTTGAGCTGTCGCACGAGCTGGTCCATCCACAGGCCAAGCGTCTTCGGCCCGGCCGTCCGGGTCGTGGCAATGAAGTCGAGCAGCCGGAAGAGCACCTGGTCTCCTGCCCCGGATTCGAGCAGCCGCACGCCCTTCGTGACGTCGTCCTTCTTTTTCGGGTTATTCTGGAACACGGCACCGCCGAACATGTCCTTGTGCTCGAGTGCCACCTTGCAAAGTATTACCGCCGCCCGGATGGCGAATTCGATCTTGTTGTTCATGAACGAGCCAGAACCCATCGTCGAACTCGCGTCGATCGCTACGAGTACGTTGATATTCTTCTCTTGCTCGAGCTCCCGCACCATGATGCGGGACGTGCGTGCCGTGGCACGCCAGTTGATCTTCCGGAACTCGTCACCGAATTGGTACTCGCGGATGCCGTGGAACTCGGATCCCGTCCCGACCTGGACCGAACGGTGCGAACCGAACATCTTGCCGATCGAGCGGCCGCGCAGCGCGTCCATCTTGCGCAAGTCGCCATAGGGCGGGTAGACGATGATGCTTGTATAGGAATCAGGCACTTCACGCCGCTCGTTGTTGAATTCGAGACGATCCTTGACGGTTAACTCGATGGGGCCGAGAAAAAACTCGCCACGGATTCGAGGTTTCAGCACGTAGGAAAACAGGATGGATTTGCGTGGTTCGATGCGTGTTGAAATGGAGGCCTCGCCAATGACACAGTTGAAGAACTCTTTTGGATACACGTCGTTAATGTCCACGTAATCGAGACGTTTGTTCCCGGTGTTCCGTATTTCAACCGTGACATGAATGAAATCATCCTGGAACACTTTGGCCTTCTCTAGATGGCGGGTGACCTTGAGAACATCGATGTTGATGCCCAGGTCGAAGAAGGGCAGGGACACGAGCGCGCTCAAGATGATGAAGCACGCGACGGCGATGAGGAAATAGTTCACCATCACGAAACCGAAGGTGATGAGGAAAACGCCGATGACCATCAAGTTTTTTCCGCGCCCGGCAAGCATGCTTGTCCGACCTTCCGCGTCCGTTCAGTTGATCTGCAATTCCGTGTTTTCTCGAATTAGATGGGAACGGGTATTTCCTCGAGCAGCCGTTTGATCAGGGCTTCCCTCTTGACACCCTCGAGTTCTGCCTCGGGCTTCAGGGCGATACGATGGTTCAGCGCGCAAAAAGCGATTTCCTTCACGTCGTCTGGAATGACGTAGTTCCGGCCGAGTATCGCCGCTCGTGCCTTGGATGCCTTCATGAGCACGAGGCTCGCACGGGGTCCCGCACCGACCGCTATCTGGGCGTCGTCTCGCGTCTTCGTCGTGATGTCTCGGATATACCGGAGAATGCGGCTATCGATCCAGACGAGATCCATCTTTTTCTGCAAGGCGACTATCATTTCCTGCGAGAGAACCGGTGCCAGGTTCTGCTGAACGCCTTTCACTTGCCGGGCCATGATCTCCACCTCGTCATCGCTCATCGGGTAATCCATGATGACCTTGAAATAGAACCTGTCGAGCTGGGCTTCGGGCAATGGATATGTTCCTTCCTGCTCGATGGGATTTTGCGTTGCTATCACGCAGAAAGGCGGGGGGAGCTTGTAGGTTTTACCCTCGACCGTGACTTGATGTTCGCCCATCGCCTCCAACAGCGCGGACTGGGTCTTCGGCGCGGCGCGGTTGATCTCGTCCGCGAGCACGATGTTGGCGAAGAGTGGCCCCTCGCGGAACACGAAACTCGCCGTCTTCTGGTCGTAGACGGATGACCCGGTGATGTCGCCGGGCAGCAAGTCGGGGGTGAACTGTATGCGCTTGAACGTGCAACCGAGAACCTGCGCGAAGGTCTTCGCCGTCACCGTCTTGGCGAGGCCGGGCATCCCCTCCAGCAGCACGTGCGCGTCGCACAGCACGGCGATGAAGATCTTCTGGAGCACGTCCTGGTAGCCGACGACTACCTTGGAGACCTCGGTGAGGGCTTGCTGGATCTTTACACGCACCTCGCTCATGTCAGCCACTTCCATGGGCAGGATCCGTTCCTTGGGTCTTGATTCGCTCATGTTTTTCCCTTTTTGTCGTTTCTCGTTTTTGATGGTCCTTTCATTTCACTTGATCGTTTTTTCCTTCGGATTCAAGGTTGGCACGGGCACCAGGATCTCAAAGCTTCTCGAGGTACTCGGCCACGGTGATGATCTCGTAGTATAGCTTCTCGAGGTTCTCGGCCCGCGTGATCCGCACGCGGCCGCTTCCCTTCTTGGCGGTGACGTGGCGCATCTGCCGAAAGAACGATTCCAGCCGTCGCTGCTCGACCTGGGGATTTTTCTCCATTATCGCCGAGATGATGGCTCTGTCGTCCGCATGCTCGCCAAGCTTCTTGCCGGCTAGCCGCTTCACCCGGTTATACAGCAATTCCAACGCGCTGTTGAAATCGGGTTGTTCCAGGTACCAGGCGAGCTTCTGTGCGAAGAACGTGCTCTTTTTCAAGATGCCTTGCATCTTTCGCTCCACGCGCTGCTCGGCGAGGGTCTTCGGTTTCTTCTCCCTTGCGGCCTTTACACCAGTACTGCCCTCTTTCGCTGCAGCACTCTCGAAGATGAACCGTCCAAGCCTTCGGCGCTGCCTTTTCTCGCGTTCCTGGATCCGTTTTGCCTTGCGTTCCTCCCGCTTGCGCTTTTTCTCTTGTAACTTGAGTTTTTGCTCCTCGCTCTTTGGCAACCAGCGGTGCAAGAGTTTCAAGGCGATGAACGGGTAGAACGGGGACAGTAACCAGTTGCTGGACATGAACCCGACGTAGTCGAGGACCGTGCCATAGACAGCGCTCGGGCTCGTGTCTTGTATCGCGACGGGGCGCAAGTGCGACTCGTCGAAAACGATCTTCATGCTCGTGTTTCCGCTAGATAACCAGTTGATGCAGTTGATCGCGAATTGCCTGTTGTCGTAGCCAGGAAGATCGAGCAACTGGTTGGAGAACATCGATGCATCCGCGGTCACCACGACACGTGACGAGTTGGAGGTGCCGAGGTCGGTGACGCCAACGACGGGAATGGCCATGCCCCCTTGCGGTAGGCCGGCGGGGAACGAGAACCCCAGCAGCTTGAGCGGCTCGAACAAGATCATCGGCACGCCGAGCGTGTAGGGGTCAAAGTAGTCCACGTCCCGCGCGTACAGCCCGTCGTCGTTCTTGTCGACCCACGAGTACGCGTTCGTCGACGTGGCCACGATGTTCCAGCCGAATATGGCTCCCAACCCGCCCTCGAGCATCAGGCCCGATGCCCGGTTGAGCACGAGCCTCGAGACGCCCGCGGTGACCGCATGCGGCGCGATGTTCGGCGAATCGATGACGGGAAAGTCATTCGTGTTGTAATAGGATACGTTATCGCGCAATATGCCGTCCATGAAGAACGTGAGGGGAAACGGCTTCGAGCCACGCCCCTCGATAGCGGAAGCGAGGAACATGTTCAGGAACAACAACTCGGTCGTCCCTTGCTCGTGCGCGATGAGCAAGGAACCGCCGGAACGGACAAACTTGATCAAGAACGGGATGTCAGACACGAAGTTGTAAAGCCGGTTCGGTCCCATGATGACCAGCACGAACGGCTCGTCGATGCGCGACAGCAGCGAGTAGGACCCGATGCTCGACATCGTGTCGTACCCGGCGTCCTCGATAGCCCGCCGGAAATTTGACGTCCCGGAATCCCCGTAATTCCACGCGGAGAATTCCTTGTGCACGGAATCGTCCATGCTGAAGAGCGGGATGATCAACGGCGTCCACGCAACGAGGAAAATGAGCAAGAAAAGGGGTTTCTTGAACGCGGCGAGAAACTTCTCCATCTGCTCGCTGGGAGTCAACTGGGCGCCGGCCGGGATCTTGAGATACTTCTTCCCCAGGTAACCGCCGAGCGTGCCCATCGGCCCGGCGCATACTGCCGCGACGATTGCCGGGAGAGACCACAAGATCCCGTTGATGACCGGATCCCTCGTTACCTCGGGATAGATCATGGCATCGAAGCCAAAGGCGAGGCAGATCGAATCGATCAAGGCGACGATCCCCAAGCACGGGACCGTGAACAGTGCCAGCGCGACGCTTGGCAGGGCACCCTTCGGGATGTTTCGCGTCATGAGCCCGCCGACCAGCCCCGCCGCCATCGCGAACGGGATGAGCTGTGGAAGCATCGATATGAAGCCGTAGCCGTTCCAATCGATGTTGGCATAGCCCCAGGCGATGAACATGCCCACCAGGCCGAAATACACGAGTACTTCGACCCAGAATGCCCAACGTACTGCGATGTAGGTTGGTCCCTTTGCTGGCTTCGGTTTCGTTACGACGCCAATCGTGATGGCCATGCGCGTTCGTCTCCTTGCTAGGGTGGATGGAATGGTGATCGCGGGTTACTGTTTGCCCGGTGGATCAGAGCCCGGGTGGATTCTCGCCCGCGAGGTCGACGTACAAGTTCGACCAGAGCCCCTTGTATTGCTCGAAGATGTTCGGGGGGAGCGGGTGGTGCGAGTACAAGGTCTCTTCGATGAGATGCACGAGCGGGTGGATGTTCCCGCCTGGCAACTGCCCGTTCTTGACGAGGTTCGTGAAATACTCCTTCACGGTCGCGGAGGGTGCCTTCTTCACGTCGTGCTTGTTCTCGATAATCCAGAAGGCGATGTTGAGCAAGTACACCATCGCCTCTTTCTGCATCCCCTCGGAGAGCAAGAGCCGTACCGTGTCGAATTTCTTCGCCGTGAACTGCCGCATGTCCTTCTGCGACCAGTAGACCTTCTTGCCTTCTTTCTTTGCCATGTTGATCATTCTCGCAGTGTGGAATTATTATCGTTGTCATTCCAGGGTGAACGTTTCTTGCGTGTCGTTCGTGATCGCCACGTAGAGCTTGCCGAGCATCTCCACGACAGTCGCCACGTGCTCCCGGGAGATGGCTTGCTTGCTGTAGAGCCCTTCGAGGACGGCCATCATGAACTTGAACGAGATCTCGCGGGGCAAATTCTTCTCGTTCACGAGCATCTCGATGAGTTCCCTCACGGTCTCGCTCTCCTTCACGTTTTCGAGATTGTATGCCCTCGTGGCAACCTCCACCAGCGTGTGATAGCAATACGCGATGCCCTCGCGGTTCTTGCCCTCGGCCACGAGCCGGCGCACCAGGTCCAGCTTTTGCTGCATGTAACTGCGGATGAGGGCGACCTCCTTCTTTTTCTGGATCTTCACGTAGGCAAGGCCAAGCAGGATGAGCCCCACGGCAACCACGGGGATGAGCCACAGGATCCAGCCGAGGGGATTGGTGGTCACGACTTGGACGCTGTATGTGGTGGATGTATATACGCGTAAGGGTGGTATAGCTATGCCACTGTAATCCGTGCGCAGGTAAAACGAGAAGGTCGACCCGGCAGGAACCGCCACGTTCACGGGGAGGGTGAAGGCGCCATCCGCGCCGGTCAATCCCGAAGTGATCAGCAAGCCCGTAGATGCGTCGAAGACTTGCACGCGGTAAAAACTCACGCGCGTGCCGAGATGGGAAACCAGCACGCCAGAGATCGTGATCGACGAGCCTTGCGCGACCGGCTCGGCGATGGCTACTGGGAGGCCGTTGATCGAGACCCCGGTGAAATTAACCGCGCTCGGCGATGCCCACGGGTCGAGGAACGTGATGGGGTAGCTCGCCGTCGTCGCGTTGTTGTATCCCGACAAGCGAGCTTCGTTCACCGCGACACGTATGCTGGCCAACGAGGAATTGATGAAAGATCCCGGAATCTCGAAGTGAAACAATCCCGATGCGAGGGTTGTTCCCGAGGAGAGGGACATGGTGAAGGTCGTGTTGTAGGTGAGGTATGCTTGAAGGGATAACCCCCCGGCCCGCTGCGAGATGTTCCCGTCCAGGTGCAGGTTCTCGTAAGGGAATATCGGGTTGGTCATGTACGGGCCAAGCGTGATGTTGATATCCCTGAGCGGCCTGATCTGTATGAGCCACGAGCTCGAAACGCTGTAACCCGTCCCGCTGATGCCCCAGAGCTCCAGCGTGATCACGTGGATGCCTGCAGGGGTCGTCCAATTCGTGTGTACATCGAACGAGAAATATCCGTCCGGGTTAAGGTAGACCCATGACACCGATCCGGAGATGTTGGTCCCGTCCCAGTACACGTTGTACTGGCGGGACGGGATCGGCTTGTCCGGCTGCCCGAAGCCTTGCGCGTATGCCTGGCCGAACACGTGGATGGGGTACGGCGGGCCTGGATACGTGAAGGTGTCCATGCCAGGGTCGAACACGAACACGGCGGTCTTGTAGATCGGGACGGCGCTGATGCCCGTGACCGAGCCGACGTGTGGCCCCTGGTTCGGGAACGCGACCGTGAAGTTCAGCGCGTCCAGGTTCTTGGCCGTGAAGTTGGCCAAAAACCCGCCGGTCGCGTTCGTCACCAGGTTCATCGAATCGAGCATCGCCGCCCCGTCCCACAATCTCACGATTACCGTGGCGCCGGCCACGATCCGGAGGTAATTAGGAGCCTCGTTCTCGCTCAAGATACCCCGGATGATCACCCGCTCGTCCTTCCACGCCGGGCGGGGCGTTACCGTGAGGCGAGTGGCTATCATGGGGCGAATGTAGAACGTGGACGTATCGTTCCGGCCGGCCACCGACGCGTCGAGCGACGCCATTACATTCAAGGTGGAATATGGCAGGCCCGTTGGCTCGGAGCTATTTATCGAATACGGCAGCTGGTATTGTCCCAGGGCATCCGTCGTGCACGTTCCTATCATGCTTCCCTTCCAGTAGACGCGGACCAGCTTGTTCTTGACGTTACCGTCCCCGCCGAACATGGTGCTGTTGTAGGTGAAACGCCCGCTGATGGCGATGGTTGAATTGACGGGGGTGGGATTGGAAGGTGTCGACGCGGCGACGTCGCCGGAGAAATAATGATTGACCGAGTCGAGGAACATGAAGCCCGGAACTGGAAACGCCCCCGCGTTGTAGTAACCGGTCTTCGGGACGTGGAGGACGAGCGACGTGTAATAGTTGTTGACGGGCGGATTGATGTTGATAGTGAACAACCCCGTCCCGTCGGTTGGGGGCGAAGTGTAATTGGCAGTGTTATTGAAACTCGCTTGTACGGGCACGCCGGGGGCTGGAAATCCGCCCACGGTGAAGAGCCGGCCGCTTATTGAGAACACGTCATTGGTGAAGACCACGCCTGGCGTGTATTGCAGCGGCTGCGGGATGTTCATGTTGGCGGTGACGTTCACGTTGTAAGGCGTCGTGCCGCTGAACAGGGGATCGTAAGTGTAGTTGTAGTCGGGGATGGGCGCGATGCCGGCGGTGATGGTCCAGTCCCCGACCGTGTGGTTGAGCGTGACCTGGTAGGAGAGCGTGAAGTTTCCAGTGCCATTCGTCATTGTCTGCACGATATCCCCCGGCGCGGGTGTCTGGTGGATGAACATGTCATTCATGCGCAGCGCGACGGCGACGTTCGGCCAGGGGTCCCAGTTAGGCGGGTTGCTCACGTTCGCGACCGTCACGTATCCCCTGAGCACGAAATAGCCGCCTTGCACCTGGGATAGCGTGTTGACGCCCGTCAGGTAGATGCGCGTGTTCTGGGATCCGGACGGCCGTAGATCGACATCGACGGCGGCTCCTTGCTGGCTCGCGGGCTCGTTCCCTGACGTCGCGAGCACCAGGGCCACGACGAACACGATGGCGATCGCGGGAAAGAGGGCCTTGCCCGCCCGCGCCGAGACGTCCCGCTTCGTTCGCATCGTCACCTCATCCAATGACTTGGGCCGTGGAGGCAAGCAAGACCGGCGTGCCGGCAAAGTTGGCGATGACCCGGATGATGTCGCTCGACAAGAGCACCTGGATCGACGCCTGGTAAAAACCCGTCCCGGAGGCGGTCGTCACGACTGTCGTGTTGTACCCTTGTAGCGTGGCGCCGAGCCAGTACTCGATGCGGAGGCTGACGGGCTGCCCCCCGATGCCGGTCCCGTTCAGGAACCGGAGGTTGCCGGAAATCGTGATGTTCTGGAAGATCTCCACGGACTTGGGCGTGAAATCGACCGTGAGGGTGGTGTTTATCACGTTCACGTTGATGCAGCCGGTCCACCGGTTCACCGCCACGTCGCCGTCGCTGTCGGTGACCGTGAGCGTGACCGTGTGGCTGCCGGCCACGGTGTACTGGTGAAGCACGGTCTTGGTCGTCGCGTTGGGAGAGCCATCGCCGAAGTTCCACTGGTACGTTGCCGACGCGTTCCCATCGCTTCCCACGTGCGCGAACAGGATGCTGTCGCCAGCCATGATGGTCTGCGGCGAGACGGTGCCGTTCACCGTGAAATCCGCCGTCGGATAGAGGTCGTAGGACACGATGATGTCGATCTGGTAGGTGCGCGTGACGAGGTTCCCGTCCGTGATCGAGAATATAGCGGTATACGTTCCAAGGGAAGTGTACTGGTGGACGACGGTAGAGAAATTGCCAGCGGTGAACCCATCGCCGAAGATCCATGACCTGGTCGGGGGCGGGACGCCGGGGTCGCCCGTGTGGTTGAACCAGACCGACTGTCCGGGCAGGATGTGCGTGGCGTTGACGACAACGACCGGATCCGGCGCCGTGTAAGGGATGACCGTCACGACGAGTGGCCGCGTGACCGTGTCGACGTCGCCGTCCGCGTCCGTGACCGTGAGCGTTACGCTGTACGTGCCGGGGGCCGAGTAGTAGTGCACGGGATTCTCCATCGTGGCGTTCGCCGTGCCATCGCCGAAGTTCCATTGATAGGTGGCGGGTGCATCGCCGTCGCTGCCCGAATGCACGAAAAGCAGCGGCTGGTATTGCTGAACGGTCGGCGATGTCGGGTAAAACCACGCGTCGGGGAAGAGATCCGTCGGGTTGTGCATGAAGATGACGGAACCGAGCGTGCCTTGCGACGTGAAGATGCCGAGCTCGGTGATGACCGTGATCGAGAGGCTGAAGGTGCCGTTGGCCGCGAGCGTGAAGGCCCAGGCCTGGCTCGGGAGCGGCGAGATCGGGGCGTGGAGGATCGCCGGGGTGCCGTTGTTCACGTAATAGACGCTGAACGACACGTTGGTGATGGCGGATCCGTTGACCGCCGTGTAATCGAGGATGAAGTTCGGGGAGGCTTGCTGCGAGTTGTTCGCGGGCGAATCGACGCTCACGAAATACCCGGTCTCCTGGTTCACGATGAACGTGTGGACCTGCGACGGTACCGTGCCGCTCGTCGTGTGCATGAACGCCTGGATCGTGTGCGCGCCGGCGCTTCCCACGTTGAACGTGGTGTTGAGGAAATACGCGCCCGCGAAGCCTGGAATCGGCAGCAGGAGGCCGGAAACCGACTGGTTGGCGCCCCCGTCGACCGAGTACGTGACGTCGGTGATGGTCACGTTGCTGTGCATGCGAATGTTAAGCGGAATGTTCGCCTGGGTGAGCCGGATCTCGCCATCGGCAGGATTATCGATCCAGATGAATTCCGTCATGTTCGAGAGCAAGTCTTCGAGAATAATCGTCGAGTTGAACTGGGGCAAGAACTCGTAGTTGATCCATGCACTATCATCATCCGCCGGTTCCGGGATCCACGCCTCCGACCAGGCATACACGTTGGCCAGCGTCACGATCCCGTCGCCGTCCCAGTCGTAGTAGCCCGTGGCGATCCGGGCGGGGATGTCGAACGCACGGGCGAGCATCGTGAACGCGGCGGCGAAGTCGTAGGACGTCCCGCCCGCGTCGGGGTACAAGGTCTTCGGCCGGCTGAGAAACCACTCGATCATGTCCTGGCCGTCGCCGGGGCGCTCGGGGAACGACGTGAAGACGTCGTAATTCGCGTACAAGTACGTCACGATGGCCTGGAGGATGGCGTGGGTGGGATCCGACGCCTTGTCGAGGCCGAGCGTGGTATGCAGGTAGTTGTAGGCATCGGTGAAGCGCGGGTGGGTGTTCAGGTACGGCGCGAGGTCCCGCGACGAGCCGACGCCGGGGATCTGCAAGTATCTCGCGTAGGGCGTGTACGGGATGCTCGGCCCCGGGGCGAGGCTGTTGTAAGGAACGATGCCGCTCTTGTAATTGGCCTCCCGCCACGATTGCATGTTCCAGTCATTCACGATGCGGTACGTGAAGTTGGTCGACTCCGTGTACGAGGGGAGGCCGTAAGCCCGCGCCTCGAGCCCCTCGTACGTGTCGTTGTACAGCACGCCGTCGTCGGCGATGCTGTACGAGCCGGAACTCCCCACGTAGCGCATGGAGTCGTCGACGTACTTCGGGGTGTAGGGGAAGACCGGGATGCGCAGGTTGATGGTCTCGGTCCTGCCCGGGTTCATGATGAACGTGACCTCCCGGAACGAGCTGGCCGGAGAGGCGATGAATTCGCTGCCGGGATCATCGACGGGCAGGAGAACCGTGCTGCTCTTGGACCAGCCGGTGCCATCGGCGTCGATCGTGTCGTAGGTGTTCTGGCGCATCGCCTCGGGGTAGCCAGCCGGGAGGCCCACGCCCCCGCCTACGTCGTTGATGTAGAAGAGCGCGATGTTGAAGCTGGTGGCATCGAAGCCGGAGAAGTCGCCCTGGATGTCGAGGTTCTGGGGGTCGAGGTTGTCGCGAAGCCACTCGAATATTTGTTCCGCCAGCTCTTGGAACCGCGGATCGTTTATCATGTCCGGATCGGTCAGCCACGAGGGGAGATTGATCTCGTAGGGGCAATCGTACTGGATCGCGGTCCGGTTGTAATCCTGGTGGACGGTAGGCAGCGGGTAGTGCGTGTTATAGTTGCCCCGGGATCCGCCGACGAGGAAATCGATGAGCCCGGGGAGTAGCATCCATGCCGCGAGCAGAATGCCGATGATGATTCCCCCCGCCACGAGTTTCTTGCCGAGGTCTTTTTTCGTTAATTCCCCGATAAATCGACGCTTGCGAAGCGACATGGTTGGACTCGACCCGAAATCGATTCATCTTAGAACTTAGTATAACGCGTTTATCGTGTTGAATGTAAAAATACTTTTTCCGCTCGGGTGATAATTCGTAGGAGCAATCAACGATTGGGCCAAGGGCCGAAAAAATGGTGGAAAAGAGCCGTGGAAACGCGGATTCCATTGGTCTACCTTTATAAAACGCGCCATCTTGGAACCGTATCGTTTATTAAGGCTTACGTCAAAATAGAAACATCAATACCCACGGGTAATACCATCAGAGGATACCGATTGTAAACATCCGAGTTATGACCGCCTTGAACCGAAGACATTAAATTCTGGCAATCGTCGAGATCACGTGGATATCATGGAGAAAACTGAAGAACTCGTAGCGCTTTTGCGTGACATGCAAGCCCAGAACTCGTCCGTTACAGCAGGGGCCATAATGTCGGTTCAAGGCCTCCCGATCGCCTCTCAACTCCCACGAAATGCGAACGAGGGGATCGTGTCCGCGATCAGCGCTGCCTTGTTATCCGTGGCCCAGCGAGGCTGCGAGGAGCTCGAGCGGGGCACCATGAAGCGGCTCGTCGTGGAGGGAACCTCGGGCATTTTTATTTGCCAAGGGGCAGGGCAAAACTCGATTCTTGCCATCCTGGCCTCCACGGAAGC
>Ga0172366_10001248_pt1 | contig 19708 bp, 13 predicted proteins | sample LakKivSesite69cm_FD_114533 | JGI IMG/M metagenome (GOLD analysis project Ga0172366, IMG submission 114533) | Sediment microbial communities from Lake Kivu, Rwanda - Sediment site 69cm | ecosystem: Environmental > Aquatic > Freshwater > Lake > Sediment | place: Rwanda: Western Province, Lake...
GATCGAACAGAAGCCTAATCTGCCAAGTATAAACATCCACGAAATCTGTCAAAGTTATATTTACCGTGAAGAGTTCGGTAGGAGGTTCTACGCCTTCATGACCTACTATTTGGTTTGCGGGAATCACGGATATCTGCGTACCGTTAGCGGCTACTTGCTGTGATAGGAAACCGGTAAACATTATTGAGACAATGATTGCGAACAAAACTGCTTTGCAGTTTTTAACCAAATTTTTCAACCTCTTTTAGTTTTTTGTATTGTATCTGTTATAAATCTTTTGGTCAAGAATAGCTATGCTATGAGATGCGGGTTTTGCATACAAAATAAAAAGGGGGTTTTAGCAAGTTCGTCCGAAGCGTTTTGCTACAATGTACATGTCTAGCATGTCTACTACGCTGTCTCTGTTTAGGTCGCAGTTGGGATTCCATCTTGGTTTTCCTGGGGAGGAGCCAAAGGCTCGGGCTATTTCGTTGATGTCTAGGTAGTCTACGACACCATCGCTGTTTATATCGCCTAAGATCTTGATTTTCACTGTGCCATCGGTGAAAGTATTGTCTGCCAAGTTTATTTCGTATGAAACTGGCCCAGCGTAAGCGCTTATGGTGTAGTTGTGGCATGGAGTAAGGCCTGTAGTGTCCCATGTGATCGTTACAGTTGCAGTTTCGTTGGGAGCTAGGGTTGTTACGGTAGTGATTCCAATCGGGTTGCCATCACAGTATATGGTTACATTGAAGGTTTCATCAACATCTCCAATATTTTTGACGACGACGCTTATGTTCACTGGCCACCCTTCGTAGACAATGCTAACAGAGGGAATAATATTGACAATCGCAACATCTCGTATTTGTGTTATGAAAATACCGTTTCCAACTTCGTGGGGAATAGGATTGTCTTCAGAGTCGACGAGGCTTGTTTCGGTGAGGTTGAGGTAACTTATGCCAATTGCTTCAACTTGAAACTTTAATGTAAGTAAGGTTCGCGGAATAAATGTTGTAATTGGGCTTGCGGGTGGATCGTAGCTGGCGTTTATCCACACATATCCGTTTCTGTCGTCTATCGTGAATTTGGAGGTTGGGTAAACTCCGTTCAAGTCTCTGTTGAGAATAGCGCCATAGCAAGTTAACACTCGAGTGTCATAGATTAGAGTGAACTGAAAGCTATACAGGTCTTCGACGTCGTCAATTGTTATGTTGATGTCAAAGGTTTTCGGGGGCACCATTGTAGGGTTGATTATCTCTGGAGGGTCAACGTAAAGCTTCGCAAGTAATATGTTGTTGAAGAAACCGTCTTCTGAAGTGTGTGGAAGTGGTTCACCGCTTTGATCGATTAGCTGGATGTCAGAGAGAGCAAGAGCGGTGGCTCCCAAGTTTTCAACGTGGAATGTGATTTTGGCGAGTGCTCCACTGCCTATTCTTGGAGGTTCTGGAGGAGCCAGCGACGCTGAAAAGAACACGTAGCCTTCATCGTTGTTTATTTCGACGGTGGGAGTTACTCCAGGCGGGAAGAAGTCGCCTAGCTCTACGCTTGTAGCAGTTAACACATTGGGATCATAGCTTAGCTTGAACTGGAACGCATATACATCTGTTGCTTCGACAATGCTTACGTTAACGGTGAAGCTGTTGCACGGGGTCAGCAACGGGGTAACGATTCTAGACGGATCCACAAAGATTGTGGCAGGGGGTGGTGGAAGCTTGTTGCTAAAGTAGCCTCCTTCTACTGTGAAGGGCATTTCATCTCCAACGGGGTTTAGCAGAAAGGTGCGGCCTGGACCCGCCAGCTGGAACGTTAGGCTACAACTGCCTCTAGTCTTCACTTTAAACTCTATTCGGCAGAGTTTCCCATCTCCAGACACGCCAGGAACTTCACCAACGAGCGAATTCCCGTACAATACAGAGCCACCTGCATTGTCAATGACTGGGGACACGGGAGATGTTGTTTTACCAGCGAATATGTGATCTGGCGGATAGGAGACATGTGTACAATTCAGTACATCTGGGTCAAAGAATAGTTTGATTTGCCAAGTGTAAAGGTCAACGACATCGGTTATGTTTATCGTGAACGTGATAGTATCGCCCGGCTCAATGCCTGTGTCCATTAGGCTAGAAGGGTCAACGTGAATTACCGTCCCGTTCGCATAGACTATGTGTACTGTTGCGAGTGTTCCCATTGTGATTGTTGCTATGAGTGTCAATGTGAGAATGCTTAACAATTTTTTGAACATAATTTTCTCCCTTCTCCTTGTTACACTAGTTTTATTCTCGCAAAATAATATAAGGCTTCTGGAAAACAGTTTCAGCCAATTTCGTTTTTCTGCATAAAAATGTTTTAAACTTTAGAGTTGGAACCTTACAGTGCCGCTGGTGCCGGTTGACCTTTTTAGTATGTGCCGCTTTTGCCGTAATTTTTCGCACATAAGTTGATGTCTAAGTAGTCGATAATGCCATCGTTGTTCAGGTCGGCTCTCGAATCCCATCTAAGCTGCCCAGGTTCTGAGCCGAAAGCTCGGGCGATTACGTTAAGGTCCAGGTAGTCAACGATTCCGTCGCTGTTTATATCTCCGGTTAGGATAACTTGAAAAGTACTATTTGTGCGGGCGACTAGTGGAAAGATATCTTCGCCTTTGTATATAGCGTTCGCGTAAATTGTGTATTGGCCTAATATGCCATTGATGCTTGGTAATTTGAAGGTGCGGTTGAAACTTCCTTCGGTCGAGGCAGGATTAATAACATCAGTTGTGTAGGTAGTAGTTGTGCTTGAGCTTGCGGTTATGGTGAAGGGGGCTGATTTTTCTGCACTGTAGGCCGTTCCCCCGTCTCTGGGTCGTGTCGTAAAAACGCATGCGTATACTCTGGCGTTGCCTGTTGAGGCTCCACTGGCTATAGGCACTCCTAAAATGGGTGATTTAGTTTCTCCAGGCTTGATTTCATAATCTGTCAATGGAAAAAACGCTTTGAATGGAAGCATGCTTGGAACATAGAAGAGGTTTAGTGAAATTGCAACTATTCTGGTGATGCTATCAGTGCTTCTTATGGTTGGTTTGAAGTATGCCATTGCCCCTCTGCGAAAGCCAGATTGCGGATTGCCTTGCGCGTCGCATGGAACCACTTCAACGAGTTCTATCTTCCAGTCTTGCGGCGGTAATGTGCCTGTTGGAAGAGCCCATATCACTAGAGCATTGCCTCTTGAGTCATCTATTTGTATAGCGACAAGTCCGTTTGAGACTGGAGCGCCGTCCAGTGTCAAGTTTCCTCGAACTTGGACGTTTTCGCCCAGCTCGTAAGATTGTTTATTTGCTGTCACTGTGATTTGCAAGGTTTGAGGACAATATACCGACGGAAAGAACAATATTATTACGTACAAGACAACTAAAAAGGAAGCCAACTGATATATTCTCATGAATTTGTCCCTTCTCTCTGTAAGAGTAAAAGGATTGAATGTTTAAAAATCTTCTGGAATATTCGTCTATTCTGGCTTGTTTATGTATGAAATGTATCTAGCTCTTGTGGATATATAGACATAAAAAGGGGAGGATGATTTGAGGCAGGATTAGCTATTGCTATGGTCGCACGATGTTGATTGCTGCTGAAATTTCTGGACACATTGCGTGGCCGCAGAGCCATGGAAGACCGCTATAGCAGTTGGCATATGCCATTGCGGGGCCAATGTAAGCCCAGCTTGGAACTGGCATGGTAACGGTAACGTTGTAGTATTTGAATTCACACCATGTTGCTCCGCTGACCGAGACTGGGTCGAACTGTATGCCAATTGGAACCTCGAGGTTGTCGTATACGATGACTGAGATTGTGCCGTTGATTTCTCGCACAGCGTAGCTGCGGAAGACTACCGTGAACTCCATGTCTTCTCCAGTGCCTTTCGGCGGTCCTTTGAGCCAGTCAGTCTTCTTCGGTATGAGCTCAACCAGCTCGATATACCAGCCAACTTTGAACTGTAGTGTGTCGATTACTGTTTCTTCGGCGATGTCGACTGTTGCAGTTACATTCCATATGCCCATCACGTCGTTGTAGTCTTCGCACGGCCATGGAATCCTGAACGATGTCGTTGCGACGCCATATTCGTCTGTCATTGCGGTTCTCTCAAATTTGAACCTGCCAGTGGGGCTAATTATGTAGAAGTACACTAGCTTGTGCTGTACTGGGTCTAGGTTGTATGTGACAGTAGCGTTGAGGATCACTAAATCTTGTGGAGCGAACATGTCGCTTGGGTTACCGTATCCTTCACCACCCCACTGAGTGTACACGTCTATAAAGCGACCTAAAACGTAGCCGTAGATCTTGACTGTTGCGTCTCTGTCTGGGTCGAACACTATGTAGCCATTATAAACGTCTACACCGTGTTCGCGACCATCAAGCTTGGTGAGGTCTAGAATGGTGGTGGCGCTCCATGGATATTCTTCTTGGAGTATGGCTTTGAATCTTATAGTGAAGAGCAAGCCTCCGCCGTTGGGAAATTCAGTTTGATCCCACTCGCCTGTGGCGTTCGGGAAGATAATGTCGCCAAGAATGACGTGGTCGCCTTCAATGACTACGATGGGGAAAGTACCGTAGAGGTTCCATGTGGCGTCTTGCATGAATGGTCCTTCAGTGACGCTCATCACTTCAAGCAGGCTTGTGTTGTACTTGAGCATCATTTGGACGGCCACTAGAAGCCAATCTTTGTCTAGGTTGCGGATGTAAATTCCTACTTCGAATTCAGCCTTGACCGTGCCAATGACGGGTGTGGCGTCTTTCGCGACTTCTGTCAATGTTGGCAAGACTTCCAAGTAGGGTCTGGTGGCTGGCGGCGCCCAACTGTATTCGTAGTAGCCATCCTCGGGTGCTGGATCAGCTGGAGTGTTATACACAGTTCCTGTACTGTCGACATAGAAGGTGCCTCCGGTGCCGTAGAAGAATGTTAAGTTGCATGTTACAGAGCCGCCGAAATCTGGTTCCTTCATTATTTCAAATTCGACTTGGACAAGTCTGGCATTGGTTCCGCTTACTCCCGGCACCTCGCCGACTAAGCTGTTACCACTTAATACGTAGCCAGCGGTGTTGTCAATCACTGGAACGCTAGGAGCTGTGGTCTTTCCAGCGAAGATGTGGTCAGCTGGGTAAGGAGCTTGTGTAACGTGCAGAAGTGTGGCATTGAAAGTCAATCTCATTTGCCAAGTGTATACATCTGTGAAATCTGTTAGAGTTATGTTGGCCCAGAATTTTCCGCCAACACTTATAACATCTGTAGAGTAGATGAACTGGTTGTCGCCTGTGTTTGGGTTTATTACGTGAATCCCCGCTGGACTAGCGAAGACGGGTTGTATAATTGCTAGCATGCTTAGAAGCAAAATTGCAGAAACAGCAGTTGTTGTAAGTTTTACTAATTTTTTCATAGATTATTCTCCCTTCTCCTTTTTTCAGCATATAAATGAGAGTCGGTTAGGAATTTAAGTGTTACGGAATTATCTTCTATCCCCGGCTGTTGCATATCTGATTGAAACTGTCACAGTTCAAAAGAAACGCGGTAGGTTGAAGTTTCTCTTCAAAAATGCAGACTTAACTTAGTTCAGTTTTAATATAATAAAAAGAGGGGGGATAGTAGTCTTCTATTTTATACAGGGTGTTTATGGTTTACCGAAGTCTCTGCACATTGGGTTGATGTCTAGGAAGTCTATGAAGGCGTCTCCGTTGATGTCAGCTATCGTGTTCCATCTACGAGTGCCTATAGCAGCACCGAAGGAAAAGCTAGCTTCGCGGATGTCCAAGTAGTCGACGATGCAGTCAGGAGCTTTAACTTGTGGTGCATATATGGCGCCTGCTATGTCGGTTCTCAATGTGCCCCACCAGTAGAAGCTGACATTCTTCCACTGGCATATCCATGGGTTAGGTTGTGGCGGGACAAAATCGCAGACGAACTGTGGACCGACAATGTGGACTTCGACATCTATGTCGTAGCTGCATTTAGGCCATGATGGAAGGCTTATGCCTAATGCTGTAGCTATTTCAGCCAGTGTAACGTTTTCCACATCGGGGATTCCGAATTCTACTGTAATGCCTGGAACGGTCTTTACTAGGGTTTTTGTGGCGGCTGTCTTGTTGGTGAAGTATATGAACTTGTCGACGATCAGTGGGCTGAGAACCCAGTTGCTTTTCACCGTGACCTCAAACCATGCGGCTGCGGGTGCAGTGCACGGCTTGATTTTCTGTGGGCTGATGGTTGCGCCTTTAGCGAGGATTTCGACGTCTATTGGAAGGTTGTAGTAGAACAGTGGGTTCGCATAGTGTAGCACAGTTGTGCCTACTCCGCCATATGACTCTGCTTTCCATGGGCCGTTGCCTGTCATGCGTGCTTTGTCAAATTCAGTAGCTTGTGGGTTGCCTGTTTCAGCTATGGGCTTCCAAATGTGCTTGGGCAGGATAATGTTGCCGCCTATCCATCCTAGAGCCCTGTAGCTTTTCACGCCCAGTAGGACTTCGAAAGTGCATGGGTCAACCATGCTGAAGCTTAAAATGTCTGCGACGTTGCTGTACCACCATGGATTGGGTAAACCGCGGGCTGATAGGATATCCTTAAGCTCCTTGAAAGTGAAGTAGACATCAGCGACGGTGAGTTTTACGCCGTCACTCCAGTAAACATCGTCGCGCAGCTGGAATCTGATTTTGGTGCATTCGCCAAGGGCTGGATCAGGATTTATGTAGGTGCTTACTTCCCATTTCTTCGCCACTGCACTCATGAATTCGCCTAGGTTATTGGGGTTGCGGTCCAAAAGGCTTGAGTACAGTGGGTCCATGGCGTTCCAGTCGAACAGCCACTGAGAGTAAATTGGGTTCCACTCTTTGACCTCGGTTGCTTTGAAGCCCCATCGTATAGTCATGGCGCCGCTGCCGATAACTTCAGTCTGCTCTGGCCACATGTTCATAAGGCTCCAGCCGTTGTCAATGCCGTATCCAACCATGTTTTTGACGCCTCTCCAGTCTTTGCCGTAATAGCCTTCTTCACCTGCGGTGTTGCCTACATAGGTCTTGTGGTAAGCTTTGTTGCCTGCAACACAGTACAGTGGTACGCCAAGAACCATGAAAGCTTGGCGGTACTGAGCCAGATAAGCCATTTCAACTGCTTCTGCTTGCGTGTTAGCGTACATGATGCCTTCTGCAGCGTCATTGAACTCTGGGTCGTTGTGTCCACCATAGTTGTAGGGTTTGCCTGGGTGCCAGTAATATGCCCAGTCCCACAAGATAAGATGGTCTGGGTCTACGCCGAGGCTCCAGCCGCCTGTGTACAGGTGGAAGTCCTTTTCAACCATGACTGGGCCTGTGCAGAAGCTGCTGTCGCCGAAGAAGGACGTTACCTTTAATCCTACAGCCTCAAGTTCAACCAGCAACTTGGTTCCAATCATGTTTCTGCCTGGGTGGTCGCTTCTAATGTAGAACTTCAGCATTACGGTTTCGCCTGTTACGTCCCATTTTCTATAGCCTTCACCGTCTCTTGCAGCGAAGCCTGAAGCATCCAGCATGGCGTTGGCAGCGTCGCGGCTATAAAGGTAAGCCCACGGCATCTCCTCATATGCTGTCACGTCGAGAACGTACTTCTCTTGCGAAGCAGGCATGGCAGTGTACATCGGATAACCGAAGCCTGCGCCGATGCTTGGGTCAGCAAGGTATTCGTCTCTGTTCACGAGGTGGGCGATGGCACGTCTCATGCCTGGCACGCTCATGGGGTTCTGATACACCGGGTTTGGATAGGTTGCGTTCGGCGGGTTACCAAGGTATTGGTTGGGATTGCTGTTCATGTCTAGGATGAACAAGCCGTATTCAGGGCCATAGCTCACAACGTTAATGTACTCATTGAGGGGTGGGGTCGTCCAAGCCATGTAGCGTGTTTTCGGGATAGGCCAGTCGATTAAGTCTATGTCATGAGCTACGAGGGCGTCAAACTCCGCATCATCAGTTGCGTATAGTCTGATTAGCAACTTATTTGCGCGAGGGCCAAACTTCTCATAAAGTCTGTCGTCAATTGGGTTGTCGTGGTAAACCCACGCAAATGTCGGGGTTGTCAGCATTGTCAGTATCAAAATAGAAGCCATTAAGAAAAACATCTTTTTTGTTTGCATTTTCCTTTCTCCATCTCTCTTTCTGCAGTAAAGAATGAGCGTGCACGCCTTTAAAAGTTTTACGGATAAATGTTACATAACTAAATTACATCAGTAAACCAATCAACAGCAAAGTTTTCACGCTACTTTACATGAAGGTGACATGCAACATAATGGTTTTTCGCCACCTCAATCAACGGAGGCTCCTTAGTCCTGCAGATGTCACCCATATAGGCTGGACATCGAGTGTGGAAACGGCAACCACTAGGAGGATTTACCGGGCTAGGTATCTCCCCCTTAACCGAAACTGCTATACGCCTCGAAGTAGGGTCAGGAATGGGCACGGCTGAAATCAAAGCTTGTGTATACGGATGTAAAGGTTCCTTCAACACTGCCTCAGTAGGTCCTTTTTCCATTATCTTGCCCAAATACATGACCGCAAGGTTATCACAGATATGCCGCGCAAGGGCAAGATCATGGGTAATATAGAGAAATGAAACACCAAGCTTATCTCTTAAATCTGTCATCAAGTTCAAAACTTCAGCCCTGATAGAAACATCAAGCATAGACACAGGCTCATCAGCAACTATAAACTCAGGCTTCAACACAAGAGCCCTTGCCACTGCAACTCTCTGCCGTTGCCCTCCACTAATCTCATGCGGAAAACGGAAAAGAAACTCTTCAGGAGGCGTAAGCTGCACATTCTCCATACCCTCATACACTCTGTCCTCAACCTCTTTCCCAACTATCCCGTGAATAAGGAGAGGCTCCTCTATAATGCTACGTATGTACTTGCGAGGATTCAGAGACTCGTATGGATCCTGAAAAATAATCTGCATTTTCCTACGAATAGGCTTAAGCGCCCTATCACTCAGAGAAGAGATTTCTTGATTCTTAAAGAATATTTTGCCATCAGACGGGGAAATCAACCTTACCAAAATCCTTCCAGTCGTCGTCTTTCCGCTACCGCTTTCTCCTGCTAAGCCATAGATTTCTTTTAGCTTAACCTCAAAACTTATGTCATCCACCGCACGCACAAATAACTCTTTACCACCCATAATCGATCTAAACAAACCCATTCTAACTGGAAACCATTTTTTCAGATTCTCTACTTTAACAACTGGAGCACTCATTTTTCTCACCACTTTTGCCCCTTAGCTTCTGCAACCACTTTATGACAAGACGCAAAATGACCCCTTTCAATCTGAGAAAAATCTGGATCCTCCGTTTTACAAATCTCTTTAGCATATTTACACCGCGGATGGAATCTACAACCTGGAGGAGGCCTTAGAAGGTCGGGAGTAGTACCAGGTATGGAAATCATCCGAACGCGCTCACCAGCAATACTTGGAAATGCATCAATCAAACCTTGAGTATATGGATGCTGAGGATTCTTAAAAATGGTAACCACATCAGCGTACTCAGCTATTTTCCCGGCGTACATAATCGCGGCCTTTTCACAAGTTTCAGCAATTATGGACAAGTCGTGAGTTATAAGCATCATCCCCAGCCCGAGTCTCTCTTTTAATTCCTTCAAAAGCTGTAGAACTTGCGCGGCAACAATCACATCTAAAGCGGTAGCAGGTTCGTCCGCAATAAAAAGAGACGGATTACAAGCCAAAGCCATAGCTATCATAGCACGCTGCCTCATTCCACCGCTAAATTCATGCGGAAAATTATCCAGCCTTGAAGCATTGATCCCAACAAGCTCCATAAGCTTTCCAGCTCTGTCCCAAGCTTCCTGACGCTCAACATCTTTCTCGTGCAACATGATGGCTTCAACTATCTGATGCCCAATACTGTAAACAGGATTTAAGGCGTTCATCGCACCTTGAAAAACAATTGAAATCTCTTTCCACCTTACCTCCTCACGCATCTCCTCTTCATCGAGCCGAGCCAAATCCCATTTCTTGAATAACATCTTTCCCCCAATTATTTTTCCATTTGATGGCAGAATCCTTAAAATAGAAAGGGCTGTTGTGGTTTTTCCACATCCAGATTCTCCGGCAAGTCCCATAGCTTTCCCCTTTTCTACATCAAAGCTAATACCATCTACCGCTTTGACTGAGCCGCTCCTAGTAGTAAAATACGCTTTTAAATCTTGAATCCTCAACAACGCCATTGCCAGATCACCTGAATATTGTTATAGCCTCACCAACCAATATATACATTTTTAGGAATGCGACAGTGCATATTTAACCTTTTAGGCACAACATACACTTTGGAAACTTCCATGCAAAGGCTTTTTTAACAGGTGTAGCCTTTGGATTAGATGAGACACCTTGCAGTACAGATGGATTGAAAAGAACGTAGACCTAGACCGATTAAAGGAGGCCATCAGCAGCTTCTTTGAAGAGCAAAGATTCAAGATAAAATGTCAAAGCAGTTCAGACTCCTACCATCTTGTTGGAATTCGCCGCTTGCCTTCAGACCAATTCATGAGAGTCGCAGTAATCGTTTCAGGAACTCCAGACGACTTTTCCGTCGAACTTCAAGCAGGGGAAGGAGTTCGATCTGCTTTGACGTTCAGCTCGATGTTCACTTTTTGGGGAGCAGGAGGTCTACTGCTGCAAGATTACAAGACAGTCGAGTTTTATCAAAAATTAGAGGAAAAATTCTGGAACTATATTGAAGGAACGGTTTCACAACTGATTACCTCTGCATCACTTTCTTAGCCTAAGTTTGGGATTCAAAACCTCGTCTAAAGCGTAACCTACCAATATGAATGATGCTGCCAACAGGGATATGCAGAGACCTGGAGGGAGAATCCACCACCAACTAGTTTTTGCACCTGCTTCGACTACTGCTTCATTCAACATTCTTCCCCACGACATCCTTCTAGGGTCAAAAAATCCAAGCCATGACAAAGCAGCTTCAGCTGTGACCGCGCCTGGTACAGCTGTCGCCAATGAAATGTATACCAACGCCATTACGCTTGGCAGTATATGGTAAATGATTATGTGGAATTGACCCGCTCCTACCGCTTTGGCTGCCTCCACATATGACCGCTCTTTTGTTGAAAGAACTTGGGATCGTACCATTCTGGCGAAACCCATCCAACCTAGAATTCCTAACAGTAAAATGAGGTTTTCAATAGATGCCCCTAAAACTGCTACTAGCACAACCAACAAAGGCAGCCCAGGCAAAACCAGTAATATATCGGTTATCCTCATCAACAACTCGTCGACCACTCGACCTAAGTAACCTGCAGCTAATCCTACAGCTAATCCTATGAAGACGCTAAACACAGCGACAGATACTCCCAAGTAAAGCGAAACCCTAGTGCCATAGACTAACTGTGAAAAAAGATCCCATCCGCGATGACTAGCGCCTAAGAGACCAAAACTGGTTCCTATAAGCTTTAAGCCGAAATTGTCTAGAATGACAGTCGTGGAAACATCTTCAATTGAGTAACTATCAACAAAAACTATTTCAATCCCGTAGACGTATTTGCCTGGATTTGAAGAAAAAACAATTTTTGATGGATTATTTGGAGGACCACCAAACACGCTTTTGGGGTTGACTAAACTCTGCGAGTCTGAACAAATCGTTGACAGTTCGTTCTTGACGCTTGTAATCCAACCGGAATTAATCCATTGCTTTGTCACATTGTCAAAGGCCAATTCGCCAACTAGCGGCCGCTCGATTGGCCCCGGTGCCCCAGTAAGCAGGTTTTTTGTAAATCCTCTCGGCACACGGACATCATGAAGGAGACTTTCGGTTGGAGGCCAAATCGGCCATTTCCTACCATCGACTGGGCCGAGAAAAACATTCACTTTTACTGGAACTTCCAGTTTTTCTACCAGTGGCAAACTCGCAGTGGCTGTTGTTCCATTCACTTGAAGAGTTATTGTTCCGTAAAAGCTGTATGGTGATCCACTGTAAGGATAATCAAACTCTTTGAAAATAACCACTTTAACTTCCCCGCCCATGGTTCCGCCTTTACGACTATATGTTATATTAAGAGATCCTTCCTCAGCGTATCGTGTGAAGCCCATGGGAGGAGGGAATGGGTAATTAACCTGTGACGTGTCTATTGAAACGTTGGGATTATCTGATGTTGAGTTCCATTCTCCGCCTTGGGCAACTAGCTTTGGAGAGCCAGAATTTTGGACGATCAGCATGTTTTCGCTTAGGTTAGGATTGCCGCCAAGCCACGTTGGAAGATAGCGAAGCCATGTAGGAGGGACGTTTGACCCCGCAGGTGCTAATCTATCTACAGGATCTTCTCCTATCGCAGTGTATGGAGTAAAAAGTGGCGCGCCAAAGGCGAGAATGAAAAATGCAGATATAATGATTAACCCAAAGATTGACTTGCCATTTTTTAGAAGACGTCCAAGGAAACCTAGAAATCGGCTAAGCATAAAACGATATTTACTCTGAGCCTTTGCCATGCATATCACCCATACTTTATTCGTGGATCTATTACACCATACAGAAGATCAGCTACAATATTGGCGATGATGACGCAAATGGAAATAATGTAGAAAATAGCCATCAAAACCGTATAGTCGAGAACTTGGATAGCTTGCCAAGTCCACGCGCCAAGGCCTGGATAAGTGAAAACTGTTTCTGTGATAATTGCCCCAGTTAGTAAAAAACCGAAGGATAAAGCTGCGCTTGTAATTATGGGCAACGAGGCGTTCTTAAGGGCATGTTTGAACAGCACACTTCTCTCTGTCAAACCTTTAGCCCTTGCGGTGACTATGTAATCCTCAGTGACTACGTCAAGCATAGTTGCGCGAGTCAAAAGAATCCATCCACCAGTGAAGAAAACTGTCAAAGTTAACAGTGGAAGAAATAGATGTTGCAAATATCCTGCAATAAATGTCCAAGTGTCCATCATATTAAACGTGAAAACAGCAGACAAGCTGGTAGACGTGTAGGCAGAGTCTACAGAATAAGGCACTGGCCAGCCAAGAGCCCACGAATCAGGGAAAGCACCTTTATTAGGGAACCAGTGTAGAATAGTGTAGAAAACCATTAAGAAGACCAACCCGAGCCAGAATGTTGGTAGAGAACCCATCACCAGCGATCCAGTCACAGCGCCGCTATCCAAAATGCTCCCTCTCTTTTGAATCACAATTATTCCAACAATTACCCCAAAGATAATAGATAAAATCGTAGCTCCCCCAATCAACAGCAAAGTGTATGGAAGCCTAGCACCCATCATAGTAATCACAGGTTTCTTTTCGATGTAACTCGTACCAAAGTTCCACATGAGTAAGTTACGGATATATTTAACCAATTGAACGTCAAAAGATTCACCAAACCCCCAAAGATCCCGGAGTAACTGCTCTTGTTCTCTTCTCGCCTCAGGAGCATCTTTGCTCCAAGGTTGCATCAAGAATTGGACAGGATCCCCTGGCATACTCTTGAATATTGCAAAGTTCAAAAAAATGACTATTATCAACAACACAAACGAGTACATGATTCGTTTGAAGATGAAACTTCTCAATCCCATAGGCCTTCCCCAAAAATTGTATTCAACCAAAGGTTCTTAAGCTTTTGCCCTTGTATTAAGAAAGCTCGACTACCTGATAAAAACCAGCCACACGCCAAATATTGTTTTATCATCCGTTTTATAAAGGCTTATATATTGGACGCCAGATACAACCAAAAAGAGAGGGTGAAGGCTTAATGCTGGAAAGAAAATTTAGGCTCGCGTTTATTCTTCCATTGATCGGGTCTATCTTGATTGTAATTAACGGCATCTGGATCGCAATCAACGGCAAGGCAATTGCATTTTCTGCTTTTGAAGCTACTTCCGTGGAGCAAATAATGACCGCCCGGGCCTTTTGGGGCCGCATAGCATTCGGCCTTCCTGGAATCATTGAAGGGGCTTGGACGCCTTTCTGGCTCATATTCGCGGTTATAATGCTAATATGCACTTTTATAATCTATAGGAACCCAAGAAAGGAGAAAACGTACGGTGTCTTAATAGCAGCATTGTCGGTCTTAAGCATTCCAATAGGTGGAGGCTTCTACATAGGCGCGATTTTCGGGTTTATTGGCGGCATCACTGGAGTGCAGCGATCTAAACCATTCAGAGAAACAGTTTTTGGCAGATTTATAAGAGCAGCAATTTTGGATTCGAAGATTTACATCATGCTCCGTGACAACCCAGACACTATTCAAACAGCAGCTTTCACAGTACTTCTCGTCGGATTTCTCAGCGGCATTGGTAATGGGCTCTACGCCTATAATGTTAGCCTCATAAAGAAAGGCGGAGCTCCCGCCTCCAAAATTCTTTTAGAAGGAAACTTGTTCTGGCATGACACGGTTATGATGACTACTTTAGCCCTTGTCGGCATGATTGTGATAAGATGGTTACTTCTCTCCGCAACGATCTATGGTGTTGGCGCAAAGCTTACAGGCATTTCATCAGACTACGGCAAGGTAGCCAGGGCAGTTGCTTTCGCTTTCGTGCCAGAAGCCTTACTTGTTCTACTGCCCCTAATGTTCTCAAATGAGCCTACATTATCGTTCAACTGGCCTATAGGACTCTATATTATCCTTCAAATCTGGATTTTTCTCGGCGTAATAATTGGAATCACTCAAGCATTCAACCTTCATAAGAGAAAAGCCCTAGGCATTATAATCCTTGGAGGCACTATTTACTGGCTTATATATCAGATATTCATAGTTTCCACACTGAACGTGCCTGGTGTAAAAATCGAAATTGCCATGCCCGAATCATCACTGGCAATTCTCGTAGTAGTCGGAATAGCAACATTACTTTCAGCCTTGTTTGGGACGTTTTCCAAAAGATAGAGCGGCGAGATAGTTAATTCTCTAGTTTTTTTGCAGTTGTAAAAGCTTAAATTGAACGCAAACCATAAAATTTTGAAGGAAGCCGAAGCTTTGTCCACCCCAAGAGGAAAGGTAACACTGTTACTGAAAAGAATCGTAATTTCCTTAGGAATTTCATTACTTTTCGCTCTCTTTGCAATTATTCCGCGACTGGGCTATTTTGGGGAAGCAGACGTCACGGTCATCGAGAGGCATTGGACAGGGTTTTGGAGATTAGACGTAAAATTTAACGCGACATTGAGTCCCTTTCTATACTCCTTTAGTTGGCTTAGTGGATATGGAAGCCCCTCTGGTGCTTTTCGAACGGTCAGTGTTCCAACTTATATCGGAGGAGGCGAATTCTCATATCCTGCTTGGCGTACGCCAGCAGACCTAGAAGATGAAGTAATGACAAAAGTAATTATCAGCGAAGTCCCAATTAACATTTTATTCAATTTTGGCGTCATCCTTGCTGTCGAGTTAACAAAGCTTCGACGCTTGTATTTTTGCATACTTGGAGGCATACTCGGATTTCCAATTGGAGGACCCATTGGAGCGGTGGTTGGTTTTTTTGTCGGGACACTGCTGCTAATATATGTGATACCGACAATAATGAAAAGTCCATATGGAGCAAAAATCAGAAGTTTTTTCTTGGGAGAAGAAGCAGGCAGTTATGATGCCTCTCGGAGTTAGCAGTGATTTTAAACTCTGCCAAACTCGAATATCGTGAGTCTTTTGGTGAAGGTCTTCTAAGCTTGTGACTGTAAGCCTTCTCCTTCCTTGCGCTTAGCGATTATCCAATCTTTATAGCCTGACACAACACCCCACAAAACTATAATTGAGATTGTTGCAACAAGACGAAGCTCAGGCGACAATTGAAGTATTGTCCAAACCACGATAAGTGGTATCACCAATATCAGAATCACCGATGCTATTATGATCCAAGTCCATTTGCTGAAAACTTCAGACATCCTTCCATCCTCACAATGGATAAAGTCTACCTCATATAACATGCTTTCGGAAAAAGTATTTTAAATTTACCCCAGTAGGATAGAGGATAATCCTGGTTCTTGTTCAACAAGACAGGTCAAGTCAAAGCTTTTGTGGAGGTTTTCTACGCTTGTGCCTTACCAAATATGCAGCTACAACAAGTATAAATGCCGTCATTGATGCCGCGCGCGTTACTATTAGCATATATTTTGTTGCTTCTAACTATTCCACCAACATCTGCAGAATTCCTGTCATAATAGATATAGATGCCATGGCTGAAATCTTTGATTTTCATGTTTCTTACTGTTACGTAATGTCTCTCAGTCAAATCTACTCCTATTCCAGTTCCTGTGCCTTGAAGTGTGTATCCTTCCATCGATTATTATATTGTCTCTCTGTACAACAAGAGAATCAGTGCGCGCGTTAAGGTTCAATGTTACAAGTTTGGTGTTTATTGTTCCAAGATAAAAAAGAAAGAAGTCAGATTGTGCGTTTTCTTCTGTAGACTATGACTGCTGGTAGTGTTGCAACCATGAATAACAGCAGAATATGGAATGGTGAAAACTCCGGTATTGTTGTTGTGCCACTAATTTCTATTGTGTGCCCACTATGTGTATAGTTTACGTAAAGATACTCGTATGTTTCATTTGAACATGGTAATTCTCTAACTTGAAGATATGTTAGGTTTGTTATAACTTCTCCATTAAACCTTACAACGTAGGAACCATCAATCAAAGCTTTTGGAATGCAAACCCTGCAGAAACCTTGAATTCCAGTTGCTCCAGTAACATTGAAGACCAATGATGCTTGTGATGGACCAGATAAACTGGAGTTAAAGTGTGAAATGGAAGAATTGCTGATAAAATCAACTGCATAGCCGTAAGAGGTGTTGAAACTAGAAAACATCCCCATTAAAGGATAATGGTCTACGTTGTCAGAATCAATCTCATACCAACTATCACCTATCCCATCATAGTCTGAGTCAACTCCAGTATAATCGCTCCAGTAGTTGCCGCCAGAAGGATAGCCATCATCCCAGATTTGAGGCAGGTTTGAGACTGACACTTTCAATTTATTATTAACAAAATTATTATGAAAAATTCGGTTGTAGAGTGATGGAGTGTTGGACACAATTTCAAGCCCATATGCCATGTTGTAAGAAATATTGTTAGCCTGAAGAGTGTTTCTCCCACTATAAGCAATCTCTATGCCGTTCCAATTGTTTTCTGTTACAACATTTCCATAAAACAAAGTTTCATTCGTGTGGTCTGCGAAAATGCCATATCGATTTTTTGTTATTATGTTGTTTCTAACAATGTTTCCATTCGACCCACGTTGTAGGTCCCCTAGCCTTATTCCTATGAAATTTCCAGAGACAAAGTTATCGCTCACCGTAACATTGTCCACATTGTCTATTTTAACACCGCAATATGCAGGTATCGGGAAACCACCATTCAGAAAAGTAAAACCAGCCACCACAGCATTGCTTGAAGATACGGTAATAACATGTGAAGTTCTATTTGCGTCAACAATCGTTTCGGAATAGCCAGCTCCGAGCAATGAAATACTTTTGTTCAAAACAATATTTTCATAGTAGGTTCCAGAATCGACAAAAACAATGTCTCCATCGTTTGCCGCGTTTATCGCCGACTGTATACTAGCAAAGTCTTTTGGAACTACAATGATTTTTCCACGAGACGAAGCTTGCGTTAGATTATTCAGATCGGTCGAGAGATTCTTCTCAACTGACCAAGCTCCAACTACAGAAGTTAGAACCAATGCAACAATTGAAAAAAGAACAATCAATGTTTGCCGACTCATCACATTTTCCTCACAGAACACCGCTGGCGAGTATCACACCATTTTTCTCCTTTTGGCCTTCATCCACTTTATGATTCCCAAGGTTAGGCCAACTGCAAACAATGCGATTACTAAAATCCATAAGACGTCAGGGTACTGTTCTCTTACGACAAAATCTTGCAGTTTTCCAGTCACACTATGCCATTGATCGCCTCCATATATTGCCCAAATCTTAAATTTTCCAGTCTTGGTGGTAGTGAAGTAAATTGTGGCTACTCCAGACGAATTAGTGAAAGATGATCCGATCCATTCATAGCCGAGTTCGTCGACCAGATAGAAGTTAATAAGCGAATCCGCGATGAGGAAATCTCTCTCACTTTGCATAGTTATAGATATTGTAATACTTTCTCCGAGAACAGCATCCTCACATGTTAAAAAGGTAAGATAAGCATAATTTTTTCTAACAGTCAAATTGCCGGCAATCGTGTCAGCTTCACCTTCATTGTCAAAAACAGTCAACACTATCAGATAAGTTCCTTCTTCTTCAAAAGTGTGTGTCACATTTTGGTTTTGAAAATGGTACATGTCGTCAATATTCCATATTGACAAAACAATGTGACCGTCCGAGTCTATGGAAAGATTTCTGAAATCGATTAAGTCTTGGACTCTGGGTTCCCATGGTTCATAACTAAACTGCGCCTTCGGCGGTTTATTCTGAGAGGGGAGTTCGCATAGCGGATACCTATCTTGGTTGTTAGCATCAACAATGTAAGGCGCATCGCATATGCCATCGCTGCCAGGCTGGTCTTGGTCACGACCGCTGTATTCGTCAACACAGACATTGTCGCTCCAATAGTTGCCACCAGAAGGATAACCATTGTCCCAAATATTTCTGGAGGGTGAATACTCGTAAACACTTGTTTGAGCGGTGTTGTTAAGGAATATGTTGCCATATAGGATATTGCTATTTGATCGATCAACACGAATACCGCATTTATTGTATTTTACAGTATTCTTATACAAGAGATTCCCGTCGGACTGATCAAACACAATTGCGTATTGCCTGTTGTTTTCCACAACATTTCCATTTACGGTATTGTTGTTGGAGCTTTCAAAATATATGCCGTTGGAGCTATTAGATACATTATTTCCTAGGATTAAATTTTTCACGGAGTATGTAGATAGAAGATATGCTGAGTGAGAAAGACGAATCCCCCATGTGTTATTGTTTAGGACATTTGCAATAATGCTGTTATTGGAGGCGGAGATTGTTAAGATTCCAATCCAATAATTGTTCAGAAAAGTGTTGTTTACAACGAGATTATTGTGAGAGCATACAAGGTATAATCCGTTTTCGTTTTCCGAAGCTGACACTTCAGTTATCAAAGAATTGTTTGTATATGCAAGTAGTACTCCAGCCAAGTTGTGAGACAAGTTTAGATTTTTTACCACTATATTAGTGCAGTTAACTAAAGCTACATGGCCAACATTTTGTGGGACTTTCATGTTTTGTTGGTTCACCCAGTAGCAGACTGTCTGTCCATTAACTAAATTGGAAGAATCAATGTCATGTAGAAAATGAGAAAGATATAGGCCCCAAACTCTAAGATTATACTTGTTGCCAGTCATAATGCAGTTCCTTAGCTTGTCACCACTTGAATCATAAATGTGAATCCCATACAGATGCCCAGTAACGGTAACGTTTTCTATAAGGTTGCTGGAGCCTCTCCTTATGTATATACCAGATGTTGAGGAGTTTCCAGCGGTCTTCACGGCAAAATTCGCAAAAGTGAAGCCACTCACACCCTCTGCTAACACAGTGTGTCTTGCGCCATCACCTTCTATCATGGTTGAGTCAGCACCGCTTCCGATAAGCTTTAAAGGCTTGTTTATAGTGAGACATTCTCCATATTTTCCTGGCATTACTAGAATTGTGTCGCCATTTTTTGCCGAGTCTATGGCCGCTTGTATGGTTGGGAAATCTGTTGGAACAATGATTGGTGTTTCGGTTTCGCTTGCAAAAACACTAACTGCAAAAACGGA
>Ga0172366_10001249_pt1 | contig 19706 bp, 20 predicted proteins | sample LakKivSesite69cm_FD_114533 | JGI IMG/M metagenome (GOLD analysis project Ga0172366, IMG submission 114533) | Sediment microbial communities from Lake Kivu, Rwanda - Sediment site 69cm | ecosystem: Environmental > Aquatic > Freshwater > Lake > Sediment | place: Rwanda: Western Province, Lake...
CGCCATAAATGGCGTGGCTTCCCCTCAAGGAGAGAAAACGCCTGATGGCGTTTTAACGATAAATTGTCCGGGCAATTCATCCCTGACTTAAAAGTCAAGGATTTCTTGCTCGGATTAGGTTAAAAACATTTTCAAAAATTTTTTGTGAAAAAATTTTGTGAAATGAATAACTATTTAATTGATGAACTCATTCATATATTAAAATGAGGAGGGTAGTGAATCATGGCTGCAAAAAAAGCAAAAAAAACAAAAAAGAAAAAAGTAGTTAAAAAGAAAAAAACAACCAAAAAGAAAAAGAGATAATTAGTTATCCTTTTTCTTTCTTTTTTGGTATAACAGATTTTTATCTTTTAAAAACGCAGGGAATGGATTTGAGCACTTGGATTTAAAATATCGATGCATCTGAGTTGTTAAATTAAACCCATTTTTATGCTACGAAATCAATGCCGTATTCCTTGTTTTCATATGTTCTCTGCGTTGGTCCAAGTATCTGCTTTGATTTAACACCGGTTATAACAAGCATCGTACGAATTGTTTTCTTCAAACCCGTATCAATTGTTGTACCCCATATTATACGGGCATTGGGATCTACACGTGAGTAAACCTCTTCCACGACGCGTTCTGCTTCACCAATCGTCATATCATCACCACCAGTGACATTAACAAGAGCACCAGTGGCACCAGATACATCAACATCTAATAACGGCGAATTAAGAGCCTCTACAACAGCGTTAACAGCCTTGTTTTCACCCTCTGCCTCACCGAGACCAATCATAGCAACTCCGCCACGTTTCATAATAGTCTTAAGATCAGCGAAATCAAGGTTAACAAGACCAGGTTTAGTAATCATCTCAGTGATACCCTTTATTGATCTCATCAGAACCTCATCAGCAACCTTAAAAGCAGCATTCAAAGCAAGATTTGGAACAATCTCAAGCAGTTTATCATTTGGTATAACAATAACAGTATCACATGCCTCTCTAAGACGCTTCAAACCAACCTCAGCGTTATCCAATCGAACAAGACCTTCAACCTTAAAAGGAAGCGTGGCAACACCAATAGTCAAAGCACCAGCTTCTTTGGCTATCTCAGCAATAATAGGAGCTGAACCAGTACCAGTACCACCACCAAGACCACATGTTACAAAAACCATATCCGCAGGAGCAACAGCCTTACGGATGTCCTCCTCACTCTCATTAGCAGCCTCCTCACCAATCTGAGGAAGAGAACCAGCACCAAGACCACGAGTGATACGTCTACCAATCAAAACCTTATGAGGAGATTTTGAAAGCAAAAGATGCTGAGCATCAGTATTAACAGCAATCAAATCAGCACCTTCTATACTAGCCTCAGTACACCTAGAAATAGTATTAGTACCAGCACCACCACAACCAATAACCTTAATCCTAGTAACCAGACTCTTCAATACCTCTTCTAAATCGCTGTCATCAACGCTCCCAACAGAAGAACTATCTGGACAATCATCTGTTTTAGAAGAGTTTTTTTCTTTCTTTTTCTTCTCCTCATTTGCAACAACTTCTTTTATAATTTTCTCCATATCTAAATCACCATCTCCCTATAACAACAACCCCATTATAGTGAAATTTCTTATCATAATAGTAAAGTAATTTCACTTATTAAATATTTCCTAAAAAATTCTAATCTCCAAAGAAAAATCCTTATTTTTAATTGAGTGAGTAATACAACCTAGAGAAATACGATCAGCAAAAGATGCATACATCCCAATATTTTCTTTTGTTATACCACCAGATACCTCAATCAAAACATTCTGGTTAACCTTCCTTATTTTTTTAGCAATATCCATACCAGATTTAGCATCAAAATTATCAAGCATGATAACATCCACGTTCATCTTCGCAGCAATAAGAGCATCTTTTTCGTTTTCCACCTCTATTTCTATAATTTTGCCCTTAATTTTTCCTTTTACCAATTTAATTGCCTTCTCTACTGAACCAACAATCTTAAGATGATTATCCTTAATCAACACTGCATCATACAAACCAAATCTGTGTGGCTCACCCTCACCAAGTATCACAGCTTTTTTTTCATATTCACGAAAACCAGGTGTTGTTTTTCTTGTAGCAGCTATTGTAACATTTGGGTTGATTTTCCTACATAAATCTACCAGTGTTTTAGTCTCTGTTGCTATGCCACTCATTCTACCGATTATGTTTAATGCTAACCTTTCGCCTTTTAAAATAGATCTAGCAGGGCCTTTGATTTTTGCTACAACTGTGCCTTTTTTAACAAAAGCTCCATCGTTTACTTGAAGGGTTGTTTTGGCACCAGTTTTTTCAAAAACCTTTTTTGCCTCCTCAAGACCAGCAACTATGCAATCTTCTTTTGCTATGATTTCTGCTGAAGTAGATTCATTTGTAAACAAGGAATCAGAAGTTATATCTCCTTCTTCTCCAAGGTCTTCTTTCAGAAACCTGTCTATATCATCCATACTAGTAATTTTTATAGTAATGCCTGTTTTAAGGTTTTTGGGAGAACATGAAACTTGGCATTATTGGTTGTGGCGCTATAGGAACAGATGTAGCAAAAGCTGCAGATAAAATGAAGGAAATACAGAAGATTTACCTATTTGATATAAACAAGCCAGCTTCTGATAAACTATCAAGAGCTCTTAAAAAAGCGCAGATAAAAACTGTAGAAGATTTTTTGGATGATGTTGATGTTGTTTTTGAGGCGGCATCTCAACAAGCTGTTGTAGAATATGGATTGAAAGTACTGGATGCAGGTAAAGATTTGGTTGTAATGAGCCTTGGAAGTTTATTTGATGATAATTTCAGAAAAAAATTAGAAAACACAGCTCGAAAAAATGGATGCAAGATATATCTCCCAGCTGGTGCAGTATGTGGTATAGACGGCGTTTTAGCAGCAAGTATGGAAGAGATAAATAGTGTTACACTTGTTACAACAAAACCTCCTGCATCATTAGATGTAAAAGTGGATGGACGAACAATTATTTTCAAAGGAAATGCACGTGAGGCTGTTAAAAAATTCCCTAAGAATATAAATGTTGCAGCATGCCTTTCTCTCGCTGGTTTAGGTTTTGATAAAACCAAGGTGGAGATCGTCGCAGACCCTGTTGAAACCAGGATTAATCACAAGATACTTGCTCATGGTAAATTTGGTAGATTGCGTGCCGAAGTGGAAAACATGCCTAACCCAAACAACCCTAAGTCCAGCTATATGGCGTCGCTCTCTGCCATTGCGATATTACGTAGGATCATCGACCCGATACAAGTGGGTTAAAATTTCTTTATGACTAAAAACTAAATATTACCTCTTTTATGTGGCTTCTAAGATGACATTTGAAATTAAAGAACGAGATGCTGCAGGGCGCCTATGTAAGTTTACAACTAAACATGGGATTGCTAAGACACCGAATCTAATGCCAGTGGTTAATCCGAATAAGATGCTAATCAGCCCAAAAGAAATGAAAAAACTTTTTGGTACTGAAATAGTAATTACTAATTCATATATAATAAAAAAAGATGAGAAACTTAGAGAGAAAGCCTTAGAACAAGGTGTTCACAAACTAATAGATTTTGACGGCCCTATAATGACTGATTCGGGGACTTTTCAAAGCTATATGTATGGTGACATAAAAATCGACCCAGTTGAGATTGTAAAATTCCAAAATAATATTGGTAGTGATATTGGTACTATATTGGATGTTTTTGGTAAACCTGATCAAACAAAAAAAGAATCTGAGAATGGTGTAAAAGAAACAGTTGCTCGCGCAAAAAAAAGCATTTCTGAAAAAGGTGATATGTTACTAGCTTGTACAGTTCAAGGTTCTGTTTATCCTTATTTGCGAGAAAAATGTGCTAAAGAACTAAGCAGATTAGACGCAGATTTTTTCCCAATCGGCGGTGTTGTACCGTTGATGGAAAATCAGAGATACACCGATCTTGTTAGATGTATTATTTCTGCTAAAAAAGGTTTGGATCCATCTAAACCTGTTCATTTATTTGGTGCAGGTCATCCTTTGATGTTTTCTCTGGCTGCTGCGCTTGGTTGTGATTTTTTTGATTCATCTGCTTATGCAAAATATGCACAGGATGACAGAATGATTTTTTTATGGGGCACCGAGAGTTTAGAATCGCTTAATGAACTGCCTTGTTGTTGTCCTGTATGCTCAAAATATACTGCATCTGATTTGAAACAATTGAACAATAACGAAAGGATACGTCAGTTAGCATTACATAATCTTTATGTGAGTTTTTCTGAGATGAAAACTATACGCACTGCTATTTCTGAAGGATGGCTGTGGGAACTAGTTGAACAAAGAGCAGCTTCAAATCCTTATCTTTTAGATGCGTTGAGAGAATTAGAAAAAAAAGAAAATAAAGTTTGGTTGGAAAAATTTGAACAAATTAGCAAAAACACTGCAATGTTTTATACTGGTAACCATACGATTCATAGACCAATCATCTCTAGATATCATAAACGTCTTTTAGCTAGATATAAACAAACTTTTGATACCACTGTTGTTTTGCCTGAAGGAAACAAACCTTATTCGATTTATCATGCAGATCGTATAAAGAAAATTTTAGCGAAAAGAAAAGTGAATTTGGTTGTCAATTCTCATCTTGGTCCTGTACCAATTGAGTTAGATGAAATGTATCCATTGGCTCAGTCTGTTTTTCCAAAAAATGTAGATATGGAAACTGAGAAAGAATCAAAAAAGATGGCTGATGATTTTTTGAAAAAGAAGAAAGTTGTTTTTTGGAAAAATAGAAAAGTAAATTTGAAAAGTGATAAAACAAAGAAAAAAAATGTAATCGATATGGATTTCATTAGAGTTTCTGCTGTTTCAGATATACAGTTTGGAAAAGGTGCTTCAAAAGCTTTGCTTAGTGGAGATTTAAGAATCGTTAAATCAAAAAATACTAGTAAAATCCGGAATGTTTATTGTGACGGCAAACATGTTTTGTCGATGAGAGCAGAAGATGGTTTGTTTACATTAAAAATACATGGTGCAAAGCTTTTACATAAATTTTTAAAAAAACCCAAATTAAGAGTTGTTATAGAAGAGGATGCGGTTCCGTTTGTGAGAGAAGGAAAAAGTGTTTTTGCGAAGTTTGTTATTGATTGTGACCCTGAATTACGACCATTTGATGAATGTCTTATTGTAGATGAAAAAGATAGTTTGATAGCGGTTGGTAGAACTTTGTTAAACAGAGAAGAAATGTTGGCTTTTAGTTATGGTACTGCTGTTAAAACACGTGAAGCTATATAACGCCCTTTAATTTTATTATTAATATACGACAATTAACGTGATAGGAATAAACAATTATAAAAACAATAAACTGTTTTATGAAAAAAAATACAGAGAGGATGTATTATGCCAAATGAAAAGAAATCATCGCTTGTCTCAGGTTTCTATAAGTTGCCTGTTAAAGAACGTATAAAGTTTGTTAAAGATTTTTCTTGTTTAAACGAAGATGAAACCAAGCTTTTCTCATCCTGTTTAGACATTGTAACTGCTGACCGAATGATTGAAAATGTGTTAGGCACTTTTGAGATGCCACTTGCTGTTGCTGTTAACTTTCTAATAAACAGGAAAGACTATGTTGTTCCAATGGCTACTGAGGAGCCTAGTGTTGTTGCCGCTGCCAGTAACGCAGCTAAAATCGCACGGGTTAAAGGCGGTTTTACTACAAAATTTTCCAAGCCTTTGATGATTGGCCAGCTTCAACTCTTGCATGTCAAGGATGTTGCAGATGCGGCACAGAATATAATGCATCATAGAGAAGAAATTTTGCAGCTTGCTAATGCTCAGGATAAAATTCTTGTTGGGTTGGGTGGCGGGGCAAGAGACATTGAAGTTAGAATTTTGGATAGCCCTTTAGGTAAAATGATTGTAACTCATCTTATTGTTGATGTTCGTGATGCTATGGGTGCCAATGCTGTTAATACTATGTGTGAAGCAGTAGCACCATTTCTGGAAGATATAACTGGTGGAAAAATTCGGCTTAGAATTCTTTCCAACCTTGCTGATAAACGTCTTGTGAAAGCTAGAGCTGTTTTTGATAAAGAAAAGATGGGTGGGGAAAAAGTGGTAGATGCGTTCATAGAGTCGTATACTCTTGCATGCATAGATCCTTACAGAGCAGCCACTCACAACAAGGGCATTATGAATGGTATTGATGCTGTGATTATTGCTACTGGTAATGATTTTCGGGCTATTGAGGCTGGTGCTCATGCTTATGCAGCCAGAAATGGATGTTACACTTCTTTGACATTTTATCATAAAGACAAAAACGGGGATCTTGTTGGTGAGATTGAGCTGCCTATGGCTGTTGGTATTATTGGTGGCGCTGCTAATATGCACCCAAAGGCAAAACTTTGTAGAAAGATACTTGGTATTACTAATGCACAAGAGTTATCAGAAGTGACAGCTAGTGTTGGTTTGGCGCAGAACTTTGCAGCAGTATATGCTTTGTCAACAGTTGGTATACAAAAAGGTCATATGTCTTTGCATGCGAAAAATATAGCGGTTATGGCTGGGGCACAGGGTGACGAAATAGATAAAGTAGCAGAAACTATAGTTAAAGAAAAAAAGATTAAACTTGATAGGGCAAAAGAAGTACTTGAAAAGATAAGAAAAGATTAGATTATTCTATCAGCTATATCCTCAGGTTCTCTTTCACAGTAGTAGCATCTTATCCGCGGGGGGTCTTTGCATATTACATGGAAGCGGCTCTGTACAGGTTCACGTGAGTTTGATATGCATGTTGGGTTAGAGCATTTTGCTATACCTATTACTTCATTTGGTAACTCTACTTTGTGTTTTTTTACAACCTCGTAGTCTCTTATTATGTTGATTGTGGCTTTTGGTGCTATCAAAGCTATTTTATCTAATTCTTTTGGATCCAATTCTCGGTTTTCTATTTTCACAATGTCTTTTTTTCCTTTTTTTCCTGTGACATTTATTGCTACGCTTACCACAGCTGTTGTTGATTCAGGGATTTTTAGTATACGCAAAACTTTCACTGCGTTACCAGGTGTTATATGGTCTATGACTGTACCGTCTTTGATAGGTGTCACTTTTACTTCTTTCATGTTTTACCTCCAAGTATAAGAGATAACAAAGCCATCCTAACAGGCACCCCATTGAAAGCTTGTTTGAAATACAATGCATGTGGTGTATTGTCAACCTCAGGATCTATTTCTACGACCCTTGGAAGTGGATGCATAACAATAAGGTCTTGTTTCGCTTGTTTCAACAAAGTATTATCAACCTTGTAGGCTCCAACTACTCTGTTGTATTCCTCTGCATCAGGAAAACGTTCTCTCTGAATTCTCGTAACATATAAAACATCTGCATCTTTGATTGCCTTCTCCAGACTAGATGTGCTATTAGGTTCTACACCAAATTCTTTGCATTCGTTGATTACTTCTTTTGGCATCTTCAAAGTCTCTGGTGAAACAAATGTTAGGTCAGCTTTAAAGAGAGCCAAGGCGTAGGCAAGAGAGTGAACAGTCCTACCGTATTTTAAATCCCCTAGCAAAACAATGTTGTTGCCCTTAATTTTCTTTTTCTCTGTGAAGATGGTAAATAAATCAAGTAAACATTGAGTGGGATGCTGCCCAGCTCCATCACCAGCATTCAAAACAGGTGCCTCAGAGAACTCTGCTGCTAATCTTGCTGCTCCCTCCTGCGGATGTCTTATAACAATAGCATCACTGTAAGAGTCTGCCATACGTATTGTATCTGCAAGGCTTTCACCTTTTTTCTGTGAAGTCCCACTAGGATCAGCAAAACCTATAACCTTTCCACCCAACCTGTTCATAGCGCTTTCAAAACTGAGTCTTGTACGTGTGCTCGGCTCAAAGAAAAGTGTTGCCAAGAGTTTACCATTCAAGATATTAGTACGCTTTTCTCCATTAGCATATGGTACCATTTTTTTAGCATATTCTAGAACGTATTCAATTTCTTCTCTAGAAAAATCTTTTATTGATATTATGTCTCTTTTCTTGAAATTCATGTTAATCAAAAAGATAGAGATGCAAAAACACCTTAATAACCTTTTTAGTTCTATTAGATATCAGGAAAAATATTAATAAGATATATTAATATAATACTTTAGCTATAGTAATATTGATAAGAATTGTCCAATAAACTATATATACTAACAAGCCAAAGAAAATAATAGATTTAAGGGGATTACTTATCATGCAAAAAAGCAAATCTTCCAAAAAAGATAGATTAGAAAAATTACGTAAAAGTTTAGAATCAAATTCTGGTGAAAAATTACATCCTGAGGATGAAAAATATTTGAAGGTTTTACAAAACAGATTATCCAAAGGCTCAAAAGAAAGCACGGTAAACGTTTATAATGGATCTAAAAAAACAGATGAAAAAGATTATTCCCTAAAACCACAAGTAACAATTCATCAAAAAGAAGAAAAAGTAGAGGAACCAGAGTTTATACTACCTGAAGTAGAAAAAGTGGAGATAAAAGAAGAGATTGAAATTAAAGATAAAGAATTATTTGAGATTAAAAAAGTTGAAGTCACTGAACCTGAGTTCATAGAGGTTAAACCAAAAGATTCCATAAAAAAATCTGAAACTGCGGAGAAAAAAATAACACAAAAAATTGAGGAACCTGAACAAAAAGAGTATGAGAAACTCCCTGAATGGGAGCCTGTAGAAACAAAAGTAGAGCCGAAAGAAGAAAAAAAAGAGACTTTTATTTTAGAAAAAAAATCTGAGACGAAAGAAGAAAAGATCTCTGAGGAAAAAAAAGAGTTTTTAGAGATAGAAGAAAAAGAAATTGAACAAGAGTTTGAGGAAATAGAAGAACCTTCTAAAGAAGAGCCGCCCAATTTAGAGTCTTTAGCTACTGAGCCCAAGGGATTTGAAATAACTGAGGAAGAACAGAAACCTGAACATGAAAAGGATATGTTTTTTGAAGAAAAATTATCCGATGAAGAAAAACAAAACAAATTGGATGCATTTAAGGACATAAAAAGTATAGACGAAAAAACAGCTATATTGCTATATGATAACGGTTATACTTCAATAGATGATCTGAGAATCGCATCTGTAAAGGATTTATCTAGAGTTCAGGGAATAAAAAGAAAGCTAGCTAAAAAAATCAAAAAAGAAATTCTGGAGATGGAAACAGCAAAAGAAAGTATAGACGTGACTCCAACAGAAGAAGCCGATGAATCTTTTCTTTTAGAAGAAGAATTTGAAGAAGCAAAAAAGGAAGAAGAATTTTTGCCTGAAGAAGAATTCATAGAAGAAGAAAAAATGTTTTTAGAGGAAGATGAAGAACAACCAGCAAAGAAAGACGAGAGAATAGAAGTTTTCAAGGAAATGGAGAGTATAGATGAAAAAACAGCTTCGTTACTTGTTGAAAATGGCATAACATCATTTGATATTTTAAAAGAGACACCTGTTAGGAAGCTAGCAAAAATTGATGGTATGAACAAAAAACTTGCAAAGAAAATAAAAAAAGAAATAAAGAAAAAAATCAAAAAAGATAAAAAAACTGCATTTTCTATCGCTGAGGCATACGATAAAGACATATCAAAAGATTTTGAAGAACCATCTGAAGAAAAAACCGAGGAAGTAGAATCATCTGCAAAAGCTAAAAAAAGAAAAAAGAAAAAACCAAAAAAGAAATCCAAACAATACAAACATGGTAGTTACACTCTTTATAAAAAAGATGTTAAGACTAAATCAAAGGATAAAGAAAAAAGAGAGATTTATTTCTTCAGCAAGCAGAAACGTAACAAGGCTGAGCCTTCTGATTTACCAAAAGGTTTTGAGGTTAGAATAAACAGAAAAACAGGCGTACCATATCTAAGGAAGAGGAAATAAACATTTTTTGCCACCCTATATTTATAAATAACTTTCTGTATTAACCTTTTCTTAAGTGTAAAATTTATGTGGAACGGCCCTTTGAATAAAATTAATGGTTTTAGGTACGAGATCCCCTGTAGTTATAAAGGGCAAAATAATAATCTTAGTATGCAGACATCTGCTGTTATTTATGCTACTGAGCATATGATTTCATCTATTCGTACTGATAATGCTCCTGAGCAGGCAGCAAATGTTACAATGTTACCAGGTATTGTTGGTAAATCTTTGGCTATGCCTGATATACATTGGGGATACGGTTTTCCAATAGGTGGTGTTGCCGCATTCGATTTAGAGCAGGGTGTAATCTCTCCTGGGGGAGTCGGGTATGATATCAACTGTGGCGTGAGACTTGTAAGAACAAATTTACATGTAACTGATCTCAGTGTTAATAAGATACAGCTACTTGTTGATGAGGTGTTTAAGAATGTTCCATCTGGTCTTGGTTCTAAGGCGAAGGTAAAACTTAGCAGAAGCGAACTAAATGATGTTTTAAGACTTGGCGCTAGGTGGGCTGTTGAGCATGGTTATGGCTGGGACGATGACCTAGAATATCTTGAGGAGAACGGCTGCCTTAAGAACGCTGGTTCATCTAATATTTCAGAGAAAGCAAAACAGCGTGGTGCACCACAACTTGGTTCACTTGGCGCAGGTAACCATTTCTTAGAATTACAAAAGGTAGATGAAATATTTGATCCAGTTGCCGCTAAAGTTTTTGGTATAAAAGAAAAAGACCAAATTGTTGTAATGATTCACACAGGTTCCCGTGGTTTTGGTCATCAAGTCTGTACTGATCATCTGCAGATTTTTGAGAGGGCAGTAAAGAAATATAATATTTGGTTGCCTGATAGGCAGCTTGCGTGTGTACCAGTTAACTCGCCTGAGGGACAAGATTATCTTAGAGATATGGCCTGTGCAGCAAACTTTGCTTGGTGTAACAGACAGATGATTGTCCACTGGGTACGTGAATCTTTTGAGAAAGTGCTTGGTCAGAATGCTGAAGATATGGATATGGGTATAGTGTATGATGTTTGTCACAATATAGCAAAACTTGAAGAACATATTATAGACGGTAAAAAAAGAAGAGTCTATGTTCATAGAAAGGGTGCTACGCGTTCATTTGGCCCTGGAAAAAATGAGGTGCCATCGAAATATAGGGAGGTTGGACAACCTGTTCTAATACCAGGGGATATGGGAACTGAAAGTTATTTGTTAAAGGGTACAAAAGAAGCTGAAGAAACTTTTGGTAGCACATGTCATGGTGCTGGGCGTGTAATGTCTAGAAACGAGGCTGTTAGAAAATGGCGTGGCGAACACATAATGGATCAACTTAAGAAAAAAGGTATCTATGCCCATCCTGCTAGCTGGAAGGTCATGGCAGAGGAAGCACCAGATGCATATAAGGATGTGACTGAGGTGGTAAATGTTACACATGGCGCTGGTATTTCTCTAAAGGTAGCTAAATTTTTACCACTTGGTGTAGTAAAAGGTTAAACACCTTTTTATCAATTAGTTTTAAATGCTAGAAAGTGATTTGTGTTCACAATTCAGATGGTGATGCACTTTGAAAGATGAAGTTGAAATATGCGATTTTGAAGAAATAGATTTAAGCGGGGCAACTGTTATAGCAGGTTTTCCTTCGATAGGTTTGGTAAGTACCATTGCAGCTAATTATCTTATCGATGCTTTGAACCTTAAACAGATAGGATGTGTTAACTCTGCTGATTTCCCAACACTGTCTGTTGTTCATACTGGCGAGCCATTGTCACCTGTTCGTATATATGCTGGGTCTCAAGCTAATGGAGAAAAAATTGTTGTTTTTGTTTCAGAGTTCAGACCTAAGCCTACACTTATAAATTCTATTTCTGAGTCTATTATGAAATGGGTTACAAAAAAGAATTGTAAACTTTTGATTTCACCTGAGGGCATGGTAGTTGAGGGAAAAGAGTCTCAAGAAGAACAGATATCTGATGCATATGCTATAGGTTCGACAGAGAAAGCTAGGAACTTATTGATAACGAGAAAAATACCCCAGTTTAAAAACGGTATAATAGCTGGCGTATCTGGGGTTTTACTTAACATGGGTAGGCAGATGAATTTTGATGTTATTTCTATATTGGCTGAAGCGCATCCGAACTATCCTGATGCTAAGGCTGCTGCAGCAGCTATTAATGTAATGGCTTTGCTTATGAACGTGGAGATAAACGTTAACCCGTTGTATGAGGAATCAGAGCGTATAGAGAAACAGCTTCAGAAGTTCCATAAACAGGCGAAACCTGTTGTCTCTGGCACTCAGGCTCCACAGCCAAGTATGTACGGGTAAAACATAATTTTCAAACGATATTTACTATATCTTTGTGTAAATGTTAACTGCTCCCTCATCATCAGTAAGAGTTAGTGTTTGATTGTTATTAGAAAAAATGTAATCGTAAGTTATTTTTTCTTCAGGTGCATATTCACCACTCATATAAGTAATCAATTTACCATTTTTTAACTCCCAAGTTCCACTATACATTTCATACGAAATTCTGCCATCGACTGAAAAAGTAATTGTCGTCCAAAAACCCTCCCAGGTCCCTATAAATTTATCAAAATCCAAGTTATCATCTTTTTTATATCCGCCATTTGTAACATCTGATTGATTATTTAATCCAACAAATAGCGAAATGGAGATCAGTAAAATTACAAGTGATGCTATAACAATTAAGAGAGAAAAAGTTCTTGTTTCTTTTCTAATATTTCCTTGTTTTAATTTTTCTTTTCTTGCTAAGACAATCAGTAATAATGCTAGTATTACAAAGGAAAGGGTTCCTATTACTGATGACATCAAAAATGTTATTAAATCAGCTAGGTAAAGAAGATATGATACGGCTGCTATTAACGGAAAAATTATAAGTATCTTTGGCAACTTTGTTTTATGTTTCTCATTTTGTTCGTTGATCAATTTCATCCTATTCCAATGTCAAACGTGTTGTAAGATATAATAATTTCTACCCAAGAGATATATTGACTATGGTTGCAAAGCTATCCTACGAAGAACCTTTAAAAACATAATTCTATTGTGCATGTTGAAATATGAAAGAAATTCCTCGTAGTCACCCACGTTATTTTTCTCTTGTTACAAGGGAAAAGATTTCACAGGCCATGAAAGATGGCTTGGTTCATGAAACAGGTTTGATTGCTCATGGTCGTGGTGAGGCTTTTGATTATCTTTTGGGTGAAACTACTATAGCTGAGGCTGATGCTGCTGAAAGGGTTGCTGCTGCCGCGCTTTTGTATGCTAAGAACCCTATGATTTCTGTTAATGGTAATGTTGCTGCCTTGGCTGCTGATGAGTGTATAGGTCTTGCTAATGTTGTTCCTGCTAAGCTTGAGGTGAATTTGTTTCATAGAACTGATAAGCGTATGAAGAGGGTTTCATCTGAGTTGTTGAAAAGGGGTGCGAAGAAGGTTTATGGTCTTAGGGCTGATGCTAAGATTCCTGGGCTTGATCATGATCGTGCGTTGTGTGATAGTGATGGTATTTTTGGTGCTGATGTTGTTTTTGTTCCGCTTGAGGATGGTGATAGATGCCAGGCGCTTCGTGATATTGGTAAAACAGTTATTGCTGTTGATTTGAATCCTTTATCTAGGACTTCTAGGACTGCTAATGTTACTATTGTTGATAATGTTATAAGAGCAATACCTAGAATTGAAAAGTGGGTTAAAGAGCTAAAAAGCTCTGATAGGAAGCATCTTGAGAGCATTGTAAAGACATGGGACAATAAGAAAAATCTCTACGAGGTATTGTCTTTTATTTCAAAAAGACTAAATTCATTGTTTTGATTAGGTGAAAGTATGGAATCTTACAGAAGCCATTATTCAAAGGATGTTACTGAGAAAGAATTTGACAAATCTATTACTGTTGCTGGTTGGGTTGAGGATATAAGAAATATTGGGTCTATTGCATTTATTATTATTCGTGACAAAAAAGGTACACTTCAGATTACTATTCTTAAAAAGAAGAATCCTGAAATATTTGAAAAATTAACGTCTTTACCAAGAGAATCTGTTATATCTGTTAAAGGTCTTTGTAAAAAAAATGATAAGGTAAGAAATGGGTATGAAATTTTACCAGAAACTTTTAAGATTTTATCTATTGCAGAGACGCCATTGCCTCTAGGTATCGTAGACAAGGTTGAATCAGATTTTGATACAAGGCTAGACAACAGAGTTATTGATTTGAGAAAACAGGAAACACAGGCTATATTCAAAATAAGAAATGCTGTTATTGCTGCTGTTCATGATTATCTTAGATCACAGGATTTTATAGAGGTTCATACTCCTAAGATTATTGCAAGTTCTTCTGAAGGCGGGACCGATGTTTTCAGGTTGAAGTATTTTGAAAAAGAGGCTTTTTTGGCTCAGTCTCCACAGTTGTATAAACAGATGCTTATGTCTACTGGTTTGGATAGGGTGTATGAGATTGCCTGGTATTTCAGAGCTGAGGAGCATAATACGCGTAGGCATCTAAATGAGTCTACCGCGGTGGATCTAGAGATGGCTTTTATTGATGATGAAGAAGATGTTATGAAAGTCCTAGAAGGCCTTGTTCATAATATGTGGAAAAAGGCTGGTGATTGCAAGGAAGAAATAGATGTCTTAAAAAAGAAAATTGTTGTGCCTAAACTGCCTTTTAAAAGGGTTAAATATGATGATGTGATTAAAAAGTTGAATAAGAAAGGTAGCGCGATAACATGGGGTCAGGATCTTGGCTCTGACGAGGAAAAACTTCTTGGCGAAGTTATGAAAGATGAAGGACATGAGTTTTATTTTATTACAAAGTATCCGCTTGAGGCTAAACCTTTTTATACGATGCCTGATGATAAAGAAGGCAAGTATTCACGAGGGTTTGATTTAGAGTGCAAAGGCGTTGAGATTGCCTCTGGTAGCCAGCGTATACATGATGAAAAATTGTTGAAGGAACGCTTGAAGGCATGTGGTCTTAATACTAAAGATTTCGAGTCTTATCTTAAGGCATTTCGTTATGGTATGCCTCCTCATGGTGGTTTTGGTTTTGGTATTGAAAGGTTTTTGATGGAACTACTCGATATTAAAAACATTAGAGAATGTATATTGTTCCCAAGAGATAGGATACGTTTGACTCCATAATTTTTTTAAAAAAAATCAAGAACTTTAGTAGGCTTTATCGTGGTGGTCAAGTGATATTATTCTTACAATATTTCCTTCTATTTTATAGATAAGTACAAATGGACCGAAATGTATTCTTCTATAACCTGCAAGAACATTTCCCAAGGATTTAAAATGTTCTGGATTTTGGATAATTTCAATAAGTTTCTTTTGTATTTGATTGAATAATGTTTTATCTTTTTTCTTTAACTTTTTCATGGATTTTTCGAATTGAGAGCTGAATTCAATTATGTATTCCATGATTATAAACTCTTTATGTATCCAACAGCATCTTTTTGATTATATCTTTTAACTTTTTTGCCTACGATCATGTCCTTCTCAATTTTTTGATATCTCTCAATTTGTTCAAAAAATACTTTTCTTCGAATAAGTTCAAGGATTAACTCCTGGATATTTCTATAACCAAATTCCTTTGAATATTCTTTCGATGCTTTAAGCAAGTTTTCAGGTATTGTTAGACTTATTTGTTTTAAAGCCATAGTATCACCAAGTATTTATAAATACTTATATGTACTTATAAGTATTTAAATGTTTTTACGTTTTTTATTGTTTTAATATCTTAAATCGAGGGATTCTCAATAGAATTTTTAGATATTTCTATTTAAAAATTAGTGCAGGGGACGAGATTTGAACTCGCGGACCACTAAGGACAAGACCCTCAATCTTGCGCCGTTGACCATGCTTGGCTACCCCTGCAAAAAATTATGAGAAAAGAAAGGTTAAACCTGTTTTTAAAAATAGTGGTTCTAAAGCTCTATAGCCCCATTTGGGCATTCATCAACGCATGTACCGCAATCAATGCATTCATCTGCGTTTACAACAGCCTTACCTTCCAGTTTAATGGCTTGCACGGGACAGGCATCAACACATGATCCACAGGCATCACATTTATCTGCATCTATCTTTACTACCATATTGTTTATTCCTCCTTATATCTTAATTTTCTGAGGGTTGTAAATCCTGATATCGTATTTATCTTTTCTGGTGAGAAGTTATATTCGGTTAAGGTTTATACCGCAGATTTTGCTAAGCTCGTCATGTAACATTCTAAGGCGCTCTGCGTAGCTTTTTTGGCCTTTTCTCAAAGCCTTTTCTATTTCTTTTTCTATGTTTTGTTTTTTGTTATCATTTGTTAAATTGTCAGCGTGACAAACAATCTTTTCCTCCAAGGTAAGTGGCATGTAGTCTTTGTAGGGCAAACCCAGTTTTTTTGTTTCCTCTTTTGGTATACCTGCTCCTATATGTCTTTCTATTATGTTTATGATTTTATCTGGTAAATCTAGTTTTTTAGCGATTTTAACACCCTCGACAGCATGTAAAATACCATGGGTTTTTGAACGACCTATATCATGAAGTAGTGCACCTGCTTCTACTAATTTGATATCTGCATTTGCTTTTTTTGCTATTTTTACTGCGGTATCTCGAACAGCCTTGCAATGATTAACAACCTTCTCTGAGCACCCGTTTTTTATAAGCAACTCAATGCATTCTTCAGGATTAGGTATACGACTCATATCTACGACCTGTTTTTTGATAAAACTTTTTTTCCTCTATTGCTAGGAATGATTTCTATTTTTCCATGGAACTTTTTTTTAAGCCAATTCCCACCAGTATAATGATCTAAAAAGATGGCTAACGCAGCGACTTCTGAGTGTGGTTGATTTCCAACTGAAACATTAAAATCAGCCATCTCATAAACCTGCGGAGGAACTTTTTCTGCACCTACAACAATTAGCAGATCTTTGTTTTTACCTATGTTTTTAATTGATTTATCAAGTTCTTCTCCGTACATTGTTAGATGAACAACTGTGCCTTTCCATTGTTTTATTATTTTTTTGTATTCAACGCCTGTTTTTACAATAAAGTTTCCACCGAATCGTTTGCAAACAGATTTTATGTTTTTCTCTATATTTGCATCTTTTGTATCAATAATAACTGTGCCTGCACCAAATGCACGCGCTACAAGTGCTACGTGTGTTGTTATTCGTTTATCACGACCAATTCTATGCCCTATTCTCAGAACCGTTATCATCTGCATCTTTTTCCTGTAATTTATGTATTAATGACTTTTTGTTGATAAATTTTTTCTAATAAATAATAATTACGAAGGTTTTACGAAAAGCATTTATCTTATTTGCAGTTTCAATAAAAATTATTAGTTGGGCTTATGGTCTAGCGGTTATGACGTCGCCTTCACACGGCGGAGGTCGCCGGTTCAAATCCGGCTGAGCCCATAAAACCAGTAAATTAGAATTATTCTACGTTTATCTTGTATCCCTCGCCAGGTTTCTTCTTTTCCTTCCTTTTTATAACAACATCAAGAATACCGTTTTTGTATGTAGCCTTTGTAGTTTTAGGAAGCACATCACATGGCAGGTTTAGGCTTTTGTGATATTTCCTCTGAGGATTGTTTACTGTTATCTCTAGGACATCGCCTGTTACGTTTAGATCTATGTCCTCTTTTTCAACGCCAGGTATTTCAACAGTTACTGAAACATCCTCGTCGCCCTCAATTATATCTGTTAATGGTTCACGTTCTTCTGATATAGTAGGTTCCCCACCAGTGGTTTTTAACGGGCGGTTACCGAATTCCTGAATCTTTGGTTTGCCATCAGGGCCGATGTTTATGCTGAAACCATGTACAAAACGTTTATTTGTGGCTGGTCCACCGCGTAACATGTCCTCTATCATGTCTTTGAAACTACCGCTTTCGAACATTTTCTGCATTTCATCAAATATTCTTTCAAACTCATCTTCATCTATGAAATCAAATGGGTTTCTTCGTTTCCTTTTATCCTTGTCTCTTCCAAATGGGTCCATTATAATCCCCCTAAATTTTTTTTAATAAATACTGTGTATTGGCATCTTTATTTAATGTTTTCGGTTTAAAGGTTTTTAGATTATGTTGTTGATAAGATAAAAAAGTATGTCTCCGATAATAAAAGAACAAATAAAACCACCCAATAGTGGTATCATGAATGGGATTTTTGGTGTAACCCATATCTCAGTTATACCATTTTTTTCTAGTTCTTCAAGTTCTTCGTCTACATCAAAACCCTTTGGCATGTACATAAATTTTAGTTTACCATCAACCAGCTTTTCTAGTGGCCAGACGAATTTTTCTTTTGCTTTTTCTATACTCATTTTGTAACCTAAAAGAGCATATGGAAATTTTATGTTTCTTTTAGCAATATTATAAAATAAAAGGCTTAGTGGCACAAACAAGAATATTATGATTGAGTTAGAAAATATTGTCCATGAGAAAGGCATCACAGAATCTCTGTAAATAGGGATGTTTTCTATTATTGGTTGGAATGGCGCCAGTATTGCAATTGCCATAAGGGCTTTTGCGTCTGCTCCTCCGAAGATTAGCCTCATCTGGAATAATATGTATACGAGGCCTATCATTATTGGTATGAAAACTAGGTAGTAGATGTTTTGGTTTTCAAAATGTGTTGTAAAATATTGAATTATTAGTAGAATTCCCCCTATGATACTCATTATGACCCATAGAGCATTCGAGGCTCGCCTTGTTTTTATATCAGTATAAGAAGCATATGATAGTGTTCCTATTCCAACAATCAGGCGTGTAATGTCAAGTATGGTTCCTGTTTCAAGCATGGTTAGATGATATTGGAAAAGGTGATATTAAGGTAATGATAAAGGTAAGCGTATGGCAAATTGTTAATCGTATTTAACGATTTGATAGTAAAGTTATTAAATATGTTTAACGATATAACATAAGTGCCAATATGAATGAAGAGATAAAACAGGTAATAAGAGAATATTGGGAGAAAGGAATCCCACAGCAATTACATGAAAGGGAAATTGAACTCCATTCTGAAAGGAATTTTATAAATGATATTGTTGGGCCGAGAAGAGCAGGCAAAACATATCTTATGTTTCTAACAATTAAAAAATTGAGGGAGAGACTAGATAAAGAAGCGACAATCTATATAAATTTTGAAAATAGAAAACTAATACCTTTAAAAGATAGCTATTTCAATGATATAATAAAATTTATTTATGCAGAAGAGCTTTTTGAAAAATATGGGACTATTTATCTATTTCTAGATGAAGTTCAGCGGATAAATGGATGGGAGAGATATATACGCAGTATCCATGATGAATTTAAAGACAAAATAAAGATTTTTGTTAGCGGATCATCTGCTAATCTCCTTAGTAAAGAATACTCGAAATTATTAACTGGAAGGCATCTTACAACGCAGGTATTGCCACTTAACTTCAGGGAATTTCTACAGTTTCAAGACATCAGGATAACCGATAGAATACCGACAGAGCGAGAAGAGACCAAGATTAAAAAGCATCTAAACGACTATCTGCATGTCGGAGGATTTCCTGATGTGGTATTGGGTGAAGAAAAAGAATCAATTCTCTCTCAGCTGTTTACAGATATTGTTTCAAGAGATGTGCTTTCAAGAACGAATATAAGAAAGGAAGATGTAGTGGAGGAATTTTCTTATTATCTTGCGAGTAATATTTCCAATCCAATTAGTTTCAATAAGATGAAAAAATATTTTGCGAGCAGAGGAATTAAGATTTCTGTTCCAACTCTTTTGAATTACTTTTGGCATTTGAAAAATGC
>Ga0172366_10001250_pt1 | contig 19705 bp, 14 predicted proteins | sample LakKivSesite69cm_FD_114533 | JGI IMG/M metagenome (GOLD analysis project Ga0172366, IMG submission 114533) | Sediment microbial communities from Lake Kivu, Rwanda - Sediment site 69cm | ecosystem: Environmental > Aquatic > Freshwater > Lake > Sediment | place: Rwanda: Western Province, Lake...
CAATCCTCGATCACGTCGCGTGGTGCCTCCCATCGGGCGGGGGCGGGTATAATAAACCGCTAGCAAAACATCATTTCTTCTTTCTTGTAGTGCTTTTCGCTATTTTCGCAGAAGCGATTTTTGTCGTTCTCGTGCCTCTCCCCGCCTTTGCCGCGGTGCCTTTTACTGCCTTCATGGCAGCACCTTTCGCTGCCTTCGCAGGGGCGGCTTTCTCCTCTTTCACGATTGTAAATTTACCCGAATTGATGGCTGTTACTATGTCCGCGATCCCTTGCTTCGATGCGCCGAAGAGCTGGCCAAGTCGCTCCTCGTTGGCCTTGTCGATGAAGAACTTGCGCGTTGCATCGATCTTTTCCGCGTTCGACAGGTGCTTGACGTGTTTCGCTTGTGGTGAATCGGCTGCGACCATACCCAGGCCGAACGCGTGTTCGATGGAATTGGTCTCGTGCCGGATCTCGATCACGTACTCTGGCTTCACCAGCCCCATTTGCTCGTTGGTCGTTCTTTTAAACTTCGTTTCCAGGATCGTGATGGGCTTGATATCTTTCGATCCTTTTTTCAAGTCGAACTTCAAGACCAGCGGGCTCGAATCCGTGTAGTCCTTCCATCCTTGGTCCTGCGGGCTCATTTATCCACCACGTTGCGAGCTATTGCCTCGACACGTTATCAATAGCTCTACGTCGTATAAAAGAAAGTACGTTCGCACGGTTCATTCTTGTCCTTGTCAAGGGCTGATCACGAGGAACAAGAGTGTATTCCTTTGTTACCCTTCGTGAAACTTCGTGGCCAGCCATGCAGGCTGCCTGACCCACCGTGGCGCCGATCTCGCAGACTGCTCGGCGCAACGCCTGCATGTCTCGTCGTTCCTCGGCTTTTTCCGCGGGCACGAGAAACAATTCTGGTATGGTGGCTTCATTATCAAGGAGATCACTTCAACTGGCAATAGCCGATCCGATCGCATTCACGTGCGCACGCGGCACAGCACGCCCCACCGATCGAACATCTCGTTCCCCGGTGACCGCGGCCCAGCCGAGCCCCACACGAGCCGCAGCGCCGGGTTCGAACCATCGCTGGTAGAGAAGGCTGCATCGGGATAACTCACGCTCCGGCACCGAGAATCTTCCGTATGGCGGCACCGATCTGCTCGACGGCCGCCAGCGCGTCCGCGACGGTCGTCGTGATCGTGATGCCGTTCACCATGAATGCGACTACGTGGCCCATCTCGGTATTATTTCTCGTTGCACGTGCTTGAGCCGGCACCAATGGCCCTAGCATCACGTTCATTTTTTCCGCGGGCATTGTCGCCAACGGAGCACTCGACGCGAGCGCCGGCGAGTTTGTCGACGATGTTACTACGGTCTCGCTTGCCACGCCCCGGATCCACGCGCCCGCCTGTGGTGGTACTGAGGGCGCTCCTCCTGCTATTGGTTTCTTCTCCTCACTCTTTTTGTTCATATATGCGATCTTGGCCCACTTCGGGCAGTCACCATCGCCAATCTTGAAACCATCAGCCGTCACGTGCCCTGGCATCATCCTTCCGGTCTTTTTATTTTGTACCTTGAATTTCCACGTCTTGTAATTGCCGCACGACTCGCAACGCCCCGCGTCCAGCGGGTACTTCGTGCCCGTGTCGACGGGCAACCCGTCGACCGTTCCTTGCTCTTGATTCGCAGTCTCGGTCATAGTCGATCACCTTCGCTTTCCATATGCCGATATAAAGTCCCCCATCTATCCACAAGAATCATGTCGGTGGACGAAATTTCTATACGTGTCGCTCGCGCGCTCCCGCGCAGCCCCTCGTTTTACATGCCCCTAACGTGCCAGGTCGCCCAATACGGATGAAACGGGTAACCATTTATAACCGACACGCCAAGGATCAAGACGAAAAGGATGAAACGAACCGACATTCTCCGTGAAATGATATACAACGCACCTCACGAAATGTGAATAGAACGGGCGCGGTACTACACGGAGAGTTACAAGGAAACGAGGGCCTCGATCTTGCAATCCCCGCGGCGAAGGCATTCGACAAGACCTTGCGAAACATGATCCATTAAATCCTCGATCAAGAGCAAATCGTCGGCGGCCGCACGAGCGAGCTCGTGAGCACGGAATTTTCGGTCGAACGCGGTGAGATCAACTTCGATGTCCGCTTGGAACTGAAACGGCGAGGAAAGAATACCACCGGCTCACGCGAGCTTGGCGTGGTGCGGCGCAGTAGATGGCATCGACGATTTTCTCGTTGGCGATGTCGCGATGCGTCGTTTCTAGGAGTAGCACGTCCTGTTGATGATCGAACGCTTCAAATCATCAGTTAAATCCTTGAAATAAGCGCAATAGCCCGCGATGCGCACCATCAGATAGGGATACTTGTCCGGATGCTCGTAGGCATCAAGCAAGATTTCACGATTGATGATGTTGGGCTGGATCTGCATGCCACCTTTCGTGAGGAAGGTCTTCAGGATGCTCGCCAGGTTTCCCACGCCGTTTGAACCTTGGAAAAGAGATGAATCGATTGTCAACGTGGCAGTTGTCCCGTTTTCCGCGTGGTCCGTGAAATCGACCGCGGCGATCGCGTTCAACGAGGACAGGAGATCCGATTGTTCCATGCCATAATGCGGGATGATGCTATTTGCAAGAGGGACACCCTTCAACCTCCCGGATGGCAGGGCCGGGGTCCTTTTCCCGTACATGGTCGCGACGTTCAAGGCATAATACCCCGCGGAATATCTGCCATTGCGCGGGCAGTTTTCCACGGAATCCAGGGCCCTGTTGTACATCTCCATCACCTTGCTCACCCAAGCCGAGGCTTCCCGGGACGAGTCATCGCCAAATTTCGGTACCGCGAGCAGCGCTTCCCTGATGCGCTGGTTCTCGTCACCTTCAAAGTCGTCATCGATGGCCTTGATGACATCCTCGATGGTATGCAAGTGCTTCTTGAAAACGACCTCGTCGAGTGCATGTAGCGAATCGGCGACATCCGTGACTCCAACTGCCTGTATGCCGCTGCTGTTCAAGACCGTGCCCCCCTCGTACACGTCCTTTCCGGTATCGATACAGCTCTTGTAAAGCGAGGAGGCAAGGGGCGTGGTGAAGTCCTTGCGGAGTTCCTCTTCGATGGTCTGGTGATCGGTGAGAACCGATTTTGCCAGCCGGTTCAACCTTGCCTGGAAGCGATCAAGGAGCTCCTCCATGCTGGATGGTGGGTTATAGTCGAGGCGTCCCAGCTTCTTGGCGCGCCGCTTCACTGCCCTGGCGCGTGCCCCGACGATGGCCTTGGAAATGCGATTGTTCCCCTTGAACGTGTTTTCGATGAGGTTGGTGATCAATTTTTCAAATTGGTCGCCAAGCCCGTAGTTCCACAGTTCATATTCCACTCCCTTCAAGGCTTGCAAGAAGGGCAGGGCAAGGTTCATGTTGGCGCAATCTGTATTGCCAAAATGACTATCGGAGGCTGCAGGCTCGACGCATCCGACTATCGAGTAATTCCTTGCTTGTTCCACGGTCACGGGATAATGTCGTAGAATGGATTCCACGTAGATATTATCGGCATTCACCTTCGGTTGAGGAGATCCGTTGAGATATGCCTCAGCAATCCTCTCTAAATATCGAGACGGGCTTTTGTCATGAACCCTTGCCGACATGTCGATAGAATAAGGCGGCAGTTCGCAAGCATCTACTAGCATGTAGGTGATATCATTGGTAGCGTCGTTTCCGTCCTTGTCAACGCCGCCAAATGTCACTGTCTGGTCCACGGACATCGTCTCGAAGAGCCTGTTGAGATTCAAGATGGAATTGCCATCATTGATCAGGAAAATCTCGTCTATTTTGAGAACGAACAAGCAGAGCAGCTCCTTTGCCCTCTCGTAATCGATCCGCCCCGCTTCCACGTCTGCCTTGTAATAGGGATACAAGATTTGATCGACGCGACCAAAGGATATTGCATTTTCATAGGATTCGAGACAAAGGGCGATGTGGATGAAGAGCATGCTTTGCAAGGCTTCGTGATAGGTGCGAGCGGGATATTTCGGGACGTGCGCGCAGATCTCTGCCATATCTTCCAATTCCTTTCGACGGTTCGGATCGGACTCGTTCTTGCTCATTTCGACTAGGCGGTCGGCATATCTCTGGGCAAATGCTTCCAATGCCTCGATTGCAATGATGGCACCGTTGTAAAAGTCTTGATTATTTTCTGGTTTTTCCTTCTGTGCCGCTTTTATTTCGTCGATGATGCCAGTCGTTCCCAATTGCAGGATGCGTTCGAAATTTACAATAAAGTGTGCAATCATCGCCATGTTGTTTTCAAAACCAGCGAGCATTTCCGCTGCATGCGCAATCCCATAGATAAATCTCTTTAGCGAGTAAAACACCTTCCGGAAAAGGCCATGCTTGTACCAGAATGGAAAGATACGAAAATAGGCGTACAATATGTCCTTCCACGAGCACTTGAAGGAAACCGGCTTTAGACGATTGACCCTGAAGAAAAAGACACTCGGAAGATCGCAGTACAGTTCTTCCCAAAGCTGGCAAGCAACTCTCTTTGCCGTGTAATTTCCGACGAGCAATTCCCCGGGATAGACGATCACTTTCTTGTTTTTCAAAACATGCGCGAGGCGCTCGGCCCTGTGAATGGGGTTTGGCTTGTTAAAGCCATTCTTCTTGTAATACTGCGTCTTCAGCTTGGATGCCTCGATGCACACCCCCCGGCCATAATTCCTTTGGGCTTTTTGTATGTCTTTAACTCGCTGTGTGAATTCGGCTGGATGCCTGGATGTATCCAGGTCCGAATTTTCAGCTGTGATGCCAAGCTGCTTGAACAATTCAACAGCCTTCTGGATCGATGCCCGGCTCTGTTCGGGGGTGATTTTGAGGGGCACGAAATCCAGGCCAATGCGCTTGGCTTTGTCCTCGTAGAGGTTGTGATATTTCATCAATTCAATCGAGTTAAAGTTGATGGATTTTAAGAAATCGGCGGCCGCATGTATGTTCCTCTCGTCATCGTTGAATCCCGGCACCATCACCATGCGGAACTTGATGTTCACTTTCAAGTCGAGGAGTTTAGCCAGATTCTCGTGGATCAATTTGCTGTTCTGATTCGTGAGTTTCTTGTGAAGGTCATCGTCACCTATCACCTTGAGATCGACGAAAAAGTGATCGATATACGGGGCCGCCTTGCTGATGGTTTTCCATGGGGCAAAAAGGGATGTCTCGGCGACCACGTGAATGTTCTCTTTTTTTAGTGCCTTTAACAATTCAAGGAGACTGGCCGGATCTTGCAAGAACGGCTCGCCACCGCTCAGCGTGACCCCACCGTTGGTCGGGACATAAAAATCCTTGTCTCTGGAAACGACATCCATGAGTTTCTCAAGTGAATAATCGCATCCCGGCACCACGATGCTTTGAAGAGGCTGCATTTCGGGATTCTGGCACCACGCGCACCGCATGTTGCATCCTTGGAAAAAAATCGTCGTGCGAATCCCGGGGCCATCATAAACGCAGGTACGTTGAATCTTATAGACTTTCAGGCCTTGATCTATCTCCAGATCTTGAGGATCCTTTAGACCTTGCGCTACCTGCATTCTAAACTTCTCTTAAATGTATCTGGTACATCGAATTTGGATGATTGCTATCGACATATATATATTAATTGGCGTGGCTATTTCGTGGGAAATATGTTCAAGACAATATCGTCTCGCGCCACCAATTTGGCTCTATCTTGGGGAAACAAATGTATATAGTGTTGAAACGGCAATGGATTCAATAGGAACAGAAGGTGCGTGATCCCCATTCGATGCCCTGCATGCGGGAATGACATCCTATCGACCCAGTATTCCTGCCACGTGTGCAACGCCGTGCTCATCGTCGAGGAGCTCGAGCGCCACGTCGGTTTCCTGGCGCGGCACGAGGAGCGGTGGCGGAAGCCCATGAAATTCTGGGAACGAGTGAAGTGGATGTTCATCCGTCCATCCCGTGCCATGTGGGACATCGTCCACAAGCCCACCGACGATGGCGGTGCCTTTGCACTCTTCGGCAACATGGCGCTCTTCGGGCTGGTCGGTGTCGTGCTGTTCAACAAGGCGGGCGCGCAAGCCCTCTACTCGAGCTCGATCCCGCTTCTCCTCTTGCACGGGCTCGCTTTATACGCGATGTTCTTCGCGCTCGGGTTCATCTACTTCGTCATCCTCTGGGGATTCATCATCATCGCCCAGACCCTCGCAGCGAAATACGCCTTGAACATCACGCCTCGCTGGGGGCCGCAGTTACGCGTCATTTACTGGAACTTCGTCCCCGCGCTGCTCTGCACGGGGCTATACGTCGCCATCCTCGCGATAGGCTTGCCCCAGCTCGCGGGGTCAACGAACATTGATGCAATTAGCGCTGCAGCGGGTGCCTTGTTCTTCACGGCCCGCAGCCAGCCCGTCTGGATCGCCGCGGAAGTCGTGCAGATCGCGTTTTATTTCGGTTACCTGCCTGTCTTGCTCGCCATCTCGTACCGCGAGTATTACGACAAGTCGACGACCCGGGCATTGATCACGGCCATCATCACGGGCGTCATCGGCGCGATCATCTTCGTCATGACCCGTTCGACGTTCGGGTAGAATGGAAACCTCGTGTGAAATTAGACTTGCTTGTTTATCTCGACGTCGACCGGTATCCCTTTCATAACGGACTGCGTGACCACGCAGTACTTCTTGAAAGATTCGATGCACAAGTCGAGCACGTCAGCGTCTTCAGCGTCTTGCAAGGTCACCGCAATGTTGGCATCGATGCCCGTGATGCGCAATGGGCATTTCTTGCCGCTCCCGTCACCGTCATCGTGGTGCAGCTCGACATCAACGGTTACCTTTATCGCCTTGATCTTGAGGTCGACATGTTGCGCGCAATAGGCGAAGCTCGTGCCGAGACAGCCGCCGATGGCCGTGCCGAGATATTCCGCGGAAGATGGGCCCGTGTCCGTGCCATGGAAGTCCTCCGGCTCGTCGAGCTGCAGCGTGAACTGCCGCGCCTTCGCCGTGAAAGCCACGCCTTCTTTCCAATCCAATTCGATTATCATGGCAACTCATCGTGTTCGTGAGAATTCAAGCCAGTTCCTTGAGCATTATCCTGGCATCGTCGACACCCGAGAACTCGAAGACCACTGCGTGCGCTTTCTCCTTGAGGGACTCAAGGATAGATGTCTGCACGAAGGGGTTGATGCCCACGTTGCGCAAGGCATAGCTTTTCTTGGGCAAAACGACCAGCGTTTTCATGTTGCGCACCTTGCCGATCTTCGTCGCGATTTCGTACATCTCCTTCACGATCAACTCGTAATCCTCCTGAACCTGGGCGACGAGCCCCGGGTATTTCTTTGAGATGTTGGCTCCGCAGTCCGAAACGATTATCATCACGGGTATGGCGTTTGGATCCTTGATGCGCTCGATGCGGATTATGTCCAGGACCTTCTCCACTCCTTCGGCGAGCGGCGTGTACGACGTGCCTTGTATGTTCTCGAGTTTTTTCGAGATTGCTTCGAGATTCACGCTCGGCTTCTGGATCACGTGCGCGTTCTTGCCCCGGAACATCACGACGGCCACCTTGTCCTTTTTCTTGTACCCCTCCTGGTGCAGCGAGTCGATGACTTGTTTCATCTGGAATAATGTACCGGACATGGACGCCGACGCGTCGAGCACGAAGTACATGGAGAGCGGCGCCTTGAACTCGAAGACACGCTCCTTGATGCAAGACTTGGGCAAGTTCAAGGGGAGCGGCACGACCGTGCACGATGCAGAGGTACCCGGGCTGCAATACGCTCCCTTGATGCCCTGGTCGATGATGCTGTACTTGAGCGTGGCATCGAGGGCGATCGAGTTGGGCCGCGTGCGGGGCGGCGGGTTGCGGAAGGTCACATAGCGGCCCGAAAGGCGCGAGATGATCTTGACCCGCTTCCCGTGGGAGAGGCCCGACGCGGCATACTTCTGCTGCTTGAGGATCCGCATGATGTCGAGGACCTTCTTGTTCGTCCGCTTCACGTTCTCGGCGATCTCGACCTTGAAATCCTCGTCGCCAGGGATATAATGGACCCGCATTCCCTCGCCAGGCTGAGCATCTTCAGGAAGTTTTTCTTCGCTGCTGTCGGTGCGCTGTTCCTCTTCGGGTTCAGGCAGTTCCGGGTGCTCATCCTTGAGCGGCGTGATCTCCATCTTGTCTTGCTGCTTCTTCGAGTGCTTGAGGGGGCCTTCCTGGTTGCCGGGCTTGTAGACGTCCTCGTTCTCGATGGCTTCCTCGATCTTGGCATAGATGTCGAGGGCGCGGTCCTTGATGTCCTTGTGCTGCTCGCCGAGCATTGCGAGGTTGCGCAGCCGGTGGCTCAGCGCAAGGTCGAACGCGACCTTGAAGTCATCCTTTCCGACGACCTTGCGGCCCTGGAGCGCCGCGTGGGCGCGGGCGCACCGCACGAACACGATATCGGCACGGTGTGAGATAATGCCGAGTTCCGCGATGAGCTTGGAAACTCCCTCGTAGAAGCTGTCGGGGACGACCACTTGCGTGAGGTTCTCGCTTGCATTTTGCACTTTGACACGTAGATTGTCTTGCGCATCCTTGTATCCAGCGGAGAACTTTTCCGTGTCGGCGGTGAACTGCAGCACCATCTTCGAGATGCGGGCACGCTCCTTGGGATCCTTGCTGGCGATGATGTTGACGGCCAGCCCAAGACGGTCGGAGATCTGGGGGCGCAGCTCGCCCTCCTCGGGGTTCATCGAGCCCACGAGCATGAACTTAGCTGGATGCACGAAGGAGACCCCCTCGCGTTCCACGATGTTGACGCCCGACGCGGCCGCGTCGAGCAAGAGATCGACGAGGTGGTCTGATAACAAGTTGATCTCGTCGACGTAGAGTATTTGCCGGTTCGCCTTCGCCAGGAGACCTGGCTGCAGCGCACGGGTACCCTCGCGGATGACGCGCTCGATGTTGAGCGTGCCCGTGATCATTTCCTCTGTCGCGCCAAGCGGGAGGTTCACGACTTCCATCTTGCGTTTGATAGCGGGAAGCATTCCCACTTTCTTGAGCGTTTCTTTGCATGAATCGCATAATTTCTCTTCTGGCCAATGCGGATCGCAGTTGAATGGGCACCCCTTCACGACCTCGATGTCCGGGAGGATGTCGACGAGAGCACGAACGGCAGTGCTCTTTCCCGTCCCCTGGTGGCCGGTGAGCAGCACTCCACCGATGAACGGGTCGATGACGTTGAGCAAAAGCCCTACCTTCATCGTCTCCTGGCCCACTATGGCACTGAATGGCATCACGTTGGCAGAAAACTGAGATGACACGACTATCACCAATGGTTTGTATGTTATAATATTCGGGCGTTTAATTAGTGAAGGTTTTAATAATACTTTCGTGCATTCTTATAACTCATGAGCCAAGACAAGCTTGTCATCAACGTCGGCCTCATCGGCTGTGGCTGCATCGCCGAGAACCATGCCTTCTCCGTTTCCCTCGTTGAAAACAACGCCCGGAAGATCTGGAAAGATGCCAGCAAGAAGGTGCGCGTGAAGCTGTACGCTATGGCCGACACGGATCCCGCGGCTCTCGACCGGCTGGCGACAGCCTTCTCCGTGACGAAGCGGTACGGCGGGCCGCGTGCCGGTTATGAGCTCATCGACGACCCTGACGTGCACGCGGTCTACGTGCTCGTCCCGACGGCAGACCACCTCGACTATGTCTTGAAGGCGGCGGAAAAAAAGAAGCACGTGTTCTGCGAGAAGCCGCTCGCCTTCTCTCCGGGCGATGTCCGGAAGATGATCGCTGCGAGGGACAAGAACGGCGTCGTTATCCAGGTTGGCCTCGTGTTCCGCAGCGCCCCGCAGATCGTCTATCTCAAGAAGCTCATGGCCGACAATGCTGCGAAATGGGGGCGGGTCTCCAACGTGGTATTCCGGGACTCGCAAGAGAAGCCATACAAGGGCAAGGAGGAGGCCCATGGCTCGACTTGGCGTGGCGACGCGGCCAGGGCGCACGCGGGCATCTTGTTCGAGCACACGATCCACGACATCGACGGACTCATCTTCGCGTTCGGCGAAATCGACGAGGTGTACGGCAAGGTGACCTACCACGACCGCCCGGGCATCGAGACCGGCGTCGCAGCGATCTTAACGTTCAAGAACGGCATGAATTTATCGGTCAATTCGGTTTGGAACGACGTCGACTTCTCGGAGCGGCGCATGGAGTTCTATTTCGAACGTGCGTGGGTGCACGTGACCGTCGACGAGCGCGGGGGTGCCGACCGGAAGCGGAAGCTCGTGAAAATAACGATCAAATGCTTGAAAGAACCCGAGCAAGAGCTTGACGACGCGGTAATGGATGATTTTTTCCGCGAATCCATTGGCATGTCCCATGTCGGCGCCGAGATCGCCGGGCCGTACTACTACGAGGACCTGCGGTTCCTCGACGCCATCGCGAAGGGCCAGCCCTCGCCGGTCAAGCTCGAGTTCGGTCTCTATGCCCAGCGGGTCATCGAGGCGGTCTACGAGAGCTTCCGGACAGGGCGACTCGTCAAGCTCGATGCGTTCGACCCGTGACACCGACTCGGTCGTCCTTCATGTTTTTGGAAAGGCCGCTTGGAGGATACGTTCCAGCTTCGCGTCTTGCACCGCGAGGGCGGTCGCGAATGCATTGAAAGGCCGAGCGTTTTCACTGCTCCACGTCTTGTCGACGAACGCGGCCAGCCTTTCACGCAAGCTCGGGATCTCCATGCTGGCCTCTTGCGACCACGAGCACATCTCCGCGCCGAGTAGCAACGGTGTCGGTTCGATGGTGATAGGCGATGAAAAGGCCTTGCTATGCTCGTTCCAGTTTTCCCAGCGGCGCGGGTGCCACGCGTGGATTTGTTCCGGCGTCCAGTTATGCTTGCGGGTCACGTAGATGGGCTGCCACGACGCGTTGACGACCCGGTACCCGTCCGAGACGAGTTGGTCGGCCGTGTTCCACGCGGACTCGAAGACGAACACGGGAATGCTCTTGGGGATGGGAACCGTGCCTGATGGGCCGAATCCCTCCCAGACGCACATCTGCTTCCCGCACGATCTCACCACGTCATCCATGCGCACGATGAACTCGCGGTAGAGTTCTTGCACGTCCTTGAGACCGCGTTTTTCCATGCGCTTCGCGACATCCGGATCACCGCTCAAGGCCTCGTAATTGACCTCGTCAGCGCCGAGATGAAAAAAAGGGGAATCCGGGAACAAGCCACAAGTTTCCTCGATGATCTTCGAGATTGCCACGATCGAGTCCTCCTTTCCAATGTTCGCCACGCCTGCGTTGACGGGACGGCCGAGCCGGAACGGCGCGAGCCCGAACAGCTTCGGGTAGGCTCGCACGAGGGAGCGCGAGTGCCCCGGGAGGTCGATCTCGGGCACGATGGTCACCCCGTGATCGAGCGCGAACCGGTTAATGCGCGTGATCTCTTCCTTCGTGTAGTGGCGGCGCCGCGTGGCCAGCTTCGGGAACGCGGCCGAAGGCAGCGTGAAGGACTGGTTGTCGGTAAAATGTAGATGGAGGTATTTTACCTTGTACCACCAGCAGAGCACGATGCAACGTTCCACGGCCCGGATCGGGTGCCAGCGTCGTGCGAGGTCGACGAGCAAGCCAATGTACGGGTACGCGGGCGCGTCCGTGATCGTGCATCGCGGGACGCGCCAGGGAGTACCCGGCGATCCCGCGCGCTCGAGCAGCTGGAGAAAGGTGGCAGCTGCCCAGTGTAATGCTTGCATGGATCCTCCCGTGAATGCTATATCATCCGTGATGTGTATTTTATATTGATCTACAGGGAGGTTAGCGTCGATGGCAAGTGATATTCCCTCGTAATTGCTGCCGCTAGTCTTGTTAGCTTTTACCTTGATTTCCTCGCACGTGATGATGGGCAGCATGTCTTGCAGCAGCCTGCCGATTGGTTCCAGGTTCCCCGCGTAGGACATGTTCACGGGATGCCATCTTGCACCATCAAGGTCGAGATAAGCTCCCTCGAACTTGAATTCCCGTGGTGCTGGTATCACTGGCAAGGATGGTTGATTTTGGGTCATCATCGATTCTCGGCATCGTTCGTTCACGGGATATCGACGAGCAAGGCGCCGTCCTTGATCACGACGGGGAATGACCTCGTGTCGTGCATTGCCTTGGCAAGGTGGGGCGAAACATACTCGGACTGCACGAACTTGCCGGTACGAAGGTCAAATGTTGCACCATGAATGGGGCACTCGACCAGACCTTTTTCTATCATGCCGTCCACGAGATCTCCTCCAGCGTGGGGACAATGCCGCTCCAGCGCGAAGAATGTCCCTTCTACCTTGAAGATGGCTACCTCAATCGCCCGTGCTGAGAAGCCGAGCCGTCCATCCTTCGGGAACGCGGCCACGTCGCAAGCTTTCACGAGGACCATGTTATGCACCACGAACATCCAATAATTGCTTAGAGACGCCCAAGCGTTTTAACCATCCGGGCTTAGGTCATTCGCGCGCGATGATGAGTGACCCTATCCCGACGAGGCCTATTTAGTGCCTGGCCAGTAGCATGACGAGGATCTTGAGTCCTGAGCGCATCTTCGATCTCGCTTATGGTCAGAGCCGGAAGCTATACATAATCTTGTTGCCAGGATGATACGCAAAAGGATGGATCTGACAATCACGCGTTACCGCATTTCCTTCTCGTGCCCGCGGCAAGGTCGCATTCCCCAGCGCCAAGCGGGCAATAACAATCGGATGATGCATAATGGAGCAAACTAGCACATCGCGTTCCAAATATCCCCAGACCGTGTTCCAGATATACGTGGGATTGATGGCGATCGCGGCGGGGATCATTTTTGTCTTGATAGACGGTATCGTGATCTGGTTCTTCCAAGCCGAGCTGATCGGTTATGAATACGCGGTTCTCAGCGGGATCGCCGTGAGCGTCGGCGGAATGGTTCTTGGCTTCTTGCTAGACCGCAACAAGACCTTTTCCCGGAAATGCCAGGTAAGGGAGGTCAACTTGAAATGGCTCGTCATCACCCCGATCGTCATCGGGATCGCCGTGGGCGTGTTTTTCATCTATCTCTCCGCGGCTGGATTCAGCCTGGATGACTTGATCAACTTCAACGAAGACAAGTTCGACCTATCCGTGCCTTCGCTGCGCGCGTTCATCATTTTTACAGTCGTCATGCTCCTCGCGGCGTTGCCATGCACGTTCATATATTTCGGTGGAAAAACGCTCAACGCGGGCACGGGGGGCACGGCGGCTGCCGGGTATCGATCCCGCGGCGGGATGGTGGCGAAGAGCACGGTGCTCGCCGTGTTCGGGCTCATCTTCATCATCGCCGGCGGCTTCGCAATGGACATGTTCCACTCGTACTTGATGGTTAGCCCGATACGAGGCGGGAACGGCCACAACGACGGGCCGTGGATCACGTGGAACGCCGACCCGCGGACATCCGCGTGCATCACGTGGCTCACGGCCGCCAAGAACTCCACGGTCATCCATTACGGGACGAACCCGGCCGTGCTCGACAGGACATACTCCGATTCAAACGCCGTCAATCTCCACAAGGTGTACCTTTATGGTTTGAGCCCAAACACCACGTACTTCTACCAGATCCCCGAGACCTTCGAGACGCCCCACGTGTCCACGCAGTTCAACTTCACGACCGCGCCCGCGACCCCCACGCCATTCAAGTTCGCCGTTTTCGGCGACATGCAGCCCACCAGTGCCACGTCAGATGTCATGAGGACGAACGGCATCATCGTCGACGGGATCCTCCGGCGGGGCGTGGACTTCGCCCTCCAGGTAGGGGACATCGCATCGAGCGGCTCGAACCTGGAGAACTGGCACCTCTCTTTCACGAGCCTGGCCCGCCTCGGTGCTTACGTGCCCATCCAGTGCGCGATAGGGAACCACGACTGGAGGGGGATGGTCGGGAGCCTCAATTGGGCAGACTTGTTCTCCTATCCATATGCCGGCGGCATCCTTTCCCAGTATTACTCGTTCGACTACCTGAACGCCCACTTCGTAGTCATCGACAACTTCGAGCGGCTGGGCGCGGTGACTGCCCGGCAGTTAAAGTGGATAGAAGACGACATCACGGCCGCCAAGGCACGGGGGCAGGATTGGATCTTTTGCACCTTCCACGTGACTATCATGTCGACCGGCACGATCGGTACGCAGCAATCGTTGCAGCGCACGCTGGCGCCGCTGTTCGACCGGTTGCCCGTCGACGCCGTGTTCTACGGCCATGACCATCACTACGAGCACTACAACTATACGTACGGATGGAACGGGCTCGTCTACGAGCCGACTGACACGTGGGCACACCATCCCGTCCAGTACTTCTGCACGGGCACCGGTGGCGCGAACCTGGAGGTCGATTACGGGATCTTGACAATGAGCACGCGGACGGACACTGTCCGCTGGTGGAACACGACGGCCAGCGCGTACCAGGAGAAGTCTTACCAGCGCCGCCCGTGGAACGCGTCGCGCTACGTGACCCACCCGGGATTCGCGGAGAATTACACGCAGTACAGCCAGGAAGGCACGCACGACGGGAAGTATTACTACCATTACCCCCCGTACCAGGCGTACCACGACGAGGTGACCCAGCTCGGCTACGACTACGGCGAGCAAGCATACCACTTCATGGAGATCTCCATCAGCGGCAAGACGTGCAACATCACGGCCATGTACCCGAACGGCGTGGTGCTGTCCGGGCCAGGCAATGTCTCGCCGCAGACGTGGCTCCTCGCGAAGCCGTGAATCTCCCTATCTCATTCTCTCCCATTTTTTTTTCAACCAGGGCGTTTCTTGGCGGCTTGCTCCCGGATCTCGGTCGAGGAATACCGCGCGCCGTCGGCCTTGAGCACCATCGGGATCGTGACCATGATCAGGGGCTGGAGGCCCCGCTTGCGCCGCTCCTCGTTGATCTGCTGGGCAACGTTGGTCGTTTCTTCCGAGGAGACGTGGACGTCGAGGTCCGGGCTCGTGATGGCAGGGCCCAGCGGGTCGGTGAGCTCGATGATGGTCAAGTCATTTACACGGCCGATCTTTTTCGCGAACGCGATAAGGCCTTGCTTCCGCTCCTCGAACGTCTGGAGATTCTCCTTGAATTTCTTGTTCTTGAGCATTGCATCGCTCGCGAGACCGACCACGACCTTGTCGCCGAAGTCGAACGCGACCTGGAGGAGCCTCTCGTGCCCCGCGTGGAGATGGTCGAACGTGCCGCCGAGGCCGACCGTGTGCTTTCCCATGGCTTACGATCGGGCAAGGGGAGAAAAAAAGGTGATGGTGCCACTCTGCTCACACGATCGATAGCATCGGGATGAGGAGGGCCATGATGACGCCCGTGACCAGCACGCCCGGGTAGATCGACTTGAAGAATTGCGTGAGCCAAAAGTTGAAAGGCAAGGATAGCACGAGCAAGATCACGAGGGGCAAGATATAGTTGATGCTTCCCGTCGCCAAGAATGCCCCGATCACGGCAGCCTTCATCACGAACGCCGCGAGGAGCGCGATGAACATCTTGCGGTTCGGCTGGTATGCGGACTTCCGCTGGACGATCGCGCCGAACCACACCTGGTCACCGAGCGAGAAAGCAAGCGTGAGGGGTAAGAGCAGTAAGAAGGTGAGCCACTGGTCCTGGCGCTCCGGGGCGATCTTGTACAAGGTGAACTGCAAGGCGAGCACGAGGCCGCCCGCGATCACGCCAAGAACGAGGCCGCCCCCTGCACAGTGGCGGGTAAAGTCCTTGCCCGGCTCCTTGAGGGGTAAAAATGGCTCTGGCTCGCCCGTGGTAGCTGGTGCTTGCGTTTTTATCGCCTTTCGCGTGGCACGCTCGATGCGAGGGAATATAAAACGCGCCAGCAGCCCAAGTATCAGCAGCTGGGGTATCGTGAAGATGAGGATGGCCAATATCTCGTTTGCCTGGCGGCCCGTGATGAACGGGAAGATTTCAAGAAGGTTATAGGACACGTAATAGACGTTCCATGGATCCATCACTTCCAGGTAGTGCAACACGAACGCCGGCACCCAGCACGCGACGTAGAGCGATGCGAAGACGATACCCTTCACCACGACATCCCCGGGCGAGCGCTTTGGCCTTTGCTCCTTTCCATAGTGCACGTCGGCGGTGGCCGAGCCATTATGTCCCGTGGCTATTCTCTTTCCGGCCACGAAAGCGAGCCAGGCCGCCACGAGGGCGATACCCGCGATACCTGCGAATTGCGTTACAAATTTCACGAGCGTGTACGAGGGTGCAGGGGCAGCGTTCCCGTTCAAGGTCATATCAAACCACGCGGCGGTCGCGTCAATGGCATCAACGTTGATGACCGTGTCGCCATGGCCGCAGTTGAAGGTCTTGAACATCCGTGCCGTGTTGTTGGAAGGATTCCCGTAGAGCACGCCCTCCTCGACCGAGGGCAAGCCCGTGAGAACTTGCATGATCTGGTTGACATAGGGGTGCATCATCTCGTCGTTGATGCCCGTGATGAACATGATGTTCGCCGGGTAGGACGGGTTGAATGCGCATGAGTTCCACGTGTAGCCGAGAGAAGCGACGTTTTTCACGGGGATCACGGTCGGGCTCCAGAGTGCTGCCTCACCGCCCAACGAGAAACCCGCCGCGCTGATGAGGGGGATCGAAACGTCGGGCCTGCTCGCCAGGTAATTATAGGACGCGTTATAATCGTGGAGGTGGTTCGTCGGACTCCAAGGGGTCGGACTCTCGCCATATCCGGATAGATCGATGTTCAAGACCACGATGCCCTTCTCCGCGATGGCGGTCGCGATCGGTGTCATCTGTGACCTGTCAGCGCCGCTACCGTGGGACAAGATGACCGCCGGCAGAGGTGCTGCCCGGAATCTCGGGACGTACATGTCGCCCTTCACGACCCAGCCGTCGCCGTCGTCCACGATGGTTACTTTCTCGACGCTGGCCGGGCCGAAGTTTAACCCCAGGTGCAAACCAAGGCACGTGCACGTGGCCACGATCACGACGATCGGTATCAGTCGTTTTGCTTTGTCTGACGCGTTCATAAAAAGCGTTCTCCCCAGGAGGTAATGAAGGTAGGCAAGATGATGAAAAAATATAAATATACAGATAATATCCAGGATAATGGATAAACTATGGATATATCCCGTCTAATAATGAGTTGAGTCAAATGCCCGAGATACGGATAACAGTTTCCGAAGCCATGGACAAGATCTTGGAAAACCTTGTCTTGACAGGGCTCGGTAGCACGAAGGCCGAGGTCGCCCGACTCGCCGTCGCGCATATGCTCGTTTCGATGCCGGACGTTTTAAGGAAGAGCGTAAGCACCAATATAGGCTTTTCTTCAGAGGGCAGGCTTCCGCAGGTTGAAAATGCAGCAGAAGCCACTAGGAAAGGTGCCCTTATTGCCGGTGCGGTCGCTATCGACGGCGTCGTGCTGGTAAAAAGGCTCCCGTCGCCGGTCGAGGGCGAAAGGCGCCTCGAACTCGCTATCATCAACAACCCAACCAGTCGGATCCGGCCGATACACCGCCTGGCACCATCGATCGCCGTGGGCTTCACTGGCATTAACGCCGACGGCCAGTCTGTTCTTAAGGAGGCCGTGAAACGGTTATCTCTTGGAAAAGCGAAGGGGGACGTTGACGTTTACCAGGTCGGGGATGAGCTCGCGTCCATAATGCACGAGCATGCTCTGGATAGAAATTCGCGCGTCCTTGGGGTACTATTCATCGTTGCCGGGCTGGACTCGGATGGCACGCCTCGCCTTCTCTTAATCGATCCATCAGGGGGATTATACGACCTCAAGGTTGCATCGGGCGGGAACATCACGAGCAAGGCATGGAGTTTCCTGATCGACGCGGCGGACGAGAAAGGTATGACACTGGATGAGGCGGTGAAGGTCGCGATCACGGCTGGCCTCCAAGGCAACGCCGATCCCGAAGATTTGATAGTTGACGTGCTCGATATAAAAACCCGGACCTTCCGGGAAATTGATATCGATGAAAAACGCCGGTACATGTAAGATTGTTCTTCAAACAATCTACTTTTTCGAAAAGGGGAGCCCAAGAAAAGCAGATAGTAGAGCGGCTAGTCGAACGTGAAAAACTCGCCGTCCATCGCGGGTGGCAGCTGGCGGATACGGTCGCGTGCCGCGTCGTAGAAGTATAGCCTCGATGGCGACGGCTTGCGGGCGTCCCCGTCGGCCCAGAAGGCCATGAACGCGGGATCCGCATGCACTGGCTTCCTCGCGTACGTGTGGTTGTACTCGCTGCCACTCGTGAGTGCCCGCTTGCGGATCCACGTCGCCCCCTCGTCATGCGATTCCCACGCCACCATCTCGCCGCCAGGGTTATATGACTGCGGGCCTGGGTCGGTCGGGCCGATGAGCAGCCAGGTGCCGTCGCCCAGCACGTGCAGCGCGCCGGCGTCGTAGTTGCTCGTCGACGTGATGCTGCCGGAGAACGTCCAGTCCCGCCCCGTCCAGCGGGCGACCGTCCACGTGCGGGGATCGTTCGCCGGGCCGGGCTCGTAGCCCCTGGCCGTGATGTAGAGGACGACCGGGTGGCCGCGAGTGTCGAAGTCCATATCGACGAGGTAGGCGAGCAGCCGCTCCCGTGCATAATCACGCACGAGCGCGGCGTTTTGCACCCGCTCCAGGGGCAGGACGACCTGCTCCCCGGCGGCGGTGCGCCAGGCCTCCCCGAAGTCGACGGTCTCGAGGTAGTAGAGGTTCGTGCGGGCGTTGAGGCCGCCCGCCTCCGGGTGGTAGTTGAAGGCCGTGCCCACCTTCTTGCCGTCGCTCCAGCTCACCTGGTAATGCCCTCTTTCGACCGACGCCATGCGCCGCGGGCGCTGCCACTTGTAGCCGCATTTCTTGCCCCCCGCGCTCGTGCTCCAGTGCAAGAACCGGCGGCCCTTCACGTATCGGGTGAAGAGGACCATGAATCCCAGGCCGTCGAGCCACCAGCATTCCGGGTAGGAAAAGTTCGTGACGAGCACGCGTTCGAACCCGTCGATGGAATACGGCTCGGTGCTGCGGTGCACGTACGACGGGCGGGCGGTCCCGTGGGAGCTGGAGAAGATCCAGACGTGGCCGGAGGGGTCAAGGGCGATGACCGGGTTGTCGTGCGCGTCATCAGTTTCCTTGTCCAGCAAGATGGTCGGGCGGGGCACGCCGTTCCGCTCGTGGTCATAGAAGGAGACCGCGTGGAGGAGCCGGTTGCTGCCCTTGGTCGACGCCCCGTAGCAGAAAAAGGTTTTCCGGGCCTCGCGGGAATGCCAGGCGAACGGGATGTGGTTTGAAGGGTACGTGCCGAGGCCGCCGCTGTACTTGTAGGCATACTCGTCGCCGGTGGGCTGGTTGCAGTACCAGATGCCCCGGTACCCGTCATCCTTCGTGATCATGCACATGATCTCCACCGCGCCTGGAAGATGGGGGCGGTTCGGTTCATGACAGAAGGCACCTTTTTTCCACGACATCTAAAGAGACCGTTTAACTGATCCTTTTTACCTTCTAAAGCCTTTCTGTTTCAGTTTATTCAACGTTTGATGTCACGACTGAAATGATACATGCCCGTGCAATGCCGTCTCTACCCGTTTTAACGTAAGCGTCTCGGCTTTGGGTGAAGTTTATATCCGTGTGATACCCATATTTGTCTAAAGCCCGTGATGTAAAGGTGGACGAATCATGGCTATCATGACGGAAAACAATTATTTCGA
>Ga0172366_10001252_pt1 | contig 19695 bp, 26 predicted proteins | sample LakKivSesite69cm_FD_114533 | JGI IMG/M metagenome (GOLD analysis project Ga0172366, IMG submission 114533) | Sediment microbial communities from Lake Kivu, Rwanda - Sediment site 69cm | ecosystem: Environmental > Aquatic > Freshwater > Lake > Sediment | place: Rwanda: Western Province, Lake...
CAAATCCCAACTTTCCATTTTGTAACAACCCTTGGACAAGTTAATTTGGCGAACGGACATTTATGAACTATTCGGAGATTCATCATTCTTCTTTTCTAGGATGACTTGCTTTAGCGTCTTGGCGTGGTGGTCCTGTACGATAATATGGTTCGGTTCCCATAATTAGTGGTTGATTTGCTAAGAAAATTCCTTTTGTTTATGCAACACTGTTTTGAAGAAGCAGGTTGTCATCATTGAGAACAGAAACAATTTAAACCGGGTGCAAAATAGTAAATAATGATATTTTGAGGTGTTAGAAAATGGTTGGTACTGTGAAGATTGAGGGTGATAATCTCGTCTTTGAATTGCATGGAGTGGATGAAATCATCAGCATAAAAAGGAGCATAAGTATCCCACTCAAGCATGTCGTCTCCGTGTCTACTGAGAAAGTTTCTTGGAAGCCTTTCGAGCAGCTTAGAGTCGTAGGGGCTTCTCTTCCAGGGGTCGTCAAAGATGGAAGATTTTTGACTTCTGAAGGAATAATGTTTTTCGAAATGCGTGACCCCGACAAATGTGTCACTGTCAACCTGAATCATGAACGTTACAAAAAAAATAGTTTTTGAAGTTGAAGACAAGGATTCAGTAGCGGGAATGATCAATGAAGCCCGTAAGGCAAGGAAATGATTTCCCGCTTAGGATCGCGTTGAAATTCTCTCCTCACGAACATGGTCTGAACGAAAGTACGAAAGGTCTACTACCGAGTTTCATCCGTGCCAATCCAGATGATAAGATCTATCGTCATTCATTTAACAGGCTATGAAGAACGTTACAAACATCTTTTAGGCATGATCTACAATTTTGAATGGGAGGCAGAGTGACCGTGACTCTGATTGAAATCTCTTTTGGACCGATTATCAATGTTTTGATACTGGTAGTCTTAGTCTCAATAGTCACGCATTTTCTTCGTATTCCTTACACGGTGGCTTTGATTTTTGGAGGCCTCCTCGCATCTCTGTTTTCACCGTTTTCTTTGCCGCAATTTTCACCTGAAGTCTTTCTTACACTTCTATTGCCGCCACTGATTTTTCAAGCAGCTACAAAAGTCAACCTTGAGGATGTGCGAAAAGACGGGGTCACGATTTTTAGTTATGCCTTTGTCGGAACCTTGCTTTCAATTGCTTTGGTGGGCGTGTTTTCGCATCTCGTAATTGATCTCAATTTTTTTAAGGCAATGTTGCTTGGAGCTAATCTTTCTCCAACCGACGCGGTCGCGGTAATATCAATTTTGAAAAAGTTAGGTTAGGTTTTTCAAAAAGATTGACTCTTATAATAGAGGAAGAAGCTCTCTTTAATGACGGCGTTGCAGTCGTTGCATACTCAGCAATTCTCACCGCAATTATAGGTGACATCTTTAATTTGCTCGGATTTATCGAAGGAATACTTCTGCCATACTGATTGGTGCGGTGATAGGCCTTTCAGTCGGGTACCTCTTTTACAAATTAGTTTCCTTTTTGGACGACAAGTTTATCCAGATGATACTGACTTTCATAGCAATGTATGGGTCCTACCAAATTGCTTCGTCGTTTTATGGCAGCGGCATAATAAGCGTAGCTGTAGCTGGCATAATCATGGGGAATTTTGTGCCTAGGACCGTTCCTCAAAGGAATTTTGAAGACTTGAGCATGGTGTGGGAGTTTCTAGCCTTCATCGTCACAAGCATCTCATTCATTCTGATAGGAATGGACGTAAACATTTCCCTCTTAGGCCAATATTCCCTAGCGATTATTTTGTCGATCTTTACGGTTCTTGCTGCGCGAGCAACATCGGTATATGGTCTTGCTGGGGTTTTTAAGGTTGGGAAAGATAGTTGTTCCTAGAAGTTGGCAGAATACCATAATCTGGTCGGGATTGAGGGGTGCCATATCTGTGATGCTGGCTTTGGGCCTTGACACGTTGCCGATAAGTCATGCGAAGGAAATAGTTGCCGTTACATTTGGACTGGTTTTCTTCTCTATACTTTTTCAAGGTTTATCCGTTAGATTTCTAATCAAACGGTTTGGACTCTGGTCAAATGGAGATTAAGCACAGGAAAACCACAGGCGATTCATTTAATATTTCTTAATATAAAACTATATCCATCTTGGAACAGCCTTTATTGAATTAGAAATGTTCCGATACACCGCACTGCCTTTACAGCCTTCAAGATCGAGTAGATTTTTGGCCAAATGTGCGGAGCTTAACCCGCTTTTCTCGTCCTTTTTGTGATTAACAGTAGCAATATTGATAAGAGTTGGAAAAGGATGGCCCAAAAAAACGATGTTTAACAGAAAATTGAACGGTTGGAAGTGAAAGCTGCGGATTACTTCATACGACGGGGATTTCCATGTTGGCTCCATGTTGGCCATGATTCGATCATCCAATAAAGTGGCCGGCCCCTGTACAGACGCATGGCATCTACAATACGCGTATCTTCGCGGTATACGTTGTACACTACTGGCGTCGCAGCTAACGCGAGAGCTAAGCAGATGAAAAGGCAAGTTCTAATTGGAGATTTCTGAATTTCCAATCCGTGGGTCTCAACAAATTCTTGACGTAAGAGGCTTATACTGCTGAGTTTTAGAACGATCACAGCAAAAGAATTGAGTGGATAGAAAACTCGGCCCATCAGCGGAAAGCATTATTACCTCTTCTATCGCCTATATTTGTAAAAAATTCGGGTCGATAGCGCCTGCCGAAAAACAAAAAGAAAAAAACCGAGAGACTGTCTTTTTAGAATGAGAGATGGAAATCATTGCGACTTAAAATCAACGTTACTGGCATAGTTCAAGGCGTAGGCTTTCGCCCCTTCATATACCGTGCAGCCGTGAAAAACAACCTGAAAGGATACGTTAGAAACAGGGGCGACGCTGGCGTAGAAATATTATTAGAGGGCGAAGAAGAGCGCATTGAAAATTTCATAAAGGATTTGAAGGGGAAAAAGCCGCCATTAGCCCAGATTCACGAAGTCATCACAACAAAACTGTCGGGCAAAAACGAGCATGAGAACTTCGCCATATACAGAAGCTCCGAAGAAACGGCATTTTCTGGATCAGTCATTCCGCCTGACATAGCCATATGCGATGAGTGTTTAAAAGAGCTCAGGACGCCGAAAGACCCTAGATATGGGTACTTTTTTATCACTTGCACGAACTGCGGTCCCAGATTCACAATTATTGAAAGGCTTCCCTACGACCGCGCAAACACTACAATGCGCGAATTTCCCATGTGTGACTTCTGCGAAAAAGAATACAAAGATCCACTGAACAGGAGATTCCACGCCCAGACAGTTGCCTGTCCAAAATGCGGTCCACAAGTGCATTTGACAACACAGAAAGGCGAATTGATCCGGCGTAGAGATCCAGTGCGGGAAGCTGGGAAACTGCTTTCGGAAGGCTTCATCCTTGCGATCAAGGGATATGGCGGTTTCCATGTAGCCGCGTCAACGACAAGGGAGAAACCGCTAATCAGGCTGAGGGAGACAAAGCACAGAAGGCAGAAGCCCTTCGCCATCATGGCTCGGAGCCTAGAAGCCATAAGGACTTTTGCACAAGTGAATAGGAAGGAAGAAGAGCTTCTGGCTTCGTATTCGCGCCCCATAGTTTTGCTAAACAAAAGCGAGGAATACCATCTTTCAGATTTAGTTGCTCCTGGCCTGCATAATGTTGGCGTCATGCTACCCTACACGGGTTTGCATTACATGCTCTTTGATCAAATAGACGACCCAGCCTTCGTGATGACAAGTGCAAACCCGCCGAACCAGCCGATAGTAAAGGACAATGAAGAAGCTTTGAAAACCCTAGGCGACACGGTAGACTACTTCTTGTTTCATAACCGTAGAATAGCCTACAGGTGCGACGACTCAGTGATCCGCGTCAACAACAAGAACTTGGCTTTCATAAGACGCTCGAGGGGCTACGCGCCAGCACCGATGATGCTTACGGAAAAAGCAAAACGTTGCGTAGTAGGCTTAGGCGGAGAGCTCAACAACACCGCGTGCGTTTTGTTGGAAAACAAGGCCTTCATTTCCCAGCACATAGGTGACGTTGAAAACATTGAAACAAGGGATTTCCTAGCAAACGCCACAAAGCACTTGATACGCCTGACAAACAGCAAAGTAGAAGCCATCGCATGCGATCTGCACCCTAAATTCATAACGACAAGACTTGCCCAAGACCTGGCAGAAGAGAACAGATGGCAACTGATCCAGGTGCAACATCACTACGCGCACATCGCAGCGTTGATGGCGGAACACGCAGTGAATGAAATGGTGGGCGTATGCTGCGATGGGTACGGGTACGGCACAGATGGTGAAGCGTGGGGCGGAGAAATCCTGCTCTGCACACGAGAATCTTCGGACTTCAAACGATTGGCACATCTTGAAAAACAGCCCCTAATTGGTGGGGATCTGGCCACTCGTTATCCAGTGAGAATGGCAGCGGGAATACTGCGCAAAAAAGTAGACGTTGAAAACTGGCTCTCGCAGAACAAGCATCAGCTTCCCCACGGCGAAAAAGAAGCCCGAGTGATCCTTCATCAGCTAGAGAGGGCCAACAACATCACCGAAACGACAAGCTGTGGAAGAGTTTTGGATGCAGTCTCAGCTGTCTTAGGCGTATGCTACGAACGCACCTACGAAGGCGAACCCGCCATGAAACTTGAATCAGCCGCCATGAAAGGCAAAGATGTGCTGAAACTCACGCCCAAAATAAGAAGTGACACGCTGGACACGACGCAAATGGTTTTGGAAGTATTCGAAAACTTAGGGAAACATTCAAAGGCAGACTTGGCATATTCTGCCCACAAGTATTTGGCTAGAGGCTTAGCCTCCCTAGCCATAGAAAAGGGATTAGAAAACCGAGTCAAAACTATTGGTTTCTCCGGGGGAGCCGCATGCAACGAGATACTAGCGTTAACCATGCAAGAAACCGTGGAAAGGGCGGGTCTAAAATTTCTGGTTCATGAGGTCGTACCGCCGGGGGACGGCGGCGTATCATTTGGCCAGACTATTGTAGGTGGATTTTTCCAGATTTGAACCATAATCGATTTATTCTCGGATCATTTTGGGTAGTTATTGATGAAGATGTGCTTGGCTATTCCAGCGCGGGTCATAAGCAAAAAAGAAGACAAGGCCCAAGTGGATTTTGGAGGAGGCGTTTTGAGAGAGGTCAATGTGACGCTCGTTGAGGCTAAAGTGGGCGACTATGTCTTGGTGCACGCTGGCTACGCAATTCAGGTCGTAGACGAAAAAGAAGCTCTAGAAACCATTAGCCTATGGAACGAGATCCTCTCGGTGGAAACCAAAATCCAGAAAAACGGGGCAAGTTGACGCTGATGACTGAAAAATTGGGATTCAGAGACCCAGAACTGGCAAAGCGAGTAGCAAAAAGGATACAAGAGCTTGCGCCGATGAAAGGAACCGTTAAGTTCTGTCATGTCTGCGGCACCCACGAATGGACGATCACGCACTACGGCATTCGCAGCCTTCTGCCCTCCAACGTTGAAGTCATCGCTGGACCGGGATGTCCCGTCTGCATAGTGCCAGCTTCAGAAATCGACGAAGCTGTTCAACTATCCCTGAAGGGCGTAACTCTCACATGCTTCGGCGATGTACTGCGTGTCCCAGGTTCAAAAATGTCGCTTCTGGACGCAAAAGCTAAGGGCGCAGACGTTCGAATCGTCTACGGGGTCAGTGACGCCGTTGAAATCGCTAAAAAAGAGCAGGATAAAGAATTCGTATTCTTCGCTGTGGGTTTTGAGACTACAGCGCCTTCCACAGCCGTCGAAGTTTCGCATAAACCGCCAAAAAATCTCAGTTTCTTGATCTCACACCGCGTGATTCCGCCAGCCATGAAGATGCTTGCGGAAATGGAAGATTTGAACCTGAATGGGTTCATCGCGCCAGGCCACGTGAGCACCATAATAGGCCTTGAACCCTACGAAATTTTTCCGAAGACTTACGGGATGCCGACGGTTGTAGCAGGCTTCGAACCGTTAGACATATTGTTCGCAATCCACATGATCACGAAGCAGTTAAACGAAGGCGATCCAATCTTGGAAAACGAGTACACAAGGGCAGTACGCTGGGAAGGCAACGTGAAAGCGCAAGGACTCATGCAAGAGGTGTTCGACGTTGAAGACGGCAGGTGGCGAGGCCTCGGCACAATCCCCTTATCCAAATTTGTCCTCAGAAAACGATATGTCGCTTATGACGCCCAGTCCAAATACGACACAAAAATTGAAGAAGGCATAGATTTACAGCCGGGCTGCAGATGTCATCTAGTCATCATAGGCAAGATCAAGCCGACGGAATGCCCCTTATTTATGAAGGCTTGCACTCCGCAGAACCCCGTCGGCGCTTGCATGGTTAGTGTTGAAGGCACATGCAGAGTCTGGGCAAAGATCACAAGCAGTCTTCCACAAAAAACTTAACCCTTAAAAGAGATCTGATAAACTTTAAACGTGAAAATCTCCTATGGGTTATGGGAGTACTTTCAAAATGACCGGAAAAACTGAGAAAACGTATGGCGGAAAATGTGTCGATTGCAGCTCACCTCTAGAGTTGTATGAGGTCGATTTCGAGAGGGGCAGGCGGATAATGCAGTGTACTCGTTGCGGTTTGTACCATTTCTACAGGAAAGATTTCGTTGGCAAATGGAAGCTTGTCAAGGCTGGAAGGGTTTCGGACTTGTGGAAAAAACCGAAATGAGATCAACCGAAATGTTCACTATCTTTTTAAAACTGTTCTGTCCCGTGAATCACCCAAGATTTGCTCTCCGTTTTGGCTCTAATCCTACCTGAGAGTACCTGATCAAGAGTGAGTTTTTCTTCTTAACAAATTCGGGGAACAGGATCGCCTACGGGTCTAGCGATTATTCTTTTGCCTCCAACCGCTGTTTGCATCGCCACGCCGGAAAATTCCTTTGTCGCTTCGCCGATGATCTCTGCGTCTTTCCCCTCCTTTGTGGCTCTCAAAAACTCCAAAATCTTTTCGGTCTTCGCTGCCACTGTGCCCATGACTATTTTTCCTTCGTTTCCAACCTCAAGCGGGTCCAAGCCCAGCATTTCGCATGCCGATCGCACGTCCTCCCTAACGGGTATTCTGTCTTCATGGATCAGCAAGCCCACTTTTGATTTTTCGCTGAACTCGTTTAAAGCGTCTGCTAAGCCTCCCCTCGTAGGGTCCTTCATGGCTACTATTCCGCCGACTTCACCTAGCAAACGTTGAATCAAACGATTTAGGGGTTTAACGTCAGACTTTATGCCGCTTCCAAACTTCAAACCTTCTTGGGCGGACAAAACGGCCAAACCATGGTCACCGATCGTTCCAGATAATATTATTTTGTCGCCAGCCTTGATATTAGAATCGAGAATCCAGCGTGACTCAAACTCTTCTCTGAATTGCTTGACGACTTTGAGGTTTTTTTCCAAAGCTGCTGTTCGCCTGCCAATCCCAGACACGTTTACGATGCAGCCGCCCAAGCTTCCCTTTTCAACAACCTTGGTGTCCCCCGTAACTATACTTACACCAGCTTCTTTACATGCGTGTTTCATGCTCGCTAGAATCTTTTCAAAATCCGAAAGCGATAGACCTTCCTCTAAAACGAAACCGCAAGTCAAAGCATATGGTTCAGCACCCAAAGCAGCTATGTCGTTAACCGTTCCAGACACTGCCAATCGCCCAATGTCCCCGCCTGGGAAGAATATGGGCTTAACTGCGTGGGAATCGCTTTTCAAAACTACATCGCCAACAACGGCCGCGTCATCTAGGGCTTCAAGCGGCACCTCAGCGCTGCTGTTTAACGCTCCAAAATACTTTACAACGTAGTTTCTGACGAGGTCGTGCATGACGGTGCCGCCTGCACCGTGCAACATGGTGATCATGTCTTTTTTATCGGTCATTCTCAATTCCCCGTTCCCTTTTTCAGTTGAGATAAGTAACCTTAAATGTGAAACATAAATACATCGCACGCTTTCCAAAAGAGTTGCAGGAAAATTTAAGACGTTTCTGAAGATTAAGCTGAAGGCGGAGCACGAGGCTTTCAGCCGTTACGGACTAACGTACATAGTGGACGAGTATTTGCCCACGAAGCTGGAAGAGACGAAGTATCGAGAGAAGTTTAGGATACCTTTGTGGTTTGATGCGGCAACCCGTTGATTCTCGGCACGTCAGATATGCTTAGGCAGTTCAGGAAGAGTCAGACAGGTGAAGAACAAGAATACCTTAAAGCGGGCGGCGAGGCTGGATACCCTGGCGAAGCCATAAACGAACTCGTAAAACGCATTGTCCTAAAACCAGAGTGATTTCTGGTTGGAAGCTGGAATGTTCATTCAGAGCATCTCTTTTTTCTCTTGATTTAGGCAATGTTAAAGTCTATATTCCTAGATATCGACACATTAGGAACCTCAAAATGTGAGAAGCGCGGAAAAGTTATAGCTGAACCGTGGGGTTAGCACGCGTGTTAAATACTCCGAATGTAAATGGTTTTCTTCATGGGATATCGACCGCGGATTAGGTCGCCTCGAAGCGCTAGTCGAGGACGCGAAATGTCGCAACGTAGAAAAGCGAAAGCGCGGAGACAGAAACATCGATCTAGCGACAGATATACGCTTGAAAAGAATCATGTTCCAACCTTAGAAGAGGTTGTGGAAAAGACTCTCTTCAGACTGCGTAGCCTTGGAAATCAGATATTTGGCCTTTTTCCATTCAGTGAGTATTTTGACGATTGGCTGGTGAACCTAAGTGATATGCTCTCCGATTTTGAGTCTAGCCCCTACATAAGTGTGGATGAGCAGTTTGTAAAGGAGCGTTCACAAATACTTTCAGACGTTAGGTGTAAGCTTGAGGCAAGGCGCCGTGACGAGGCTACTCATGACGTGGCCGTGAAAAGTCTCTTGGAAGATAATAGTCTTCTCGAACGAATTCATCAAGAATATGTCAATAGCGATAGGGAGATCGAAGTAAGAAAAAACAGTGAAATCAAGCGTCTGTCTAGAAACGCTCAAGATCTCAAAGAAGAACTTGATCGCATAGCGCAAATGAAAACTGGCATCTTCAGATCTGTCTCGAAAAGGCATAGAGAACAGAAAAAAACAGAAACAACCAAAGAACTGAACTTTGCCCAAAGCGAACTCGAACTAGCCTTGCGAAATTTCACTGTTGAACAGAAAAAACTCCGAGACGAATACGAAAAAAGGAAGCAGCCCGTTATCGAACAGATACGGAATCTTCAGAAAAAAATTGAGAACTTGGAGGTTGATGGCTCCTTAGAGGTGAGACGGGCTACATGCGAAGCCCTTATCAATGCTGTAAATGCACTTCTTAAGAGGAACACCGCGAGTTTTGTTAAATTTAATTCCCTCTTGTAGCTACATTTAATTCTTCTGTTCATTGATGGTCGTGGCATACAGAGATAGTGCTCAAGGAAGGGGAAAGCTAGATGTGCTAAATCTGGACGTTTCTCCGTTGGATTTGGGTTGAGCCTATTTATAGAGGGGGTACAAGTAAGTCAAAAACCGTACAACGGTTCCGCCAGCACCCGAAACATGGTAATGGTATCAATTCTTCTCTTCCATTTTCCTCCACCTTCAACTCTGAAAGGTACGTTAAAGCTCAAACATAAACCACATCATAAACTAACTCTTAAAAGCGCCACGGCACCTTTTCTACGAAGACCATCCTCTTTAGGTGATTATAAAGCAGAGCAACGAGTGTTTTCTGATAATTCATGCCTCCACAATGTGAGGAACAACGAGAATTCTTGGAAAACGCATGAACCAAAAAACTCCTCGTTTTCCGTCTAAAGCTGCAGTTTAAACAGCGTTTACACGATTCAGATTAGTCTAAAAACTAGTCGCGCTATGGAAAGCCATATAAATCGCCATTACGCTGTTCAATTGCACAGTCGGAGAGACAAAAAGTGCCAAAATGGGGATACTCCATAACCAAAGAAGAACTCGACCCCGAGAAAACCGCAAAAGCAAGCGGACGAGAAGCTAGAGTATCCCATAAAGCGGCCCGAGAAATATGCAAAACAATTAGTGGCATGATGATCACGCAAGCCAAACACTACTTAGGAGATGTTGCAGCGAAGAAGAAACCAGTTCCCTTCAGAAGATACAAGAAGAAAGCCGGACACAGACACGGAATAGAAAAAGCCTACGCAGGAAGATACCCGGTAAAAACGGCGAAAAGAATCTTGAACGTGATCGAAGCCGCCCAAGCAAACGCGGAAAACAAAGGCCTAGACACCGAAAGACTCCGCATCATCCACGCATCCGCATACCCAGGAATGAAGAACAAACGCTACACTTCGAGAGCACACGGAAGAACATCACCAAAATTCGAAACCCTAACCCACATCGAAATAGCCCTAGAAGAGAAACCTGAACAAGGAGAACAAAGCTAATGTCCATAGTCAAACAGTTCATATCAGAATCCATCAAAAAAACAGAAATCGACGAGTTCCTGCAAAGAAAACTTGAACGAGCCGGCTATGGCGGCGTTAACCTGTCGAAGACACCGTTAGGAACTCACGTGGTAGTCTACGCAATGCGTCCAGGTTTAGTGATCGGACGCGGTGGAGAAACAATAAAAGAGCTTGCAGCGGTTTTGGAGGAGAAGTTTAAGATTTCAAATCCGCAGATCTCTGTTTCCGAAATTGAAGTTCCAGAATTGAACGCTTATGTTGTCGCGTCCCGTGTTGCCTCAGCCCTGCAAAGAGGTATCCACTTTAGACGCGCTGGATTTTGGGCTCTGAACCAAGTTATGGACGCAGGAGCTCTAGGCGCAGAAATTGTCATAAGTGGCAAACTTAGAACAGAAAGGGCAAGGTTCGAAAAGTTCCATGCAGGGTACTTTCCGAGATGTGGCGAACCTGCGCTGAAATACATGCGGAAAGCGGAAGTTCACGTTCAGCTCAAGCCAGGCATTTTTGGAGTAAAAGTCAAAATAATGCCTCCGGACGCAAAGTTTCCAGACAAAATCCAAATAGTTGAAGAACCTCCGCGGAAAGAGGAAGAAGCAACTGAAGAGGTCAGCGAAGAAGAGGAGGCAACGCAGTAAAATGCCTGTACTGCGAGTCAAAGAGATACGCGACATGTCTTCTGACGACAGGGGCAAAAAAGTCAAGGAGCTTAGAACAGAACTCGCTAGACTAAAAACCATGATCGCGGCAGGGGGCGCTGTGGAAAACCCGGCTAGGATAAGAGAACTGCGCAAGGCGATTGCCCGAATAATGACGATAGAAAATGAGCGCAAACTTGAGCCGAAAAAGACGAAGGAGAAAAAGAAAAAATGAAAGTGACGCCGGACATAATACGCTATGAATTCATCGGCACCGAGGCAAGAGTTACCAGGAGCGGACATGCAGATTATGTCGGAATACGGGGCGAAGTGATTGATGAGAAACGGAACAGTTTCACAATTCTTCATGAAGGTAAGGGGAAGAGAATTATAAAAAACTCGGCTGTTTTTAATTTCAAGTTTACTGATGGAACTGTTGTTGAAATTGACGGGAAACTTCTTGTAGGAAGACCTGAAGACCGCCTTAAGAAGTCCGTCAAGAGGTTATGGTAATGTCTTTGACTTTTAGAAAACCCAAGAAGGCTTGTGATGACAGAAATTGCCCCTTCCATGGAGAACTCCCAGTTAGAGGTCGCGTACTGGACGGGGTCGTTGCCACTGCAAAAATGGACAAGACGGTCATAGTGGAACGCGAGTACCTTCAGTATTCTTCCAAGTTTGTACGATATGAAAGAAGACGTAGCCACATTCCCTCCCATAACCCACCATGCATAGACGCAAAGGAAGGCGAACGGGTAAGAATAGCTGAATGCCGCCCTTTGAGCAAAACAGTAGCGTTCGTCGTTGTTGAAAAACTGGAGGAGAAATAAGAATGGCGGCAAAGGCAAAACAGAGAGCATTAGTCGCGAAGGGAATGCTGGCGCATGGACAAAAACTCTCAAGGGGACTTTTAGCTGGTTCGATTCTGAGGTGTGCTGACAACACTGGAGCGAGGGAACTTCGCCTGGTCCAAGCCATGGGTTACAAGGGACGATTGCGGCGCTATCCATCTGCAACTGTGGGTGACAAGATAACTATTTCTGTTAGACGAGGGACACCAGATATGAGGAAAAAAATTTTCCAAGCAGTGATTGTAAGGCAGAGAAAACCTTTCAGAAGGGTCGATGGCATTTGGGTTCAATTTGAAGACAATGCGGCAGTAATAATAACTCCGGATGGAGAAATGAAGGGTTCAGAAATTCGCGGACCAGTGGCGAAGGAGGCTGCTGAAAGATGGCCGAGAATAGCGAGCGCCGCTAGCATAATAATATAGGTGGAAGCGTATGCAAGCAGCAAAACCTGTGAGAAAACCGAGAAGGCAAAGAAAAATGCTCCAAAACGCACCTGGCCACATCAGGTACAAACTTATGGCCGCTCCCGTTTCGTCAGAACTGAGTGCATCAAGAGGGGCGAAAAGCCTTCCAGTTAGAAAGGGTGACACTGTCCGTATATTGCGAGGAGACCACAAAGGATTCGAGGGGAAAATCAGCCGCGTAGACAGGAAAAAATACAGAATCTACATTGAGGGCTTGACACGGGAAAAGGTTGACGGGACTACGGTATTCGTTCCAGTGCATCCCTCAAAGGTCATGATCAAAAATTTAAACCTCGACGACAACTGGCGAAAGAAAATTCTGGAAAATAAAAAAGCAGTTCCTAAGAGGATTGAGGAAGCTGTGGAGAAACGTCCAGAAGTCGCTGAAATAAAGGAAGAGGTCGTTGAGGAGAAAGTCACAGCAGAAAAGAAGCTGCCAGAGAAGAAACCAAAAGCAAGAAGGAGAAAAGTGACTAGGAAGACGATCGCAAAAAAGAAAAAAGAAAAAGTTGAAGAAGCCAAAAAAGAGGGAAAACCGAAGGCAAAGAAAACAAGAGCCAAGCGAAAAACCCCTAAGAAGACTGAAGGAGGAACATGAACTTGGGCAAGAAGGGGAAAACAGCAAGGTTGAAGCGTAAACCAGCGCCGCGGTTCTGGCCGATTCACAGAAAAGAATTTTTATGGGTTGTCAAACCTTCTTGCGGACCTCATTCTCTTGAAAGTTGCGTTCCACTATCTATAGTTCTCCGTGACATTCTCGGCGTGGCTGAAACCAAAAAAGAAGCTAAGATCATTGTTTCTCAGGGAAAGGTCTATGTCGACGGAAAGGCTAGAAGAAAAGAAAATTTTCCAGTAGGCTTAATGGATGTCATCTCTATACCAGACTTGAACAAATTCTTCAGAGTTGTGCCTTCTCATAAGGGCTTAATTCTTCATTCGATCAGCAAGGAGGAAACAGGTTTCAAACTTTGCAGGATAGAAGACAAATCCGTAGTTGAAAATGGGCATATACAGCTCAATCTGCACGATGGCTCGAATAAGCTGTTGAAGGTGGCGGACTTCAAAAACCCGCAGGAAGATGTTTACAAAACCTTTGACACGTTGAAAATAGGTTTTCCCGAAAAGCAAATAGTTGAGCATATAAAGCTTAAGGAAGGCAATTTCGCAGTGATAACAGGCGGAAAAAACATCGGAAAACAAGGTAGAATAGTCGAAATCGAAAAGGTAGAAGCAAAGAAGCGCATGAATGACCTCGTAGTGATTGAAGACGATGAGGGAAACCAGTACCAAACGATCTTGAACTTCATTTTTTCAATAGGTGAGTCCCAGCCGCTTATATCGTTACCGGAGGCCGCTCAGCTTGTCTGAGGATGAGATTTTAAAGAGATGGGAAGAGCACCCCATGCTCAAACCTAAAATCGAAAAGGTTGTCGTCAACATTGCCGTTGGAAAATCTGGCGAGCCACTGGAAAAAGCTTCAAAAGTGCTGAAAGAATTAACGGGTCAAACCCCGAGCAAAAGAAAAGCAAAACAGACAATAAGAGACTTCGGAATCAGGAAGGATGAGCCAATCGCGTGCATTGTCACATTGAGAAAACAGACAGCGGTGGAATTTTTGAAAAAAGCTTTGCCCGTAGTTGACAACAAAATCAGCAGGACATCTTTTGGCGAATACGGCAATTTCTCTTTCGGCATAAAAGAGCACATAGAAATAGTGGGCGTAAAATACGATCCAGACGTGGGCATATTCGGAATGGATGTTTGCGTGTCCCTAAATCGTCTTGGGTGCCGCGTGAAAAATCGAAGGACAGCGCAGGCCAAGATTGGTTCAAAACACATTTTGACGCCTGAAGAAGCAGTGACCTTCGCTAGGCAAGCGCTAGGAGTTGAAATCACATAAGACAGAGGAAGGGCGTATGGCTAAACAGAAAGTGAAAAAAGAAAGAAAATATGGAAAAGGAGCAAGGCCTTGCATCAGATGCGGTTCTTACGGGCCAGTTATTCGACGTTACAATTTGTATTTATGTAGGCATTGCTTTAGAGAAGCCGCAGGGAAGCTTGGGTTCAAGAAATACGAGTAGCGAGGAAAACGTGATGGACACGTTGGCGAATGGCTTGACGACTGTCATAAACAACGAAATGCGCAATAAGCGTGAATGTGTAATTAGTCCAGCCTCTAAACTTTTGGGCAGGGTTCTGCGGATTATGCAGTTGAATGGTTACATCGGAGAATTTGAATTTATAGATGACGGCCGCTCTGGAAAGTTCAAGGTTCAACTTCTGGGAAGAATAAACAAGTGTGGTGCCATCAAGCCGCGCTTTGCCGTTAGAGTCGACGAATTTGAAGAATGGGAGAAGGAATTCCTTCCTTCAAGAGATGTGGGCATACTGGTCGTTTCAACTCCAAAAGGCGTGCTCGCTCACAGAGAGGCTGGAGAAAAAAACGTAGGGGGCAGACTGCTAGCATTCATTTATTAGAAAGGTGTCCTATGATGCGGCCGACCGAAATCTCAAAAATCATTCAAACCCCAGATGATGTGGATGTGGCCATCGAAGGAAGGAAGGTCACGGTCAAAGGCGACAAGGGAATTTTGACTCGCGACTTCTCTTATGCTCCAATATCAATAGCAATCAACGAGAAAACAGTTCGTGTTTGGGCTGAATGGCCCCGCAAAAAGGAGGCTTCCCTCGTAGGCACCATTCATTCTCATATCCAAAACATGATCACTGGAGTTAAGACGGGTTTTACGTACAAGCTCAAAATAGTGTTCTCTCACTTTCCGATTTCAGTCAAAGTTCAGGATAAAACAATTCTTATTGAGAATTTTACTGGCGAGAGAAGAGCGAGAAAAGTCAAGGTCGTGGGCGATGTCAGAGTTAGAGTCCAAGGCGACGATATAATCGTCCAAGGCTTGAACGTGGAAGACGTGAGTCAAACAGCAGCAAACATTGAGCAGGCCACCAAGGTCAAGAAGAAGGATCCGCGAGTTTTCTTGGACGGCATATACGTGTATGAGAGAAGTGAGGTGATGGGACAATGACGGAGCGAAAAACGACTACGCCGCAAAAAGCATTGAGAATAAGGGAACGTGCAAAAAGGAAGAAACCCGAGTTTGCCAGACATGAAAGCTGGCGATATACACGATTAAAGGAAAACTGGCGCAGGCCTCGCGGATTGGACAACAAGATGAGGAGAAAAATCAAGGGGTGGCCGCCAATGGTAAGCACTGGCTACAGGGGACCAAAGGTTGCTCGGGGTATGCACCCTTCGGGATACAAAGAAGTTCTAGTGTACAACACAGATGAAATCAAAAAAGTCGATCCGAAAACAGAGGCTGTTCGGATTGCCCACGCTGTTGGTAAGAGGAAAAGAATGAGAATTTTGATCGAGGCGAGAAGGAAGAAGGTAGTCGTTCTGAACTTCAGGCAAGTGAAAGAGGCGGCTGAAGAGGTAGAGGAGAAAAAAGAAGAGGCAGGGGAAGAAAAAGAACGGGAAGCGGTGGAAGAGGAAAAGAAACCGAAAGGGGCGCGGAAAAGAAAACCGAAAAAGGAGCTGAAAAGCAGTGACGAATCTTAGTAGTCAGAGGCGTTTAGCCGCAGAAATACTGAAAGTGGGGCGAAATCGCGTGTGGATGGATCCTGGGAGAATAGATGATGTGGAAGCCGCAATAACTCGGGACGAGATCAGAAAATTGATCCATGAGAAAACTATTAGCGCGTTGCCGGAGAAGGGTGTGAGCCGGGCTAGGGCGCGGGTAATACGTGAGAAGAAGCGGAAAGGGCGAAAGAAGGGGCCAGGTAGCAGAAGTGGGACCGCGCGGGCAAAGATTTCTAAGAAAGAGGTGTGGATGAGTAAGATTCGGTCCATGAGGAAGAAGCTCCGTGAGTTGAAGGCGAACAGGACTGTTACGGGGACAACTTATCGGAAGGTGTATTTGATGGCTAGCAGTGGAAGGTTTGAGTCGGTTGCGGATTTGGAGCGGTACTTGAAGGCTCATGATCTTTGGAGGAAGCGTTAGTGGCAAGGAGTTCTCGCTATCACGTTCGGCCTAGGCGGAGAAGGGAGGGAAAAACGGACTACAAGGCGAGGATGGCTTTAGTGCTTTCGGGGAAACCGAGGCTTGTGGTTCGTGGCACGCTCAAGAATGTTACTGCCCAGATAGTCGTGGCTAGGCTACGTGGGGATGAGGTTTTGGCTGCTGCTCATAGTAGAGAGCTGGCGAGGGAATACGGGTGGTTAGCTCCCCGGGGAAATGTTCCGGCAGCTTATTTGACTGGGCTTCTTTGTGGACTGAAAGCTAGGGCCAAGGGTGTGGAGGAGGCGATTTTGGATGTGGGGCTGCGTTCGCCTTCCAAAGGGTCGAGGATTTTTGCCGTTTTGAATGGAATTCTGGACGCTGGGATAGATGTTCCTTATGATGAGGAGAAGATGGATAAGGATAGGATAAAGGGCGTGCACATTGCGAAGTACGCGGAGAATTTGGGTTCTGGCTCTGAAGATTATCGGAGTAGGTTTTCAAGGTATCTTGAGCATGAACTTGTTCCAGAGAATCTTGTAGATCATTTTGTGAAGGTTAAGGCGGATGTTGTTGCCGCTTTTGAGAGTGGAGGGGAGAAGTCGGTATGAGTCGTCGAAGGGCCGCGGTGAACTTGGAGGCGTGGGTTCCTAAGACTCGTTTGGGGAAGATGATTCAGGAGGGCAGGGTTACGTCTATCGAGGAGGTGTTTATGAGCGGCTTGAAGGTGTCTGAGCCTCAGATTATGGATACGCTGATTCCGGACTTGCAGGAGGAGGTCATTAACATTAATCTGGTTCAGAAGCAGACGGACGCTGGGGAGAAATCTAGGTTCAAGGCCATTGTTGCTGTTGGGAACAGGGATGGTTACATAGGTTTGGGTTCTGGGAAGGCGAGTCAGGTTCGCACGGCGATTGAGAAGGCCGCTGCGGATGCTCGTTTGAACATTGTTCCTGTGAGGCGTGGATGTGGTAGTTGGGAGTGTGGTTGTGGGAGACCGCATTCGGTGCCTTTTGAGGTTGAGGGAAAATGCGGTGGCGTCAAGTTGGTTGTTGTTCCTGGGCCTAGAGGTTTGGGTCTTGTGGCGAGTGAAGTTGCCAAGGTAATTTTGGGCTTGGCGGGTGTGAAGGATGTGTGGACTAGGAGTTATGGTTCGACGAGGACTGTGCCTTCCTTTGCCTTCGCGGTTTTTGACGCGTTGAAGAAAACCTACGGCTTAATAACGCCATCGGATTGGGTGAGGTAGTTGGCTAAAAAGGCGAGTGGGCGCAGGTGCATTGCAGTTGTGAAGGTTCGGGGTACGATCAGAACTCAACGTGAGGCTAGGGAAACTCTTGACATGCTTCATTTGGGCAGGAGTAATCATGCAGTGTTGGTTGATGATAGGCCGTCGTTTGTTGGGATGCTGAAGCGGGTGGGGAGTTATGTTACGTGGGGAGAAGCCTCGAAAGAAACAGTGGCTGTGCTGTTGAAAGAACGGGGAAAGCTTGCGGGGAACAAGAAGTTGACAGATGAATACGCGCAGAAAGTAGGCCATAACTCATTGGATGAACTCGCAGATGCTATCGCAAGCTGCAAGGCGGAGCATTGGAAACTGCCAGGCATACAGCCCGTTTTCAGGTTGCACCCGCCAAAGAAGGGCTTTAAGGGGAAAACCAAAAAAAGCTATAGTGCAGGCGGCGAAGCAGGCTATCGGGGTGAAGCCATAAACGAACTCATAAAACGCATGGTTTAGACTGTAACTTTGGTTTTGATGGGTTAACCGTCAAAGTAGTCAGCTGGCTAAATAATTTTGAACATAAATAAGACTGATATTGGTTTTATTGAGCAGCAGAACGGCAGTTGGATAGTTAAAGGAACATTTCTTTGAACCACCCCGGATAAGCGGGATGCATTCCTCGGCTTCTGCCTCTTGTCCATTATGATAATTTTCAGTTTTGACGGCTGATTTTGTTACAAAATGTGCGCTGTGCCCCTATAGAGAATTTTTGGTGATAAAAAAAAGTCATATATTCCAGAAATTTTTAATCGCAGATCATATGAAGAGAGTTTGGTTTGCAGTGCTCCTTATCGTTGTCTTCATTGCTGTCCTGATCTATTGGTTTTTCGGAGGATACGTTTTCATTTCAACGCCAATTTTCATACTGACTTTCCTGATCGCATTCGAATGGACCGCGTTTTGGAACTCGATGCAAGCAAAAGCTATTCCGGAAATAGAAAAATTGAAGGAACCGGGTTTCTTTTTCAGCAGAATGTTCATGGCATGGTTGTACGCTAATGACAGACAACGGTGGGCTAAGTATGCTGCAGCGTTTGCTTATACTGTTGGGTTTCTTTTCAGCTTATGGATCGTAATGATTGTTGGGTACGTACTAGAATTGGATTTTGATGTTCTGCTCATAGGTTGGATTTTTGGAATGTTCGTGACACTTCTCTTAGCAATAGAGCTTACGACAGGCAAACGCTGAACAACAGAAACAAAAATAAATGAAATCAAAAAAACTTGTTATAATACCAAAAAAGAAAATAACAATAATCCCTAATCAACTCGTCACCCAAAAATCACACGAAATTGCAAATTAGTTTCTGAATTCACGAATTCAGTTGAGGTTTAAGATGGCGTTTTACAGTTTATGAGCCTATGCAGGCACAAACCATGCTGAAAGCGCTTAGCAATTACGTAAAGAGACCAAAAGTTCAACCTATTTATAGAGGGCTATAGTCTGCACCGAGCGCTAGAGAACACAAGAATTCCAAAGGAGGTGACCCACACAAAAAGGCAATCAATATGCGATACATTTTAAAGTTACCTTTTGAAATGCCATTGTATCCAGGAGAAATAGAATTGAGCGCAAAATGGCGGAGAAGCAGAAAACGCCTCAAATGGCTAAACACATCCAACCTGAAAAAAGCCGAACTCAAAAGCCACTCCAAAGCGTTCCGAGCAGAAAACCTAAGGATAAAAAGAGACATGTACCCCCCAAAACTCGCACTCCCGAAAATCTACGGAAAAAGGAAATGGGAAGAACCCAAACCCCTCATCGACATCCTCCAAGAAAAAGACTCCATAATAATAGTCGCCCAAATCGCAGGCTTCAACAAAGAAACCCTCAAAATAGACGTCACCGACCAAAAACTGACCCTATCCGCCAAAGCCAAAGACCGCAGATACTATAAAAGTTTAAATCTCCCAAAAGTAGTCATTCCAAACAACGTACATACCAAATACAAAAACGGCGTACTAGAAATCAAACTAAAAACGGCCACCGAAGAAAAAACCATAA
>Ga0172366_10001256_pt1 | contig 19670 bp, 28 predicted proteins | sample LakKivSesite69cm_FD_114533 | JGI IMG/M metagenome (GOLD analysis project Ga0172366, IMG submission 114533) | Sediment microbial communities from Lake Kivu, Rwanda - Sediment site 69cm | ecosystem: Environmental > Aquatic > Freshwater > Lake > Sediment | place: Rwanda: Western Province, Lake...
CCGTTGATGGCCATCCCTAACGGCACGTCGCCCTTTAGCAGGGCCGTCCATACCGCCGCCATCCCGGCACAGGGCACCACCCCCACCAGGATGATGCCGGTGATCAGTTGTGGGTCACTCACCAGCAGGCGGGCCAGCGCCCAACACAGCAGCGGCATGTAGACGAAATTTAAGACTAACCCGGCTACGACTGCCAGCGGCTGCCGGACCACCAACGCGAACTGGCGCGGGGTGATGGTCAGGCTGATGAACAGGATCATCAGGAAGGTGAGCGCTTGCGAATAACGCTGCACCACCTTGCCGGGGGCAGCCGTCCACAGCCCCAACAACAGCCCGACGACAACAGTGATAAGGATGATCGTTTGATAGTTCTTGCGGATGAACTCAGCGAATTGCTTCATTTGTGCTTGTCTCCTTTTATCGCTCGCAACTTTTTCTTGCCTTGCAGGTGACGAGCAGGACTATTCCGAATATTTTTCAAAGAGCCTTAGCCGCGGTAAATGCTTCCCCAATGGCGTCAATGATCTTGCGAGGCTTGTAGGCATCACCGATGACAATGGGGTGCAAGTCCTCAAGCTCCCGCGCCAGCCCTGTCGCCGGCCTCGGCTCTCGAGCCATCACCACCCAGTCAGCAGCCATCAGCTTGCTCTCTCCCTGCCTGTCTCCAACTATCACGCCGCTGCTGGTGATTTCCTTCACCTCAACCTCGGTTAAGATTTCCACTTTTCCTTCACTAAGCTGCCGTAGAAGGTATTCAGCGTAGAGAGGCTCGATGCTGCGAGCGATAGTCTCATAGCGCTTGAGGACGGTGACCGCATTACCCTGGGCAGCCAAGTACTCTGCTGTCTCCAACCCCAGCAATCCTCCACCGATTATGGCGATGCGCTGGCCTGCGAAATGCATTCTCTTCGCGAGCAGGTCTTGAGCTATAAGTACGTTCGGTCCATCCACACCAGGTATATCTGGTACGGCAGGTTCGGAGCCAGTGGCAAGGACCACCGTGCCTGGTTGCAAGGCCCGCACTATTTCTGCATCTGCCATCTTCCCTAGGTGTATTTCCACTCCCAGCCGAGAGAGTTCATAATCATAATATTCCGTTACCCAGTTGAGTTTTTCCTTTCCAGGTGGGACGGAGGCGATGTTGAGAGCACCACCGAGACGCTCCTCTTTCTCATAAAGGGTCGCATGATGTCCACGCAGGGCCGCCACTCGCGCCGCCTCCATCCCCGCCGGGCCGCCGCCGATCACTATTATTTTTCTCTTGGCCTCTGCAGGATCTATCTGTGAAAAATCTCTGCTCTTGCCCACAGCCGGGTTAAGCGTGCAGCGCAAAGGCGCATCCTCGACATGCCTGGCCACCACGCACTCGTTGCAGCTGATGCACTTTCTGATGCTCTTCTCCTCGCCAACCAGTGCCTTGTTGGGCCATTCCCCATCGGCAATCAAGGCTCGGCCAAGGGCGACGAAATCTGCCTTGTTCGCCTCGAGAATCTCCTCAGCCACTCGCGGCTCGCGAATGACCCCCACCGTTATCACTGGAATGCCGACCGCCTTTTTGATTTCTTCAGCCAAATAGACTCTCCACCCTTGAGGGTAAGGCATCGGCTCCAGACGCTTCTCCTTGCCTCCCAGCCCAAAATCGGGGTGGATGGCATCGGCGCCTGTCTCCTGGAGACGGCGAGCAAACCAGATCGCATCCTCCAAAGTCAGCCCGCCTTCCAGCAAGTCCTCGGCTACCAGGCGTACCATGACAGGGAAATCGAAGCCGAGATGGAACTTGATGCCCTCCAGGATCTTCAGCAGGAAGTGCAACCGATGCTCACGGTCACCACCATATTCGTCTTGGCGCTTGTTGGTAAGAGGGGAGAGGAACTGATTGATGAGCAGGCCGTGGCAGGCCTGAAGCTCCACGGCATCAAATCCTGCCTGTTGGGCCCGCCGTGCTGCCTGCACGTATTTACCTATTATCTCCCTAGCCTCCTCCAGGCTAAGTACCTTGGGGAGGAGGCCATCCTTGGACCTCGGCACAGCCGATGGGGCCACGGGAATCTGCCCTTTAGTGAAATGCAACTCAGCGCTCATTCCCGGATGGGTTAGCTCCACGGCGATCAGCGCGCCGGCCTCGTGGACAGCATCCACCAATTGGCGCAGGCCGGAGATGAAGCGATTCTCATCTATGCGCGGTTGCGCTGCTCCATGCCGGCCGAGAGGGTAATCAACACACACGTTTTCCACAGTGACAAGTCCCACTCCACCTCTGGCCCTTTCGGCATAGTGGGAGATCAACTCCTCAGTAACTACCCCATCGTCTCCCGCCAAGTTGGTGGAAATAGGTGCCATGATGATGCGGTTCTTCAACCCCATCTTCCCGATGGAATCAGGCTCGAATAGTTTCGAGAATGCGATGCTCACTGTTGAACCCTCTTATGCACGATGAAACAGTAGCGTATTATGCACTCGTAGAGGGCCTTGACCATTCCTGTTCGGTCACGAAATGTAGGAGCAATAAGCTGTTATGTGCATAATACATCTACATTATATACACGATTAGTTCAACCTGTCAAATCGGGATCATGCGGAAAGCTGGGCGGCATCCGTCGCACAGCGCCGCTATATCCAGAATCAGCCCTTCTCCTTCATCAGCAGTGCGCATGGTTTCCCGCTTCCACCATAGCGCACTTGCACGATCTCAGCCAATATGGCCAGGGCAATTTCTGCTGGACTGCGGCCCCCCAGGTCCAGGCCGATCGGCGCGTGTATTTGGGCCAACCGCTCTTCGGGTACGCCTTCGGAGCGCAGGTGATTAAAGATGGTACCCACTTTGCGCAGGCTGCCGATCATCCCCACGTAGGCTGCTGGTGTGTCAAGCACCTGGCGCAGAGCCTGCTCGTCGGTGACGTGATCCTCGGTGATCAGCACTACATAGGTCCAGGGAGTGATCGTCCCCGGATTGAATTGGGGCACGGTGGCCCGCTCCGCGCGGACGTCTACTACCTGAACGTTAAAGCCAATAATGCGTGCCATCTCGGTCAGCGGTTGGCCAATGTGTCCTCCGCCGACGATGAGCAAAACGGGCGCTGGCTGGTACACTTCGATGAACACGGTGGCCTCGCCACCACACAGCATGCCCACGGCATCGGGACCTGCCTCGCGCAGGGTATAATGGACCAGGCGGGACCGTCCTTCCTGCAAGGCAGCCAGCGCTTCTTCTCGAATGCGCTTTTCCAGCGTTCCACCGCCCACATTGCCTACGGCGCGGCCATCGGGCCACACCAGCAATTTGAAGCCTACCTGGGCCGGGGAAGCACCCTTCACTTCGACCACGGTCGCCAGGGCGACGGGTTCGTTGCTCTCGATGCTCTGCTGCAATGCTCCCAGAACTTCTTTCATTGCTCCTCCCTCAGCGTTCTGGCCAATCCAGCATGATGACTGACACCCGCTCCCCGGCAGGCAAGTGGTTTGTGTCTTCCGGGATGATCGCCAGTCCCTGAGCACGCACCATCGAAAGCAGGATACCTGATCCCTGGTCGCCGGTGAGCCGGGCGAAATACTCGCCGTTTCGTTCCTCGAGCACGACCCGCAGGTAATGACGACGGTTATCTTTGCGTTTTACCTCATCCAGCAACGTGGCTTCTACCGTTGGCTTTTCCAGGTGAGTTTTGCCCAGCATCTTGAGGATGGCCGGGCGAGCGAACAGCTCAAAGCTGACCATTGCTGACACTGGGTTGCCCGGCAACCCCAGCAATGGCACACCCTGGATGTGACCGAAGACTAGCGGCTTGCCCGGCTTCATCCGTACTCGCCAGAAGCCCATTTCTCCCTCTGCCGCCAACACCGTCTTCACCACGTCAAAGTCACCTATGGATACCCCGCCTGAGGTGAGGAACAGGTCAACCGCTTGCTCCAGCCCGGCGCGGATTCTGTCTGTCAGTTCGGCTACGTCGTCGCGGGCGATGCCCAGCAGCACCGGCACCCCGCCATAGTGGGCTACCTGGGCAGCATTGGAGTAGCTGTTGGCATTGCGGATTTTGCCGGGCTGCCAGGGGGCATCTATCTCGATCACCTCATCACCGGTAGCCAAAATGGCGACACGCGGCCGACGGTGCACCAAAGCTTCTTTGTGACCCAGCGCGGCCAACATACCCACCTCTTGCGGACGGATCTCGGTGCCACGGGGCAGGATCAACTGGCCTTTTTTCACGTCTTCACCAGCTTGGCGGACATTCTTGCCCGCCGATACTCCCTTAAAAATGCTGACCCATTCCCTATCCTGCTCTGTGTCCTCGAATTCGACTACGGCATCAGCTCCCGGCGGAATAGGGGCACCCGTCATAATGCGGATGGCCGTGCCGGGGGTCACGGCCATACTGGTAGTGTAACCGGCAGCCAGGTCGTGAACGATGCGCAGGCGCACAGGATGCTCGGCGCTGGCCCCAACCGTGTCGGCGGCCTGCACGGCATAGCCGTCCATCGCTGTATTGGTCAGAGGCGGGATGTCCATGTCGGCATAGATGTCCTCAGCCAGCACCCGGCCCAGCGTCTCCAACACCGGTACGTGCTCCGAAGGCAGTGGACGAAAGGCAGCCAACACCCGTGCTAGAGCCTCTTCCACACTCAACATAGGGTACAGTTCTGTCATATCAGCTCCGCAAAACTCCCAAATGTAACGCTTCTGGCAGCCGCAACCCCTCTTAGCTCTGGAGCAGCGAGGTCAAAGTTTCGGCACGCGGTCATCCCTTTCTTACCAGTCTGGACGAAGATCATTGCTTTCTGAGGGTTCCCGATGCGCGCGCCCAAGGCCGTGCCGGCAGAGATCTCAATGGACTCGGTCTGTATGTTCCATGCCATTTTGTCCTCCCTCGAGATCTGCCACACTCGGGGCCCCGGTGCCATGCTTTAGCGGCACTGGGGGCCCCTCTTAGCAGGAGGCTGTTATTCCAGTGCCTCCTTGGCAATCTTCTCGGCAATGCGCTCCACGTCAGCCATATCAAAGTCGAGGGTAGGTACTTTCTCCACCCCCTCTTTGGCGATCACTGTCTCGTACTCATAGGGGATGTCCAGCCTCTCTAACACCTTACTGGCACAGCGATTGGCGCAACCGTTGATGACGATGAGCTTCCTCGCTCGCTTGGCGATGTCCACATGCACCTTCGACTCCGCGGCTACGGCCGTGATGCAGCACATCCGGGCCGCCTCTTTTGAGTTAGTCAGCTCAACCGCCACCTGGTGCCCAACCTGACCCACGCTGGCTGCCCCGTCGCAAGCCAGGATGATGTCCAGATTCTCGGCCTCCTTTGCACAGAGGGGTAGCATTCTGATCGGTGTTTCTTGCTTTACTTCAGCCATTTTGCAAGTTCTCCTTTGCGTGTATTTGGGGTTCTTGTGATCTGTTAGCGGTGTGGGGCCCAGAAGCGATCTCTTTGCGATAGATCAGCCGACAACCCAGCCGCCGCATGGTATCCAGGATCAGGCTGTAGCAGTCCTCCACGTCCTCTTTGTCAACAGCGTTTATTTCGGGTACCAGCTTGAAGATGATGACCGAAGGACACTGCTCCTTCCAACCTCCCTTGAGGGTAGGAGCGAAGATCTCGATGTCGGTTATGTCGCAGTCCTTATCCTGCAGCGCCTCGAGCAATTGTCCCAGGAGATCCCGCTCCAGGATATGCCCACTGGCCTTGATCTTTAACTCATACATTTCTCCCTCCTCTTGCTGGCCAAGTCAGCGTGCGTTTTTGTAGCTACAACTTTTATTTTTCCACTCCCTGGCTCAGGGCTCCGAAGTCCACTTCTAACACCCGACTGATTTCTACGTCAAGTCAGTCAGGTAGGACTGTAGCTGCCGTTGCATCTCCAAATAGGCCCTGACTGTGGGGTGGTTCTGGATCTGGGACTGCAATTGACGCAGGGTCTTCACTTCTGCCATGGAGATGACCTGACCGGATCGCTGTCGCTCTAGCAGTTCCCGCTCTTTCTTGTCCCTCTCCACCAGCAATCGCTGGGCCTCAGCATCGGTCTCCAATTGCTCTTGAGCCCTGCGCAGTTCCACCAGTGGCTGCGTTTGATTCAGCCAGGTGGCGAACTCCTGGACCGCTATCTGCAAACCTGAGTCTAACACGCCCTGTCTCCCTCGTTATCCACAGCAGCCAGACCGCTGGGGAGGAAAGTCAGTGCCGATGACTTGGCCAATGAGCAATGCCACTTCCTGGAACATCCTGGCTAACTCTTCCTGACAATGGACGTAGCGTTGCACAGTGGGGATCTCCATCATCCGCTCGTACAAGCGCTGTAGCTCGTCTTGGTCGGCTTGGCTGACCGTACCCCACGTTTGCATCATCAACAGATATTGCTGCTGCCGCTGGAAATCTTGCATCGCTTGCTGACCCATCGCATCCTGGCGCAACTGTTGCCGGGCCAGATCAAAGCTCTTATACTGTGGCGCAGCCGCCAAGCTACTGGCAAACTGCCTTGCCGCTTCCCTGGCCTTGGCCTGAGTCACCTCCGCTGGCCCCTCTTCATTTCGTAATTGGTCTGTCATTTTCTGCGAACTCCTTTCGAATGCTTTTCCCGTCCAGATATTGATGCGGTTGACCAACAGATCGGCCCCGTCGGCGGTCTCGTGCACCTCGCTGATCCATTTACTGCTGTTTCTCCGTACAAAAGGCCGCATATTCCCGCAAGAGGGCTGCTTTGTAGGCTTGCTCTGCGGAGCGAGATACATAGTTGCGGGCCTTGATCATAGCCAACAGTTGGTCTCCAATAGGATCGTTAGGCTCTAGCCCCAAAGCATAGAACTGGTCGAAGATCTGTCTGAGCCCAACTAGCCCAATGGTCATGCCGTCGCCGTGAATGTCCACTTGCGTGACTTCATCACCGCCGCAGCAACTACTCATCCGCCACATTATAGGTCCTCGTCCTGACATCCTCTCACCTCTTGGTCAGCGCGCTGAGCAGCAACTGCTCCCCGACGGAGTAGTGGATTCTATTCTTCCTGATTTGGCGAAGAAAACCAGTCCACCGAAGACCTGGCCAGTGTTCTCGCTACCGCAATGCGGGCATTTGACATCTAGCCCCTTGTCTTTCTCCTTGAATGAAGCACGCACCTCGAAGCGTTCACCACAATCACCGCATTGAAACTCATACGTCGGCATCCTACACCTCCCTAACACCAGTATACTCACTATGTCAAATCTGAACAGAGCACCGGTAGGTGTGCTTTCCCGCCAGCCCGTCACCGTTCAGGACTCTGCAACTCTGCCAGTCGCCGGCCGCCCTCAGCGAGCTTGCTTCCCCCTCACTTCCACACTCTCGCCAAGACATTGTCTAGGAGACGTCGAAGCCCCATAAAACAAACCTGTTCTCTCAGTTGCCCGGTGATGTGGGTTGCGGAAATCGCTCCTCAGTTGTATTCCTCAGGCTATCCACAAAAAATATAGACCGATCATGATCAGTAGTGCCCCGCTGATTTGCTCCACTCGGGCCGTCCACTTTGTCATTTTGGGGATCAGTTTCACCACACCAGCGAAGGTACCACATAAAATGATCGGCACGCCTCGTCCCAGTCCGTAAACCAGCAGGAGGCTGGCGCCGTAAGCGATTGCTCCTTTGGACATGACCAGGGTCAGGATTGCCACCAGTGCAGGTGTAGCGCAGCCCGAGGCCACGAACCCGGAAACCAGCCCCAGAAGCAATGCGCCCAGCAAACCCCTGCGTTTCACCTTTTCTTGCTGACGGGCCCCTATGTCGGGCAAGGTGATGGTAACAATACCCGTCCACTGCAGTCCCATGACGATACAGACTGCGGCTATGACGTAGTACCAGATGCGGCTGCTCCCTCCGATGAGCCCACCCACAACTGAGGCAAACACACCAAGCGCCATGAAGGTGAATGCTAGGCCGAAGGCAAAGGTGGCCGATAGCGCCAGACTACGAGCACGGCTAATCTCCTTCTGTCCGCCGACAAAGGCGATAACCAGGGGGATCATGGCTATGTTGCAGGGCCCGATGCTGGTGATGATTCCACCAATGAAGACGAGCAGATAGGCCCATATAGAGAAATTTGAGACCGCAGAGAAATCGAGTTCCATGCCTTGCCTACTCCTCGGCCATCAAGTTGGCCAGTTCCGCGCGTAGATCCTGCTGGCTCATCAGTCCGATGATGCGCTTGCCTTGTCCGGAACGATTGATGAAGAAGGACGTAGGGATACTGCGAATCTGTGCCTGACGGACGAGCTCCGCGTTGGATGGATTGTCTATGACCACGTCAATGAAAACGACCGTGGGTTCATAATCACGGCGCACCATTTGCACCAGTGCATCCATCATCCGGCAGGGCCGGCACATGGTGCTGTGGAAGAGGACCATCGCCGACCTCTTGTTGCGCAGCACCCATTCGACCTGCGCGCTTGGACTTTGAGGAAAGGGGGCGCTCTGCTGGGGCATTGGCGTCGCCGACGTAGTGGTGTTCAAAGCAGACATCGTGACACCCGCATGCACGTCAGCGGAGGGCAGTGATGAAGAAGGCATTCGCGTGCCAAAGATCTTGAACCCCAGGATGCCGACGACTGCAACTGCAACGAGCAATCCGGCCAGCCAACGATAGTTTGTCGTTGGAGCAGGCGATGGCTTCACGAGCTTCCTCCTATGAGTTAGTGTGCTAGAGCACTACAATGCTGTAGCCCAACCAGGCTGCCAGCAACACAAACAGCATAGCAGTCCCTAGTTTGACCGCAGCCGCACGCCGGGTCATCCACTGCGTGAGTTGCTGTGAGGTGGTACCGAAATAGACCAGCAGAAAAACGCCGATCAAGGGTAGGATGAACATGATGTTGTAAACCAGCAGCGCCAGAGCAGCCCGCACCCGCCATTCTGGCAGTCCCAGCACGAAGATGATCGTTGGCAAATAGACCTGACCTGTGCAGGCTAACTCGACGACAGATACACCAAAACCGAGGAGCAAAGAGGCCAGGACAAAGTTCCTGGCTCGGGAACCTTCACGGATCAGGTGTCTGATCCAGCCGCGCATGCGGTCTGGCAGCTTGAGGCTCATATCCTCGAGGCGGCCTTCCCTCGCTCTGCGATAATCGGCAAAACTGCCCCAGGCCAGCCCCAGGCATAAGACCATGGTAAGGCCGTATACCCACTTACCGACAACATCCAGGACAGGCAGAGCAGTCAAGAATCTCAAGAAACCCAATCCCATCGCCAGATAGGCCAGGAAGACGCCTGTCGTAAAAGCCGCACCGGTGGCCAGCAGCTCACGGCCCTGACGTTTGCGGACGGAGAGATAGGAGATGAGGAAGATCATCGTAGCAAAGGCACAGGGGTTGACGCCATCCAGCAGGCCTGCGCCGATAACCGTCAATAGACCCAAGGAGCGAAAACGTTCTATGATGGTCTTCTCGGCAGTCTCTTTGCTAGCCTCCCAGCCAGCCCAGGGCTCAGCGGCACCAGTTGTCAAGTAGGGTTGAATGAGCGCCTCAAGGGCCCGCCCTCCGAGCTGATTTCCAATCAGGTAGCGGTCGCCGACAAAAACTGCCGGGGCGACAAGATGTTTCTCTGAAGGCACATGAGCCCGCAAGCACAAGTATTGGTTAAGTGCTGTTTCCTCTTTCACGTTGAAGCGTTGCACTTTTACCTGGGGGTACTTGTCCACAATGTACTGCAGGTCGTGCTCAGCACGCGCACATATATCGCAGCCGGGTTGATAGAAGTAAGCCAGGTGGATGGGCGGCCTCTCAGCAGTAGGTGTGGGCGTCACCGGCGCGACTGGCGTCTGCTTGCTGGCGGCAGCCGTTTGCTGCGCGGCGTGAATCTCGGGGCATTCTTTGCACTCCGACGTGGCTGTTGCCTGAGGAGGCGTCACACCTGGTACGGCAGGCAAAGCCACGCCGCCCTGTGCCAGATAATAGTTAATACGTTCCTTCAGCCGTGCGCGGATTACGTCCGCCCCGATCAGCGCGTCCTGCCCAATGAAGACTTCTGGTATGGTTGGCTCGGTCACCTTGAACTGCTCCTCGAGGCGCATGAGAAATTCCAAGCTGGCCGTGTCGGTGATGTCCAGCTCCTCCACTGCCACCTGCTGACCGTATTGGGCCAGCAGGGGCTCCAGCACTTCGCGGTGGACCTGCGCACAGACCGGGCAGCCCGTCGTGTAGAAGTAGTAGAAATGTACCGCCCCTTCGGCGCGGGCACTGATTGGTATTGCCCAAGTCAGGATGAGCAACGTGAGAAGTAATGCCGTGGCGAATCGTCTGTTATATGGGTGCTGTGTCATATGCCCTCCATCGCTCCGTTTTGCTAAGACTCACTACCAAAGCACAAAGGATGCCGAGATTTCCATGATGATAAATTGCCGTTGCGGAAGCACATTTTGGCTACTTTCCTGCCAACTGGCAGGTATGCGGTTACCGTTTTCAACCTGAACAACCGAGTTCGCGAAAGCCCGCTTGTGTTGGGACGCACAGTGTGTATGTGTAAGGCGCGGTATACGCTATGCCATTCATGCTGAACGACACCGTGGAGGCGAACTTCTTTTCCACCCACAGTATTACATACACATAGTCGGTGTTTGGCCCAGCTACCAGTTCAATCTGATTCTGCTCCGATCTGGCCGCTTCAAATGTCTGCTGGTAGGCCAGTTCCACCTCCATTGCCAGTTTCGCTCTCAGCTCTTCTGGAATCTCCGCGACTGCGCCGCTTTCAGTTGCTGTTGCCTGCGCCTCGATGCTCACGCTCTGTTGAACCTCGAATTCTGGCCCTAACGATTGACGCCACTCGGTCCAGACGCCGCAGTTCTTCATGTGGATCTCGGCGGTGTCGAGGTTCCGTTGCACAGGGTGGGCCATTGTTACACGGATGCTCTTGGTGGGTTCTGCCGTGGCAGTAGGTTCTGCTGTGGCAGTGGGTTTCAGTGCGGTAGTAGGCTCCTCCTTGGCTGTAGAAGGCCGTTGGCTGCTACAAGCACTGCCTGCCAGAGACACCGTGATGAGCAATGCCCATAGGCAAATCCATCTTTCTAGACTTCTCTTCATCCTGTCCACGCCCCTTCTGTTCAAGGCCCCCAGTATTGGCCATAGGGGAACAGCACCCCTTCTTCGAATCAATTAGTATGGTGGATACTGCTTTCGCAGTTCCTTGATGGTCGCCTTTACTAACTCCTTGTCTGGGTGTGAGATGGCCTCTGCTTCACACTGGAACTCACAGCTTTGACAGTACACCACACACTCGTTGGGCTTGGCGACGACTGCCTTATTCGTATCAAGGGCAAAAACCCCATGCTTGCATGCCTTTACACAGATACCGCACCCATTACATCGTTCTTCGTCAATGTGGGGGTACCACGGAATGAGTTCTCGTGGTATGCCAAGATGTTTCTTGTCTTCCATGTTGTCTGCTTTCTTCCTTGGATTATTGATGATTTCATCGCACGATGCCCCACCTCGACCAGGCCATGACTATCCTGTAGGCTTATGATTCCGTAGGCCATGATGGTTAACGAGTCAGTGTGCGTAAGACAGAGCGTGGTGGGAAAGTAATCGCCCTGTATGGGCACAGCCGCGCACAAGCATCACAGCCTACCGTACAATTCAGCGGCTGTGCTACATACACGGTGCCACTATCTCGCTTAGCATAGACGCCAGTAGCGCAGAATTGCAGGCATTTGTTGCAACCATCACACAGGGTCTCATCCAGCACGGGGAACCAGGGCACCTGCTCACGTGGTATCCCCTGCCAGGTTTCCTTCTTGCGAGTCGTCTCCTTGCCCGATCGCTTCTGCTCGTAATAAATTCGGTACTCGCGCAGCAGGGCAGCAGCAAAATCCGCCTCTGCTGGCTGGGGAATATAATTGTGTTGCCGGGCACGATGGACGAGTTCGGTCCCTAAGCCATCCGTAGGGGCCTGGTTCATCTGATAGAGCGATTCAAAGATTTCGTCCAGGCCAGTAAGGCCGGTCGGAAAACGGCCTACTATGATTTGGCGATAGCTGAGTGATTTGCTGTCCGGCATCCTATTGTTCTCTGGCCTGAGTAGTTGTGATTCCTGCTGCCTCCAGCATTTCCAGCAGACGCTCCCGTTTCGATTGGTATTCGTCTGCAAAAAGCGGTGCGCACGATTCAATAGTGACCTGACCCACGACGAGTTTCAGCGCAAAGGTGAAGCAGGTTGGCTCACCGCAGGCCTTGCAGTTCTGGCCGGGCAGCAGCTTATACACGTCAAGTGCTTTGAGTGGCTCCCGCTTGACCAGGCTGGGCGGCAGGTGCTCCCGCTGCTCCCAGGTTTTGTTGACCAGTTCCACCATGCGTTTTACGATGGCCTGTGCCTCATCGCGATCCTCCAGGTTGCTCACGCCGATTTCGTGAGGGCGGAAAGAGACCTGGCGTCCACCCGTGCGCCAGGTGAGTACCTGGGCATTTGGATCGTAGATGGCCCCTCTGAGCCGGGCATTTAAATAGGGCAACACGGCAGAGATGTCTGCACTGATTTCCGCAAAGGCACTCCAGCGCTCGCTCCCCGGCGCGCAGGGTGGCGAAGTCACTTTCAGCTCATACTGTTCAATCAACATGTTGCTCTCCCTGGCTTGCCGCTGACTCCAGGTACACCCAGAAGCGTCCATAGCCAGATACGGCAACCAGCAGCTTCGACTGTCCAGGCTTGAGGCCGTCCCAGATCTCTCTGGATATGTAGATGGTCAAGTCATCTGCCTCCAGCCCAACGAAATTGTCGGGGTTGTCAGGCTCACCCATCCGACCGGATGGGCCTTTGTACACGGTTCATCAATCCACCACCACGTCGCGGGTGACCGTCATCACCCCGCCGTGTTCGCGGATGTAGTTGATCAACCAGTCAGAAGTAAGCTTTGCTTTTCGGTTCAAGGTTCACCTTCTTCAAATGGGCAACTCTTGTCATGTATCACTGCGGACCTACATTATCCAAACCTCTTCAGAGTGCTCCTTCAATAAACTCGACACAGCTCTTCCCAGGGAGAAAAATCCCGGCCGCGACTTCCAGAGCTTTGAGGATGGCTGCTGGCACGATGCAGCTATTGCGGCACAAGTGCTCGGCAGCCAGGGTGTAGACGGTCGTCGCAAACAATGGGCGTGTCATCTCGACACCAATGTCCAACTCCGTGAGGGCTTGGCCGAGTGCCTCAACATATTTGCAAGTCGTTGTAATGGACATTGCGACTTTGGTCTCGCTCACCTTCCGTGCCTCGATAGTCGCTTCATGGTTGCAGACACCCGCCTTGACCGAGCAGATGGCCAAATGATACTCCTCTCATACTGGCATAAGAGCCTGTTGCTCAGCACTTGCCACGCACTCGATTCGGCTACTGGCTGGTTCTAGCAGATGGGCGGCCACGGATGCTGTCTGCAGTGCCAGGACTGGCACAAGGCAACTGGCCCTGCAGAGATAACCGCTAGCCGATTCGTGCAATTCGAAAGCTATCCGTGTGCCATGTCCATGAGATGGGATATGCACCATATGGAGCTCCGCAGCCCATTGCTGCACATGACTGCAATTTGAACTCATAGATACCGCTACATCTTCCATAGATACCTGGCACGCCCGGATGCAAGCACAACACACACAGTCGCTCATCACGACTCGCCCCACTGTGCCACGTGTGCCAAACGGCTCTATACTTAGACCGGCTTGGACTCTTATGTCTCTACATTTGGGACATGGGCACAACCACCATGGCACCGGAAACGCCAAACATACGTAACAATCAGGCGAGATCAGTGGGCACAACTTCTGTAGCAGTTTGCCCAGTTCCTTATGCCGAAGGCGGTAGCTAATGTGTTGACCTTCTCGCGACGGCAGAATGAGACCCATACGCCGCAAATTGGCCAACTGTTGCGACACATACGCCTGTCGCCGCCCCAGGGCTGTAATCAGATGGCAGACATGCTGCTCGCCCTCGCTGAGGAGCCACAGAATTTGTATTCGCACTGGATGTGCGACCGTCTTGATCAATTCTAGACCGCGTGCATGATTCTTCATCAAACCGATCACATGCTCTTGAGCTAAGACTTGGGCCAGACGGTGGCTCCAGGCTGCACCGATGCTCTTGCACCATTGCCGTTTCGAATGCTCCTGGACAGAAATCTTCTCTCTGCGAGGCCACCGTCTGAGCCCCAGGCTTGCTATTTAGACTGCAGCGCGAGTATCCCGGCAATAACTTGCCTGATCTCTTGCTTGGTTGGAAAGGAGATCGCTTCACCTGTGCAGAGATTGGCACACGCACTGCAACCCACTACACACTGGTACGGGTTGGCAACACTCGGCTGGCTCTTTTCCTCATCCCACAAATATACGCCATTCCCGCAGAAATTAAAACACTCCTGGCAGCCAACGCATTTGTCCAGGTCAATCCTCGGGTACCACGGAATCTGCTCTCTTGGGATATTCCACAAAGTCATCCATATCCTCCGCTTCGCGGGCAGGCGGGCGCAACCCGCCTGCTCGACTGTGCGAAGCCTATGTTGCTGGCGTGCCCAATTGTTTGATCGTTTCAGCTACCTTCTTCATGGCCTCTTCCGTGGACATGTTGCGCAGATCGAGAGAAATGACCTGTTTGTCAAAGTCGCCGCCGATCTCGGCGAAAACATCCTTGAACATCTTACGCTGCATCTTAGGGTCACAGGCCCCGACGACATACGTAATTCCCGGCTTGGTATAGTCGCGCCAGAAACGGTCCCCGTCGTCCACGCACAGTTGTGGATGCACGATGGCATACTCCACATCCAGTTCTGTACGCACATAGTTGATAAGTTGCCATAGATTGAGTTGCTGAAAGCCGGGGCACTCACCGGTGCAGATGCACATCACGAATCTTGTTTTCTCATTGTTGCTCATTGTGTTCCTCTTCTCCTTCGATAAGTATATTCATTATTTTGAATATATTATAACACAAACCCTGCTTTTTGTCAAACGATATGGGGCATTACACCAGGGGGAGTAAGGATGGCGAGCCGGATAGGGCATACAGGCTGGCCATCTAGCATGTACTATTTCTCTTCAGCCATGGCTGTCGTCAACCAGTTCACGATCTCTGCTTTGGTTGGGATGCGCCCGCTGGAGACGACCCTGCCGTTGATCACCAGTCCAGGGGTGCGAAGAATTGGGTACTTGATGATTTCCGCGATGTTGGTCACCTTTTCAAACGTGGCCTCTACATCCAGCTCTATCGCCGCTTCCTTCGCCAGGGCTTCCACTTTCTTGCAGTTAGGACACCCTGGACCTAAGATGATGATGTGCATGTTTTTCCTCGTTGCTTCTACTTGCTGCCTGCTATCTGCTACCTGCTGTCGTCTGGCATCTGGGGCAGGAGCATTCGATTTTACCGCCAGTTGGCGCTTCTGTATGCAGCAGGGCCTCGTTGCCGGTCAGACGGGCGAGGCTCTGCTGCACTTCACCCAGTGCCTGGGCGATGTCCGCATTTGCCAAGCGATAATAAACATAGAGGCCCTCTTTCTTGTCACTGATTAGCCCTATTTCTTTCAGTATTGCCAGTTGCTGCGAGACGTAGGCCTGTCGCTGCTGCAGTATCGCGCAGAGGTGGCACACACAAGCTTCGCCTTCCGACAGAATACCCAAGATACGCAGTCGCACTGGGTGCGACAGGGCACTGAAGAATCTGGCCTGTTGCTCACATGTCTCTAAGGTCATGCTCAACCCTGATATATTCAAAGTTGCGAATATAATATAGCAGATTCTGCAATCTGTCAAAGGAGTTAGTGATTTGCCAACTTCATCGCACGAGCGTATAATTCAATCTGAATTGAATTACATCGCAGATAACGGCGTTCCTCACGCCAGCGCGCATGCACCCGCGTCTACCATCCTGTGGGCCAGCCAACGTCCAGCAGGCAGGACTGGTCCAACCAATCTGTGAATTGTCGCTTGAAGGAGGAAGGCATGCTAACCAATAAGACTAGAGTTGTGGGTCAAAGCTTGCCGCGCATTGACGCCTGGGACAAGGTGACCGGGCAGGCCCGTTATCCTGGTGATTTCACGATGCCGGGGATGCTTCACGGGAAGGTGGTCTGGAGCGAATACCCCCATGCTCGAGTGCAGCGGATTGACACCTCCAAAGCCGAGGTCTACCCTGGTGTGGTCAAAGTGATTACCTATCGAGATGTGCCCGTCAACGAGTATGGAATCCACATCATGGATCAGCCTGTACTGGTAGCTGAGGGGGACAAGGTGCGTTGGGTGGGGGACCGCATCGCCATTGTGGTGGCTGAGACAGAAGAGGCCGCCGAACAGGCTTGTCATCTAGTACAGGTGGAATATGAGCTACTGCCCGTGGTCGTGGACCCACGCGAAGCGATGAAACCTGATGCTCCCCTAGTGCACGACAAAAAACTTTCTAATGTGCTGAAGCACTATCAGATACGGCGCGGCGATGCGGAGGCCGGCTTTGCCCAGGCCGATGTCATTGTCGAGGGTTATTATTTTACTCCTCACGTGGAACACGCTTATCTCCAACCTGAGGCAGGCGTGGGCTACATTGATGAGCAGGGTCGGGTGACCGTTGTCTGCGCTGCCCAGTGGCCTCATGACGACATCCACCAGATTGCACACATTTTGAACCTGCCGGAAGATCAGATCCACGAGATCGTGCCGGCTGTGGGCGGGGCTTTTGGTGGACGAGAGGACATGTACATCCAGCATCTGCTGGCCCTAGCCGCCTACGTCGTGCGTCGCCCGGTGAAGATGGTCTTCTCCCGTGAGGAATCCATCACCCGTACTGGCAAGCGTCATCCTTTCTACCTGCGACACTGCTGGGGAGCTACTCGGGATGGAAAGCTCATTGCAGTGGAGATCGAGGGCATTTCGGATGCGGGGGGCTATGCCTCTACTAGCATCCCTGTGCTGGCCAATGCCACCAGCTTTTTCGCCGGGCCGTATGTGGTGCCCAATGCCAAGATTGATGGCTATACCGTCTACACCAACAATGCCGTGACCATGGCCATGCGCGGTTTCGGTGCCACGCAGCCGCCAGTGGCCTACGAGCAACAGATGGACAAATTGGCTGAAGCGCTGGGAATGGACCCGGTGGAGTTGCGATTGAAGAACCTCTTGGACGAAGGTTCCATAGCGGTGACAGGTAATGCGATGCCGCCGGGCGTAGGCATCAAGGAGACGCTACGCCAGGCGGCATTGGCCGCTGGCTGGCGAGAGAAGAACGGACACTGGCTGAAACCGGACTTGGGCCAGCCCTCAGCCCGGCATAAGCGGCGTGGCATTGGGGTAGCCTGCGCCTACAAAAACGTTGGCTATTCCTTTGGCCTCGACGACAAGACCACGGCTAGGGTCGAGTTGATCCTAGAGCCATCGGGAGCTATCAGCCGGGCCCGGATACGGGTGGGGGCCTCGGACGTGGGGGAGGGAGTGCATACTGCCCTGGCTCAAATCGCTGCTGAAGAGCTGGGAGTGCCGCTAGCGCGGGTGGAGATTGCTTTGCTGGACACAGCGGAGGTGCCCGATGCGGGGTCATCCTCGGCCTCACGCCACGTCTATGTTTCTGGCAACGCTGTGCTACATGCTTGTGAGGCAGTAAAGGCCAAATGGGAAGCAGCGTTGCGGGCTGAAACGGGGGAGACTCACATTGAGGCTCAATACACCTTCCATGGACGGGATGCTCGGCCTACTACTCCATACGATCCCAAGACTGGCCAATGCGATCCACATATCAGCTACGGCTATGCCACCCAGATTGCCCTGGTAGAGGTGGATACAGAGACAGGGGAAGTAGATGTGCTCAAGGTGTGGGCTGCCCACGATGTAGGCCGAGCAGTGAACCCGGAGATGGTGCTGGGCCAGGTCGGCGGTGGGGTGCACATGGGCGTTGGCTATACTCTGATGGAAGAGTTCATCCAGCAAGAGGGGCTGGTGCGTACTCGCAGGTTCTCCGAGTACCAGATGCCTACCGCTCTAGACATGCCACCGGAGATCATCCCCATTGTGGTCGAAGTGGCTGACCCAACTGGCCCGTATGGCGCCAAAGGGGTGGGGGAGATGACCACCCTGCCTACTGCCCCAGCGGTGCTCAATGCCATCTGCGATGCGGTAGGAGTGCGGCTGGAACGGCTGCCGGCTACGGCGGAGAAGATCCTGATGGAGATGAAGCAATGAAGAAAGCATTAGTAGTACCTCTAACCGATGAGGAGTTGCTGGACTTGTGCCGCATCCTGCTGGATAGAGACGAAGAGGATGCCTTGCACTTCCTGGAGCAGCACCTTAAGAAGCCAGCGAATGAAGCATTGGCCGGCGGCTGAAAGGTGCTCATCGAGGTGCCCGGTGCGGGCATCAAACAAGTAGCTGGTCAGCGGCTGTTTTAGGACAACTAGAGCAGACCGTTGCCTAGTCCAAGGAGTAAGCGTGACGGGGAATGACTTGTTGTTGCACGGTTTCACTATCACACACGTGCTGGACTGCATCGCCGACCCAACCAAGAACCGGGTTATTGCCGAGTTCTCCGACAACGTCGCGGCTGTTTTCCCCTACTTGAATGCCTTCATTCCCAATTTGATGTACAATCCCGGAGCCAACACCATCACTATTAAGCGGGAATGGCGCATCCTCACGTTCTATCCGCATGTAGCGGTCATGGCCAAGGTGGATGGAGCCGAAGACGCAATAGCGCAACTAACCTGGTTTCAGGAATTGTGCAACGATATCTGGCGTCGGCGGCAGGAACTCACGCCCTGTTATGAGCCGCGGAAGTTGCTAGGGCCACTGGACGTGTATTTGCTGCTGCCACGGATCAACTGCAAGGCCTGCGGCGAGGCTACCTGCATGGCTTTTGCTTTCGAGTTGTTATTGGGTGGGCGTCAGCTTTCGGGATGCCCGCGGTTGGCAGAACCGGAGTATGCCGAGGGTGGGCGAAGGCTGGCAGAGTTACTGGGAATGAGGTGAAGAGATGCTTAGACTGAAGAAGGTGACCATCGTCCCTGCCAATTCCAGCGAGGTCATTGTAAACGACGTCAGTTTTACCGTCAGAGAGCGGGAGATCCACGCGCTGGTTGGCCCTAATGGCTCGGGCAAGTCGTCTGTCGCTTATGCCATCATGGGGCTTTCAGGCTACCATCCCCGGCAGGGGCACATCTACTTTCGTGATCAGGACATTACTGACTTGTCCGTCACTGAGCGCGCCCGGCTGGGCCTTACCCTTGCCTGGCAGGAGCCAGTCCGCTTCGAGGGCATTACCATCGGGGAGTATATCAAGGCCGGCATCCATGATGGAGATGGCCAGCGAGTGCAGGAGGCTCTTGCTCTCGTTGGGCTTGCTCCCGACCAGTATGCTACGCGCAAGGCTGACGCTTCCCTAAGCGGTGGTGAGCGCAAGCGGGTGGAACTGGCAGCCGTGGTGGCCATGCGGCCCTGGTTGATGATTCTCGACGAACCTGACTCTGGTCTGGATATCATTGTCTATGATGAACTACACGAGATGCTGGCCAGGATTCGCCGCGAGACTGGAACGGCCATTCTGCTCATCACCCACCGTGAAGAGACGGGGGACATGGCTGATGCAGCTACTCTGCTGTGGAAAGGGCAGGTGCTGAAGAGTGGTAACTTTGCTGAGGTGATGCAAGCCTATTGCCAGGCGATAGGAAGGAGGGAGCGATGTCGCAGCAAATATTGCCCTATGCCATCTTAGA
>Ga0172366_10001257_pt1 | contig 19657 bp, 18 predicted proteins | sample LakKivSesite69cm_FD_114533 | JGI IMG/M metagenome (GOLD analysis project Ga0172366, IMG submission 114533) | Sediment microbial communities from Lake Kivu, Rwanda - Sediment site 69cm | ecosystem: Environmental > Aquatic > Freshwater > Lake > Sediment | place: Rwanda: Western Province, Lake...
CCTGAGAAGGAAGTCATCGTTTTCCTTCACCGGGACTTGCTGGGATTCCTTCCCCTCCTTCCACGTCATGGGCCCGATGTACCCGATGTTACGGTGCCCGTTCGGGTGAAACACGAGCGAGCGGCCCTTCTCCACGGCCGGGAACAGCAACCCGACACCATCCCCCGCATATGGGGTCGTCATGGTAAGGGGTTTCATCATCACGTTGTCGTCGAAGTCCCACGCGCCCGAGTCCTGCTTGCTGCTATCCACCGGGGCCACGAGCGCCTTGTACACGCCATGGGCCGAGGGCCTAAACCGGGGGTCTAACAAGTCCACGTCCGCGATTTTTACCATCGGGTCGATGCCGGGGTAGGATGACTTGATATCGGCGTCGCCGAGCACGGCCAGGAGCAGCTGGTCGCACGTGACGCCCGCGGGGATGAGCTTCACGTGCTGCTCGCGCTCGCCCTGCCCGCTGGCATAGTATGACGCCTTGACCGCCTTCCAGAGGTTCCCGTCTGACATGGCGACCATGCTCCCCGGGAGGATGAGCAGCGAGCCAGGCATCACGACATCGTACACGGTAACGGGGCTTGCCCCGGGAATGGCATACTTGACGTGCTTGCCGGAGGACGCGAGTGCCTCGAAGTTGCCGATGTCGATGGTGTCATCCGAAGGGCTCGGCGCCCCGATGTAAATGGCGCTCTCGAACGGGGAATAATAGTACTCCAAGCATAACTCGTGGGCCATCTTGTTGATGGCAAATGCCACGGTCTCGTTGAAACAAAATATCGACTCGTATGCCTTCCTGACGCCGTCAGGGTTGTAGTACACCTTGAATGGCTCGTCACCGAGGTCGTTTGCCTCGAGCCCTGCTTTTATTAGCTCGGCAATAGCCTCGCCATAGCTTGCTGACTTCCCCAGGTCAATCGTGCCGTTGTACTCGCAGTGCCGCAGGATATAATAGAGGGGCGTCTCGCCGGTTATCTCCAGTCGCCAGTTCTCGTCGCCGTCCGTGTCCTGGTAGCGAACGTCGGTGATGGTGAACAGCATCTTTCCCCCATCGATGCCGCTGATCGTCACTTCCATGAGGCCACCGACGAGCGGCTTGGCAACCGACGCCGTCACCTTGTCGATGACATAAATGCATGCCTCGATGTACGTGCCCTCGATGCCGTACGACGAGAAAACCTGGATCTCGTTCTCGTCGTTCCGTATTTCGTGGAACCCGAGCATTTCGCCATCGGCATCCACCATCTGGATGCGGACGGTAACTGCTGAATTAAATTCTTTGCTCATGTTCATCAGATCCCGTACATCGGGTAGAAGAAAAACCCTACCAGGTGGAAATAATTGCCTGCGAGCGTTATCGACTTGCAATAGAAATATATCTCGTCCAGGACTGGCTTGTTCACGTGCACGAGCCCGTCATCCTCGTTCAACGCCCATGTCGGGGTGGCACTCGTTCCCAGGTAATACACGAGGCCGGGCTGGACCGTGAACTTGCCAGCAGCGGTTTCCATCTTGGGCGTGAACTGGCCGCCAACACCCAGGTTCTGCTGGATGTCCATGGAAAACGAGCACGCGACGGGCGTGTCAAATTCCAAGGAGCCATCGAACGGGATGGCCCCCGTCAACTTGAACAGGTTGCACGCGAAGATGATCGTGCTCTCCATGTCAGCCTGCTTCCCGGAAGGCGTGGCGGTGAGTATATCGCCAATTTCCGTCGCGTCCTTGGAATCCTCGCCGAGGAACTCCATGAAACCCATCCAGTCCACGAGTGGCATGTTGTACTGCGTCACCCCCGTCTTGCCGTTCAAGGTGACCTGGACCAGCGCCGGGTCTGGATTGAACGTGACGCCTTGCTGGTACGTGGTGCTCGACGCGCTCCCCTTGTTGACGGACATGCTCTCGTGCGGTGCCACCGGCACGTTGTCCTGGTCCACCAGCACGTTCCCGCCAACATCGATGCCGGTCGCGGCCCCCGCCCTCTTTTTTGCCAGCCCGCCGGCATTGGCAATGGCGAACCCCTGGGCCTGGAGTGCCCGCCCTATCACGGGGTCGCACGAGAAGAGCGTCGGGTTGAGCACGAGGCCCGTGGTCATGCCTATCCCGCGCCACGCCGCGTTTATGACGAGGGATACCGCGTCTTGATTCACGATGTCGTCGGGCCTCGTGCCGACCACTTGTTTCCACGAGGTCGTGCCCCTTCCAGCAGTGTACTTCACGCGGGCCTGTCGCGGTTCCGCGTTATTGCTTATCGTCGTCTGGATCTTGGCCGCGAGCGCGATCTTCTTCTCGGGAATCCCGCTAAGTTCGATGGCCTGCTGCCTCGTGATGGATGGCTTTTTCCCCTTTATTCCTGCAGCAGCCGGAGCGCCGATAGACACGAGTAATTTTAATCTTTCTTGTTTCTCGGCAAGGGCAGATAGCTGCTTCTTAAGCTTCTCGATCTCGGCATCGTTCCTGTCTATGGCCTTCTTGTTGATTGGCTCGTCTTCCTTGCCAGCCACCTGGACGATATACCTCGTCTTCGGCGCCGGCTCGGTGTACTTGCGAAGGAGCAGGTCCACCTCCATCTCGTCGTACCCGAGAGAAGTGCGCTGCGAGTGGAGCAGGGTCTCGATGTACATGCGCGTGAATATCTCGTACTTGGTCATCACGGTGAACGTGCGCCGCTTGGCGACCATTTCATAATCGTTCTGCTCCTCGTGAACCTCACCGCCCTTGCCCTTGATGTACCTCGTCGTCCTGTCCTGCACGATCGGCTCGACGAGATCCACGTTCCTGTCCTGTACCGATTCCGACTTGAAATCGTTCGGCAGGATGTAACTCTCGTTCTTCCGCATCTCCTGGTTGAACAAGCCCCTGGTGCCATCATCAGCTACCTGGTTTATCATGACCGACCCGGCCGCATCCCCCGTCATTGCCACATCCACGCCCATGACCGGGAAGCCGCTATTAATGAACTCGGGGTCTACAGTCTTGATGCCTTGCTTTTCAATTTTCTCGGAGCCATAATAATAAGCCATGTCGAGGATTTGCAAGTAAAAAGGTGCCAGCGGCCCCACGAGCGAGAACTTGATGATGAGCGTGTTTCCCTCGCCCTTGTTGAACGCGAGCAGGTGCCCGTTTATTCCCCTGAACCGCAGCGTCTTGCTGGACTTGCCCGATTCCAGGTCGTTCACGAGGTAGAGCGGGAACATCCCGAGGAGCACGTCTGGCTCGAGCTCGTGGGCCCTGAGAAGTTCCCACTCGGTGCCCTGCGCGACGAGCGGGAGCATGGACGCCATCACCTCCTTGCGCGATGCCGGGTTGAGGCGAAACATCCCGCCGGCGCTCTTCAAGCTCCCGGCGAAGTTCTTGATCGATCCCATCACGGTCAATTACCTCCCCGGGGCCTTGACTTCGGGCCGGTGCCACGACGGCCGCGAGTGGTGCCGCCCCCCTTGTCCCGTGCTGGTTTCTTGTCTCCTTCCTCGATCCGTTTCGTGTCCTCGGCACCAGGCGCGGCCCCCGTCGTCCCGCCACCTGGCCGCGCCTTGTACCCTGCCATCATCTCCTTGACCGCGTCCTTCAAGGCATCCATCTTGTCGCCGAGGCCGCTCGTGCCCTTGTGCACCTCGTCGAGCTTGTCCATCATTCCATAAACCCTGTCACGAAATAGCGGCCAATCCGGCAGGAACAGCGTGTATATCTCGTGCAGCGCCCTTTCCTCCTCCGTCTTCTTTCCCGGCGCGGCCACGCGTGGCTGTTGCAGCACCTGTTTCTCCTGCCCGGCCTCCATCTCGGCAAAGAGCCTCTCCATTTCCTCGATGACGAGCCTTGCCACTTCGATCGCCTGGCTAACCCCTTGCGTTTTAGGAACGATCCTGTCGATGGCAGCGCCCAGCGCCTGCATCGCATCCCTTGCACCGCCCGCAACCGCGTTCGAGGCTTGCACGAGCCGGTCTATCTCCTTCCCGAGATCGGCCATGGCGGGGGCGAACGCGTCGCCCACGGCCTGCGCCACGACTTGCCCCACGTCCGGCGCGGCCGCTGCCGGCGTTTCCTCGCCCTTCTTTTGCCCCATCTCGCCAATCACTGCTTGCATGGCAGCGAGGGACCGCGCCTGCTCGACCACCTTGCCCATCTCGCTCGATATCTCCTGGATGGTCGTGCTTCCCTTGAGAGAAACAAGCTCCGTTTCCAGTGACTTGGTCGCGGCCTGTATCCCGTCGATCACTGCCCCCAGTTCAGCCTGTATTGCCCTGGCACTTTCCGTGGATAATGCCGTTAATGAGTCCCAGCTGGCATAAACTCTCTTGAACGCGGCATCGAACGCGTTGAAAACCGCTGGCATCTGCTGCGCCATGTCCTGCACGGCGGCCATCCTCGCGCTCGCGTCGGTCGCTTTCCTCGCGGCAGCGTCCATCTTGCCAGCCAAGCTGTTGGACAGCGCGTCGACGCTCTTGAGTATCTCCTGCGCTGCCATGAGGCTCGACACGTCCCGCACGCCGATCCGCACGCTGATGTCGTCCAGGCTCATTTCTTCACGCCCTCCTTCCGCTTCGCGTCCAGCTTGGCGATGATGTCGAGCTGCGCCTGGTCATATTTCATGACCGGCTTGAAGTTCAGTTTCTTCATGGCTTCCACGACATCGCTGGTTCCCTCCTTCTTCCATTCACCCGTGTACTTGTCCAGGCTCGTGCATAGGAACTCCAGCTGCAGCTCCGTGATGTCCCCGAGGTTCTCGATGATGGGCATGTCCAGCTTCCACGTTGCCATCCCGACGGTCTTTCCATCCTTGGTCTTGAGAAAGCTTTCCATCTTCCCGCTCGGACACACGCTCAGGTTCAAGACCTCCCTCGCAAAATCATCTATCTCTAAGGTACACGCGTCCTCGTGCAAGGCATGTATCCCGAGAGGAAAGCCATTGTTTTCCTGGCGCCATCGTGGTGGTTGGAAGTCCTTGACCGCGTGGTACACGATCCAGGCATTTATATCGGAGCGGATTTGATTGACCTCCAAGGCGAGCGCGACGGTCTCGATGGGCGTTGCCTTCTCGTTGAAGCGGTGCGCCGTGATGAAATTCACGGCCGCCATCGAGCGGCCAGGAAACGACCTCGCGTGGCATTCCTCGACCTCTTTTAACGTGAGGGGCCTGTATTCTATCGCCCCGTAGTACTTGGAATAAAAAAAAGAACGGGTTTTTATTCCTCCAAGGATCGCGTCGATGAGGTCGGGCATGCCGATCACGCCGAGTCCTTCGCTTCCGCCGGTACCGTTCCTGGATTGTTGAACTTGCCGTCGCCGATGATCTCGTAGCCCGTGCTCGTGACATACCCGTACTTCTTCCACGCGAACGGGACGGCCAGCATGGGCAAGTCGCCGTCCCAGCGCTCGTCCATGGGGTTCACCTTGCACCCGAACAGCGCGCGCTGGCCATACACGAGCTGGCCCTGGCCGGCGTTCTGGTCGCCGGGAATCTCGTCCAGGTAAATGTCAAAGAACTGGTCATGCTGCGCCAGCCACATGAGCATGGCGTATGCTGGTTCGGTCTGCGCGACCATGAGCCTTCCCGTCTGGCTCTCGTTTCTCCTGGTAACCATCACCTGGTTCCACACGGAGAGGCCGCCGCGGAGATCGTGGTTATAGGCTATCCCGTTTATCTCCACCGCGTCCGTGATTGCTACCACCGTGGAACCATCGGCACCGGCGCCTCCATCCTCCACTGACTTGTAGGCGATGGTGACCTTCATCCGGTCATTCCAAGCTTTCTTTGCTGTTTCGAGTGGCATTTTAGATATCACCCAGCGCGCTGATCACTATCGTTTCGGGGTTCGGGCCCCAGAGATACGTCACTTCTATGTTGTCCACTATGGCGCTATCAATCGCCGCCGACACGAGCGCCTGCTCCTCGGCCGTGCGTTGCCCGACGGGGATTGCAATATATTCCTCAATGGGAATCTTGATCGACACGAGCCCGTCACACCACTTGTTTAACTCGCATTCCTTGATGGTCGCGGCGATGACGGACTTGATCCTGCGTATCCCCGCGATGTCGTAGTGCAGGTCGGGCATGAGCACGAGCTGCAGGAGCGCCGTCATGAGGGCGTGCTTGATCTGGTACAGGCAGCGAACGTTGTTGGCGCTGCGGCGCCGCCCGCTCCCGAACGTCGTGCCGAAGTTCAAGAATGGCTCGCTGCGCAGGTGCGAGATCCGCGCCCACGTCATTATCTGGGCGGTCTTGTACGCCTGCATCTCGGACTCGTTCTCCACTGGCGTCACGGCGGTCGTCGGCGTGTACCCGGTGAGCGTGTCGCGTACCTTCGAGTTCCTGCAAGCGACGGCTATCATGGCACTCGTGTCTCGCTCGCCGTGATAGCCCGCGGATGCCAGCGTGTGCCACTCGCCCATGACCATGGCATTTTGCGCCTGGCCGAGCTCGTTCGAGCGGAAGCCGCCCCAGTACTCGCCGGCGCCGCCACCATAAGGCTGCGTGATGTCCGTCATGTGCTGGTTCGCTGGCAAGCCGCAGCATAGCTGGCGGAACCAGCCTGCCGCGGACCTGGCATTGCAGTGCACGAGCGCCGTTTTCATGTCGTCGATGAACGACACGCCGTTGTAAATGCCCTGCTCGGCAAGACTGCCGCTCATCTTGCCAGGATCGTACGCGAGCGCGAGGAGCTGGATGTCCTGGTTGTTGAACAGCTTGAGCGCTTCAGCCAGCTTCGGCGTCGAGTAGGTGATGAGGACGGCGTCTTCCGCGAGGTTCACGTCCTGCACCGTGCCGCCCCCGTTCTTCGGGTAGCCCGCGGCGAACGTTATCTTGCCCGAGTACTTGCCGGAATCGTCCACCTCCAGGGCGTACCCCGCCACGTCCTGGGCCACGGTTTCCTCGGCATCGCCATTCCCGTGAAGGTAGTGAACGCTGGCCCCGGTTATGGCCGTCACGGGCGAGTTGACCGTCCGCCACTCCTTCACGCCTCCTGCGGGAATCGCCGTCTCGAGCGTGTAATTTCCGGCGCCCTCGCCGCCATACCTGTAAAAGAGCACGGTGGCCGGGTCCGCGCCCGATGAAAGCTCGCCAAAGTACGTTTCCATCCATTTTTTCAGGGCCGTGTCCGAAGGCGTCGCGTCGTACAACGCCTGGAAATTGGCCAGCGTGCTTATCTTGTATCCCTGGTTGTTCGCGGGGTCGATCTTGACGCCGCTACCCGAGAGGAAGTGCGTGTCGTTGGCCGCGTCGTACGCGATGACCGCGACGTTCGCCTTCCCGATCGGCACCCTCGCGGGTATGGGAGCCCGCTCGCTCACCCGGACGTACATGTCTGCCATTTTTCATCAATCCTCTTCGTTCATCACCGTTGCCGGCGTGTCGGTCTCGCCGCCGCCTGCCTCGAACTCGATGGCCTTTATTTCGCCGCTCTCGGCGGTCTCGCCCGCGAGCAGCTTGGTCCAATGCTCCTCGTACCGTATTTGAAATCGCAGGAGCCGCATCGATTCCGTCGTTCCTTGCACGAAATCCTGGTAGTCCCGCTCGCCTTGAAGGGAATCGTCCACGACGGAACCGTGGTATTCTATCAATATCCTGTCCCACGAGGCCCGGACGCGCACCTTGACGGCGGCGAGCATTGCCTTGGTCACGTCACGCGGGTGGAACACGATGGAACCTTTTTTAAGCTCCCTTGCATGGAGGCGTATCTCCACGTCGGCCAGGAATGCCCGGCTGAAGTAATGCGTGTTCGTGGCCGTGTCCACCCTGCCGAGGTTGTTCATGCCGCCATAGCCGGGGGAATGCTCGTACATGGCAACCACGGCCGTGGGAACCTCCTCGTCGGCAAACTCGTTCCCCGGGAAGCTTTTCATGGTGAAAGCCTTTGTCCTGGTCACGCCCTTGTCATCCTTGCCGCTGGCAACGAATGTCAGGTTATTCAGGTCGTCCACGAGCTCCTCGAAGCACGTCTCATCGAGCAACGCAATCCACCTCCACGTCGTCGATGTTTATCGTTGCACTGCTTCCAGCGTTCCCCGTGAAGAGCACGTGCCTGATCGTGGCCACGTTGTCCGACACGTCGATGTCGTCGGCCAGGACATCGTCGTCGGCCTCGACAGAAAGCATCCCCGTCACGGTATCCTTCGCCACCTTCACGTGCACCCACGTTGCAGCGGTGATGATCTTGTCAAACAATGCACCCGCGAGATCCGCGAGATGAAGGACGCCAGCCGTGCGGGTGACGAGCATGTACAGGAGCACGTTCGTCGCGGTGATATCAGCGATCTTCGTGGCCTCCCCGAGCACGATCCTCGCCACGATGCCCGCCTCGGCCGGGCCCGTGACCTTGATATCGAACTCGACCGTGACGGCGGGCCCCTCGATCTTGTCGAGCACGTTGATGGCCGCCTGCGGGTATTGTGTCGCGGCGCTGGTCATCGATAGCACGTTTGTCCCGTCGAGTGCCACGTTCGCGGTCGTTCCCGTTGGCTCCGTGATGGTGCAATCGGCTGGATCCGCGCCGATGACATCATCCTCGAAATCCCATTTCCCTTCAAGCGTTGGATAGTCGTCCATGGTCCTTTCCGTGAAATACCGGACGACCCGCTCCCTGTCGAGCCATTGCTGCGCCATCACCCGGTACACCATGCCAGAATGGAGCACCCTGGCATGTTTTTCATCAACTTGGGTGATTCCCAGGCCTATCAAATCTCTCTTGACGAGCTGGAATTCCCTGGTACCGCCAAACCTGACACCATCCTCTGAGGGGTTCATGTTTCTCGTCCCCCTGCCCGCGACGGCCAGGCCACGAGCGATGCCAATGATACCAGGTAGCGTGCTCGCGTGCTTGCCGCCAGCGCGTCGCTCTGCCGCTCCTCTAATGCAAATGATGATCGGATCGCCCTTGTTGCGTTCCGCGTTCATCTGAACGAGCTGGAAATCGGTCAGCATGCCCATCAGCCTATCGAACCTCCGGGTGCCTTTATGTCCCAGCTGTTGGTCGCCATGTTCCATACCGCCGACGTGGTGCCGAACGCGACCTCGTCCGGCTTGTCCGTCTTGAACCTTGACTCGTGCCAGTGCCGGACGAGCTCGTATGCCATCATCCGGTACGAGTCATGGGGAAGCAATGCATAAAACCCCGGGGCGTTTCCCTTGGCAAAGAAAAACATGGGGGACCAGCGCTGGTACTCCGTGCGAACATCGCCGACGTGCTGGACGTGCACGTCGCCCATGTTGTAGTGCATCTGGCCCCTCATGGCCAGGTATTCCAAGTAGAGGCACATCCCGGCACTCCAGATGTAGAATTTGGGGTCGTCGAGGTCGGAAAGTGAAGAGAAAGCGACCGTCAGTCGCTCCTCTATGAGGCCGCATATCCGGGCGGTGATCAGCTTCACGAGCACCGCCGGTACATGTGCCGGCTCGACGTCCAGGCCCGCGTACTCGATCATCTCGAGTACCTCGTCCGTGGTCGGGATGGAGGCCCCCGTTTCGACCTCCTCCTATGCAGTTACTGGCACGACGTTGTCCAGCCTGACCATGTTGGCGAAGTCCCCGACGCCCGGCCCGAACTTGAGCTCGAACCGCGTGCGGCTGATGTGCGGATCGTGATCGACCCACGTGTACTGGTAGAGGCCGTTCCCGTCATGGAGCTGGTTGCACCGGCTCGTGAACGTGAAGCCCAGGTTGTCGGACGTGAGGAACGCGAACTCGTATCCCCCCGCCCGCATGAACCAGTACTTGTTGTCGTTGCCCCATTCGGCCGCCGCGAGGTCGCCCATGTTGGACTCGCCATTGATGGCGCCAGCATTCGCCGCGCTGGTCTTGTACGTGTGGGCCACGACCTTGTGGATCTTCATGCCGTTGTCGAGGCCCGCGTAGAACGCCTGGAGCGTCCCGCCCGAGAGATCGCGGACGTACTTCAACCGCTCGATGATCACGCGGTGGTTCTTGAGCACCTTTGCCGTCTTTGACCCGATGAACATATTGGCCAGCGGATCGTCGCCAAGTCCTTCTTGGTGATCTATCGCGTTGTCGATGTCCCGGAACGGGTCCGAGTTCGTGTAGTCGTGCCAGTCCGCCCCGATCATGCCGTTCACCGCGGCCGTGAGGTCAAAGTGGATCTGCCGTGCCACCGATTGGTTGCTGAAGCTGCTGATGGCCGCCGTGTTGCCCCAGAGATAGTTCACGAGTTCCAGCTCCACCCGGCGCTCGATGGCGCGCACGCACATCTGCGTGAGACGTTGCATGCGCACGTCCGTGCCGAAGTTAAACTGGGGAAGGAATTCCATGAGGAATTCTTCCGGTTCCATCATGAAGCCTATCTTGGTCGTCTTGGTCCACCACATCTCCATGTCAGCGCCCGTGCTCAGGTAGTCCTCGGTACGAGCATATGCGCTGTACATGTTCGAGATGGGCTGCGGATCAACCGTGAGGGGCCAGCCAAACCTGCTCGCGCCGCCGCCCGGCGCGCGGATGCGTTTCATGACCGTGGACAGTACCGGCTGCCACTTGGAGTCCCACATTCGCACCATTTCCACGAACGCGGGGCTTAGCATGCCGATCGGGATGTTCGCGCCGTACGTGAAATTGGGCAGTTGAAGCCCTACCGTGTCGTTGAAGTTGTAGCTCATTTTTCGTTCACCTCTTAAGTGACGCCGTTGTCTAACCAGCCCTCTTCATCATTGATGTCGTGGCGCGGCTCGATGATGATCGGTCCACGGCCCAGGAACGCGATGGGCCCGCTCTTGACACGCCCGAGATACGTCATGGCCGAAGCCCGGTCCCTCGGACGCACGATGAATCCGCCCGGATACGGTGCGACCTCGTCGTTGTCGTACGCGATGGTTCCAGTCCCCTTGTTGATCATGTCCCTGACGCCGTGCACGACGATCGCGACGCTTCTATCGCCATGCCGCCACTCGTTCTGGCTCTTGTAAAGCGCGTCATACGTGGCCCTTCCTTCCGAGCCGTACGCGCCGCCCCTGCTGAGGATCTGGCTGTCGGAAACGCCCAAGCACCGCTGGCGGCTCGACGTGTCGTCGTACGGCGCCACGACGAGCACCGAATCGTACGCGGGGCCGCCTGAAGCCGCCCCCGGGCCCGTGCCCGTGTACTTGAGCGGGTCGCCGAAGAACGTGGCGAACGAGTCGTGCAGCCGGGTCTTGTGCCCCTTGAGGTAATCGGCGGGATCCTGCCGGTTATGCCGCGCGCTCATTTCTTGTCACCCTCCGTGTCCAAGCCCTGGCTCTTGAAGAATTCCGCCATCCTCGGGCGAAGGTCGGGTGCCACCATCTCGAGGGTCTTCTTGACATCGACCTTCGGGTTGGCCTCGAGTCGTTTCTTTTGCATTTCCTCGAGGATGGCCCCCGCGGTGTCCTTCGGCGACACGATAGCCGTCGCCGCCACTGCAGCAGTTTCCAGCTTCTTGAGCTGCGCCTGGAGATATTCGATGGCCTGGCCCTTGTAGAACTCCTCCAGCTCTGGCCGCCCCTCGGCCTTGATGATGGCCATCACGAGCGGCTTCTTGGTCTCCGCGTAGTCGAGCCGGTCCTTCAGCGCTTGCTGCTCGGCCGTGAGACGTGCCATGTCCGCCGCGAACTTGCCGTTCTCGGCCTTGACCTGCTTCTCCGCGTCCCGCGCGGCAGCGAGCTTTTCCTCCAGCTCTTGCTTCTCCTTGGTGAGCTTCTCGAGCTGGGCCTCGTATTGCTCGTGCTTGCTCTTGTCTTCGTTCTTGTCCTTGTTTTTTTCGTCTACCAAGCCCACATCACCTAGCTCGTTTTCATGTTTTTTATTTTTCACGTGCCTGCATTCAACACACGCGGGCACGTGCGTCCCGGAGGCCTCGTACAGGTCTACCCAGTATGCCTTGCCATCCTCCAGGTACTGGATGAGCCCGAGAGAAATGCCAATGGGGTTTCCCTCATTGTCACTCGCGTCCACCCAGGCAGCAAAGAGCTTCTTTTCTTGTAGCTCGTGCCCGTCGGGAGCCTTCAAAGGGATCTCGTAGTCGATGAGAAGGTACCTCATCTCTCCCTCGGCGAGGATCTTGCCGCCCACGGCCCTGCCGAAGATCGGTACCACTTTCTCGTTATTACCTGCCGGGTGGCGATGTCTAAAAATGAGGGGCAGGCCCTTGACCTGCTCGAGTGCGATCTTCATCATCGGCTCGCAAAGCTCGTTGCTGGAAATGCTCTTTGCCGTGAACTTGAACACGTCACCCTCGAGCTTTCCAGCGGCGATGGCCTGGAGATCAACCCGGCGGATTATCGATGTCATCAATGAAGGCATCACCTGGTCATGGATAACAACCCTGTACTATTTAAACGTTGCCCGGGGACGTTCCCTCGTGGTTGTTTAAAACGATCGGGGGCCGGGGATTCCCGGCGCGTGCATTTAAATGAAATGAAATGGATAAAAATCACGCGGCTTCCAGCCCGACGGCAATCACGATCCCGAGTACCCCGTTAACGAGATACCACGCCAAGCTATCATGCATGCTCCACCTCTTCCCCTTGCGCCACGTGACGCACCAGGTTCCATTCGCAGGTTTCCAGCAATCCTCGAGCAGGTGAGCACCCGAGAGAAAGATGATAAACGAGGTTTGCGGTATTTCCCCCAAGCACGCGGTTATCAATACAGCTGGGATTATGGAATGGAAAAACCAATGACGGTGGGCAAAGCCAAGTATGATATCGGCGTCTGGCAGCATGGTAAAAGCCCACCAGAATGCCAATCCTTTGGCAACTATCCACCAGTCAGGCCCGTGCATGTAAAATGAAAACATGACCATGAACATGGCCATCACGAACGTTATCAATAAATGGCCCTTCCGTTTCATGGTTTCAACAGCCTCGCGTCGTGCGTTGCCGGATCCCAGTCGGCGGGGTTCCAGTTCTTGTTCAACGGCGGGTGCATGACCATGGCACCCTTCTTCACCTGCGCGCAACATGCACACCTGGTAAATTGCAAGTACCACCGCGCGACATCCTCCTGCGTCTCGTTCTTCTTCTTGGGCACGTAGAACTGGTCTCCACAAATGGAGCACTTCAAGATCACGTACCCTTCGATACCTGGTAGTACCAGCGTCTTTCTTGGCATTGGTTTTTGTGGTTGGCTCAAAAGTGGTTCTCCCTCGACTTGTTTCTTGCTATTTTCAACCCGCCCAGGCGTATCCACTCGGGCGTGTCTGGATTGTTGCGGCATCCCGGCATCGGGCACGCGTAGATTATTTCCATGTCGTTTTCCTCGTAGAAGTACATTTCCGTGCCGCACCACCTGCAAAACAGCCCCGATGACATTTTCTTGAAGATGTCGGTCCATCCAAGCTTGCCTGGCGCCTGCTTGCCTTTTTTCAGCTCCAGCATGCCGGGGAGCAAGATGGGGCCCTCCACGGGGTCACGGGGCTCTATCTTGTCCAAGGGCGTGTTCTCGAACAGGTTGAAGCGGCTCAACCTGCTTTTCAGGTCCCGCGGCTCGTCGTTTGAACGTGGCATCGATCATTCCTCGCTGCTATAACTCTCTCCAAACTCTCTCCATTCATCCGCGCCCGCTTCCTCTTTTACGTCCTCGGGCTTGGTGGCTGGAACTTCCTCGGCTGGCTCGCCAGCACGTTTTACCTGGATATCCCTCGCGCCACGTATCACCTTGTTCATGTATTTTACCATTATCTGTATTGCCTTGCCCCGTACCTTCTGTCTAACAACCGGATGTACCAGGAAATTGTATTTTTTTAACAAGAACCTGGCAATATCAAACATCAACTTTCCATCGACTGGATGGGTTGCTTGGTTGGACCTGAATATTCCATAAAGGACTTCCCTGTTTGGGTATATGACGTGCGATTGCAGGTTGTTTACCAGCGTCCCCGTCCAGAGTAGCGGGTGGGATGGATCCGGGTTCATGTGCCTGGTGGTCCCGCTTGGCCGGTTCACCGGTATCTTGTCCCCCTTCCGCCTGGAAGGGAAGTCAAGGTACCACTGCTTTCCCTCCCTGTGCATCATGCCATGCTCGAGCAGCTTGCGCCTGTATCGTATCGTGTTTGGTGACAACGTCCACCCGTATTCCTTGTTGATGATGGCATCCTGGACGGCTTTCACGGCCATCTCGCCGAGTTCCTTGAACATGGTGAAGCCCGAGCGCTCCATCGAGACGTCCTCGCCGATGACGGTCCTGTGCCCCGCGACGCGCGGCCTGGACGCCGGGTTGTAGCTCAAGACCTGGCCGGTCATCACGTGGCTTGGCTTTCCCATGGCGATGAGCCGGTCGATGGCAGCAATTGCCTGGGCTGGCGTCATGTCGTTCGGGTTTATCCGGCCTTCAGAAGTCCTTTTTGGCACGAACAATTTATGGGCCTTCTCGTATCCAGGCCGCTGCATGAATGGCTTCAAGAGCTCGCGCACCGGGCGTCCCGATTCCGTCTCGGTGAGGTATTTTATCACCACCTCGCCGTTCTCCATCGCGAAGACCCTCACGGTGCCGATCAAGTCCTGCCGCCCCTTGGGGGCCATGACCGGCAGCAGGTACGCCGTGCCCTTGCCATACAAGCGCCCGTGCAGGACGGGCTCCGGCGCCGGCAGCCCCGCCTTGGCCGCGGCCGCCTCGGCGAGCGGGAACGCATTCCTGGCGACCTCCATGGCAATTTCATGGTACGGCCGGTGCAGCTTCGCCCCCCGCCCTGGCCCGTACCTCGTGCGCCCGATCTTCGCCACGGGGACGCCCCGATTTCGCAGCACCCTGGCGGCTTCCTCGCTCACGGGCATCCGCTCGTACCACGCGCCCCGTTTCATGGCTTTCAACTGGCGGCCGTACTCCCCCTTCACTTTCTTGCCCTTTCTTGCCTGCTTCTTCGGGGCCTCCCACTCGCCCGTTTCCGGGTTGAAAAACGTCCACGACGGCTGCCCGATTGCATGGGCAGCCCCGGCGGCGCCCTTCTCGATTTTCATGAGCTGCCGCCGCTCCCGCTCGCTCGCGGGCAACCCGCCACGCCCGTAGCTCGGGTAGCCGTGCACGATCTTGCGCTCTCCCCGGAGCAGCCGTACCTTTCTCCGGGCCTCTTCCACGAGCCGGTCCCTGGCATCGAGCTCCTCGGGAGCGACGTCCACGTCGAGCATCCTGGTATATCTCTCGCCCCGGTGCCGCTCGCGCAACTGTTTTCTTGCCTTGGCGTTCCGTGCCTTGCTTTTTGCAATATCCGCGCCGGTCGCCGCCGGGACCATCTCTTTCTTTGCCACGCCCCACTGGTAGAGCTTGGCCCTCGGCGCCGAGAGCCCCGGGTCGTAGCCGGCCTTGCGTATTTCCTTGTCAAACTTCTCCAGTGCCGATATCGTGGCCCGGTTGCCCAGTATGGAACCAAACCTGGCCGCGCCGCCTACCGCCTCGGGATGGGTTTGCATGAATCGCGCCCATGATACCCATGCCTCGGCCCGCCGCTCGATCCTTCCGAGGGCGGCTTGCACCTTGCACCTGATCGTGGACGCTCGGCCAGCGGTGAGGACGTGCTCGCCGGAAGGTTTCCTCCTCGCCAGTTTCTGCTCGAGGAGCCGCAACGCCTCGTCGATGCCGTTAGCCAATCCGTTCCATCTCCCTGGCGATCACCTGCCAGGCATCCTTCTCCACGGCATCCACCTCCTTGAAAATGGCCACCGTGATGCACGGGCGGCAGAAAATGCCGTGTATCCTCTTGTACGCTTCCAGCAGCTCGGTTTTTATGCGCATGGCCACGGCCATGGCCTCCATCTCGTTCTGCGCGGTCACCTTGCAGTTGCGGACCACGTGAGAGATGACCGACGGCATCACGGGCGGTAGATCGTCCATGGCGCGTTTCGCGTTCTCGCGGAGCACGCACCTTAGAGAAAGTGTGCACATTTTCTCTTAGGCACCTTTTTTAGCTGTTGGCTTGGCGCTACCGTCGCCAAAAGTGGGCTCGGGTTTTTTGTTGAGTTCCATGAAATCGGCTTGCATCTTCTTCGCGAGGCCCTCGTCCACGTCGGCCACGTTGTCGTATATTTCACGTATCCAGGCGCGGGGCTCGTTCCAGTCCTTGAAAACCACGCTCTTGCAGCCCTCGCCGATGGCCCGCATGAGCTCGTAGATCGAGGGCATGTCGACGGGGGAAAACGAGACGTGGAACTGCTGGTGCGAGAGGTTGATGCCGTTCCGCGGGAGGAGCTGCTTCAGGTAGAACTCGGTCCAGATGCGCTTGTGGCGCGTGCGCTTTCCTAATATGGTACGCACCCAGTTCGTGTCGATGGTCCTGGAAACGGCGAGCTCGTTGCCACGGGCATCGCGCTGGCCCATGGAGCCGGACAACGCGTACATGGTTTGTTTATCCAGGTGGTCGACGAACGACGGGTAAATCTCGGACGATGCGGCAGAGTTCTTGCCGAGTTCCTCGACGCGGTTGGCGCCAGACGTGACGGCGGCACCCGCGGTGCGCATGTTCAGCAAGCCATTGAGCAGGTCCATCTGCTGGTTGGACATCTGCGTGGGGTCTTGCGGCATCTCGCCCGACTTGGGATCGCCGATGTAGCCCATCTTGAATGGTGCCCAGTAGCGGTCCGAGTACATTTTCATGTACCAGAGAATCCACTGCTTGTACAGCAGGCCATCGAGGACCGTGCTTATCGGGGGCCGCTCGTAGAACTCGAATTCCAGGACATACTCGGGCTCGTTCGGGATGACGATGCGGCTGGCCTGGGGCATGCTCGCGGCAAGGGGGGTGGTGGCATTTTGGGCCATGGCGTTGTAGAACGCGTTGCGGGACGCGTACGTGCCGGCTATCGTGTAGGGCTTCTGCACGATGCATTCCCAGCCCTTCTTGTCGTCGGTCCACTTGTCAAAAGTCAGGGGATCCAACCGGGCGAGGTCGAGGCCCACCTCCGAGTCGTCGGTGAATAGCAAGCGCCATATCGAGCGGGCAAACACGTTGTTATCGGTAGTGACCTTTGAATACACGTCATCGACGCTCTGGCGCTGCGTGTTGATCCGGGAGTTGAAGGAGTCGAGTACCTCCATGGCACTCGCGCGCTTGCCCGGATCGTCGATCACGAACTTCATGCCATTCCCGTGGGTCGTGTACGCCTCTATGTATGAAAACGAGACGGGCACGGGATCCTTCCAGAACAGGATCGCGCGGTTGTTTTTCGTGTCTGGTATGGCTTGCTGGAGCACCTTGAAGATTTCCACGTTCTCCGAGCCCATGCGGAGGATGTTGTTGAGCACCTCGACGAGCGCGGGGCCGTTGTAGGTCGTAAAATTGTTCCTGTAGACTCGATTCATCGAATACATTTATCCCATCACCATGTGGCTTTCTATGAATGGTTTCTGGCCCGCGGCAAGGTATGCAAGCGCGTGGGCAATTACCCTGTCATCGTGATATGCCTGGGTACCGAAACGGAGTTGTTTTTGCACGCCACTCTCCGTGACCTCGTAGCCGAAGCTCAGCATCTCGGCCCAAAAATCCCCTATCTCGGGAATGGTCCTTGGAGGGATCGAGATGTCGTGACGCTTGGCGTAGCCGTCTATGAGATAATTGATGAGGTCCACCTTGGAACGGACGTCGAAGATGAAGCCTTTTCTACTCGCGACGTTGTAGGCCGAGGGGACGCGGCCCCCGCTGAACAGCTTCTTGGCCGCCTTGTTGCTAAAAATGCTTGCTCTCAGGCGCAGGGCCTTTAGATCGCGGTACATCTCGTCCACGATGGCATCGCCGACACCGGTGGCGTCCGGGACGACCCACATGGGATTGAACAACACGCAAAACTCCAAAAATGTCTTTCTAATGTCGTGGTAGTCGATGCCGCCATACTGGCCTTTTATCGTGAACATGTGGTCAAAGATGACCTTCATGGTCGTGTAATCCTTGTGCATGACGCACATGACAGAATTATCGTGCACCTTGCCGAAGTCCATGCCGATGACGTAGTTGTTGATGTCGGGGCGGGGGCGGGGCGAGTTTGTCAAGCTCATGTCGACGCAGTTGTTCAGCATCTGCTCGCTGAACACGTTCGCGCCTTCCATGATGATCTCGCCGAGGATTTCCTGCCGCGCCAGCGGCGTGTTGCCTGCCAGGTCTAGCTCGTGCTGGATCTCCTCGGGGGTCTTCCAGCTGCAATGCCACGGGTCGACGGGGATGACCGCGTATTCCCCTATGCCGTACACCCAAGAGGAATTGTTGCATTTCGGGCAGGCAGGGAGGTTTTCAGGGACTTCATACGTGGTGAACTTGTGGTAGAACTTGGCCATTAACGGGGAATCCTGGCGTTCCGAGTGCTGGCAATATATCGGGCGGTTGTGCTCGTCGAGGCCAACGACGTGCTTGCATACCAGGGGCCTCGTTTTCATGGCAACGAAGTAATGCTCGGCCAGCGCGCCGCGGGAGCCGAAGGGAGTCGAGAGCAATATACATCGCTGGCCGACGCGGCGCATGCAGTACAGGATGGCGCCGTTCACGATGCCGTCGGCGATCTGGGCGGCCTCGTCGACGAGGCCGAGGTGGATCGCCTCGCCACGGCAGGAATCGTTCGCGGGGTAGGCCTTGAGATGCACCTTGCCGCCTTTCTTGAACAACTCGAGCTTGTTCTCGTCGTCGACCATGTAGGCAAAGGGGGAGTGGACGATGAAGCGGCGGATGCGGGCGAGGAGCGACTTGGCGCGATCCTCGTTTATGGACCACGTGGCAATTTCATAGGGACGGTCCATGAAAATGAACGCGGCGGCCGCAGCGGCGGCCACGGCCTCGGTCTTTCCAAATTGCCTCGGCCACAGCATCACGACCTCCTTGGGCCTCATTCTCTCGGGAACGGTCCACGGGAACATGGAAATGTCGTAGCCGAACTGGATGGAGTTGATGGCCGAGCGCTGGGCCGCTTCGAGGACGATGGGCTCGTCCCATTTCATCGGGTTGGGCAGGTACTTCTCGGCGAAGCGGGACCAGGAATACGTGGCGAGCTGGTACGAGCGATACTCGTCGACATCTTTCCGGGGATCGATGCCGAGCGTGTCGAAATACTCTTTTATGAACGACGTGTCGACGGCGGAAGCGAGGCCGGCGGATTGAAAGACGGCGTCGGCCATTTTTACAACTTGACCTCCTTGGGCTTTCGGGCCATGGATTCGGCCAGTTCCAGCTCTTTTATCATCTGGATCTTGAAATCATCCCTCAATTCCGCGTTCGATTGGATGGCGGCGATGGCGAAGTCCATCTTCTTCAGCGTGACGCGGTCCTGGAAGCCCGCGGACATTTTATGGACCTCGGCAAGGACGGTGCGGGCTTCCTTCATCCACGTGGACAACTGGTGCGGGATCTTGCCTTTATCGTACCATTCGAGGATGAGGTTTGCGATGACGTTCTTGGAGATGTGGTAGAGCGATTGCATCTCGGAAAGGGTGTCGATGGGGGCCTGCGTGACGATCTCGATGGAGACGGGATGCATGTGGATCGTGTTGGCCTCCTTGGAAGCGTCCACGAGGGATTGCATCTTGGACGAAGCATCATCGACTTGTTGGCTTTCGGGGGGAGTGGAGACCTCGTCGATGATCTTCGCGGCTTTTGCATCGTCGCCGGAGCGCCAGGCTTCTGCCCAATCGGCGAATTGCTTCAAGCCTTTCGGCTGCTGGGTGTTTTCGGCAGGCCTTGTCATGGAGAAGCAGCTCGCATCGATATCAAGGCCCCGGGAGCACCAGCGACTATATAAA
>Ga0172366_10001260_pt1 | contig 19599 bp, 24 predicted proteins | sample LakKivSesite69cm_FD_114533 | JGI IMG/M metagenome (GOLD analysis project Ga0172366, IMG submission 114533) | Sediment microbial communities from Lake Kivu, Rwanda - Sediment site 69cm | ecosystem: Environmental > Aquatic > Freshwater > Lake > Sediment | place: Rwanda: Western Province, Lake...
GCTATCCCTTCACACCCTCACCCCTAAAAACTTAACTAAGCCAAAAAGAGGCTTCAACAAAAGAAAACAGCCGAAAAACAATTAATGAACACTTATGCGCGCAGTACGAACTCAACTATCATTAGATGTCGCCCTTACCAACCTTGTCTCCAGCTCCACTACATATGCAGGTTATTTGCGCTGGAGTCTTCGCGTGCGCTACAGGTGACAGTGACAACAGCAAGGCATTTTTCTGCTAGAAAGAATTTATCTTCTCATGTTCTATTTACCTGAGAAAGACTGTGCAGTGGACTAGAGAGGATATGGTGACGTGAAAATGTTCCTCCAAGATTCGTTTCAGTTTCTTAAAGGGTTGCCTCCGGAGATTCTGAACGGCATCTATGCGCTCATAGCACTAGCAGCAACACTTGTCATCTACAAGATCCTGAGTCGACTTCTGTCCAGAGCCGGTCAGCGTCTTGAGCTTGATCCTCACATGCAGAATTCATTTCGTCTATTGCTTAGAGTCATAATGCTGCTTGTCGGTCTCGCTGCAGTATTCTCGCTTTATGCTTTGCCAGCAGAATGGTTTATTGGCGGTTCAGCCCTTGTGGGAGCTGCTTTGGGGTTTGGTTCGTCCCAGACGATAAACAATATCGTTGCAGGGTTCTATGTGGTAGTCAGTCGACCTTTCAAAGTGAAAGACTATGTTAGAATCGGCGACGTCGAGGGTCAGGTCGAGGAAATATCGATAAACTACACAAAACTATACACACCGTCCTTCAACATTCTACTTCTTCCTAACACTCAGGTTATGAATAGCAGAATACTCAACTGCACTCACGAAGGTTTCATCAAATACACATTCTCCATGAGCCTGCCCCACCATATTTCCATTTCAAACGAAGAAATCTCCAAGAAATGCATACAGCCTGCAATAGAAGAGTTCTACAAGAAATATGGAAACCGACAAATCAGAAAACCCGAAGTCTACTTTGAAGCAAGCTCCCATATTGGCCGATCATTCAAAATACGAATATTCATTCCAAAAGGAGAAGCAAAAACCTTGTATGCCCTGCAACCAGAACTGGCCGATGCCATACTGAATCGTTGGGATGCCGAAAGAAAAAGCAATCAATGAAGCGGGCGCCAAAACAATTGAACAGAACCTAATGTTCACTTACTTAGAAGCGGTTAGAAGACCATTCGGACGCTAGGCTATTGAGAAAAGAAAAAAGGGAATCGCGGGAGACTTCGCCATCGAAGTCGGTTCTAACCGGGCTATACTACCGGAGCGCTGAAGCCCGGGGGCATCATGCAAGTTATGTCTTCATTCGAATAAACCTTATCCTCTGAATGCTGTTGTCAAGCATTCTTCAAGTGGTGTAAGTATAGTTTCTGCTTTGTTCAATGTAGGTGCGTAGTAGGCTGTTTTTGCAGAGTTTGTCATTATGGTTTTTATGCCAAGTGTTTCTGTCCACGATACAACCGTGCACACATCCGCCAGTACATGGCCTCCGCTCCCTTCTATTTTCTCTACGTGCTCCCTGGCTTTCTCCTTAACGTAGCGTGAGGTGCAAACCCAGAATTCCCTTCCCGCCCTAACTTTTTTGCCATGGACAACTAGTCTAGCAATCTGTTTGACTTCGGCTAATGAGCAGTGAGGGCACCCTATGAAGACCAGATCAGGTTCAGAAGTTGACGCAGTCGACAAACCTTCGATTGTTTGCCTTACTTGCCTTCCTTCTACGCTTATCTTTTCAATTGCTTTGTTTTCTGGACGATTCTTGCAAGCAAACATGTTTGCCATGCCTGTTGTGGCAAGAGCAGCGCTGAACTGCTTCAGATCGTCTCTTGAGGCATCTCGTAAACTTGGAATGGTCGGTATTCTATCTCCTAATATTTTGCCTAGACAGATTCCTAGGGCACCGAATTCCGTTTCGTTTCTAGGCCGCATTTCCAAGTTCACTAAAACGTTGGGTTTTCGATTTTCAGCCTTGTGCATTCCATAATTCGGCGTCTTTCCAATTACTGCTGCTGCTAGAGCGCTCGGTCCGCCTTCACGGTTTGTCCACGCACTGAGTACTGAATTGGCGTAAACCACGGCTGAGGATTCAGCCCAAGCAAGATGAGCATTATGCGTTGGCTCTTCTAAGAAGTAGGGTGTGCAGGTTAAAGACGGTGTTAAGCCCATTCTTTCAAATTGCTTAAGCACGTTTAGCTGAGCCTCGTGCAGGTGTTTCGGCAGTCTCTTGCCCAGATATTCTGGGTCGAAGCTTTGAGGGTTCAGGGTAGTCTTGACTTTTACCTTTGCCTTTGCATCTGCTAGGGCTTTTAGATATTCCGTTGGGGTGTCGCCTAGTGTTTTGTATGAGACTCCGGAGACGTGTGCTGAGCTTATCGGGATGAGTTTTTCTGCGTTGAAAAGTTCCCCGAGTCTAACGAGTATTTTCATGCAGGTTTGGTTTGCCCAGCCGCATTCGCCGTTGTAGATGCGTTCTTCTTCTTTCGTCAAATGCATGTTCGTTCAGTGCTCCCTGCGTTTCAGAATTTTGACTAGGCCTTTGTAGGCGTCAACTTCAACTAGGTCGCCAGTTTTGATTTGCTTAATGTCGATTTGGTCAATCATGGGGATCTCGGCTATTATTGCTCCAACGACAACAACTGGGTCTGCAGTTTTGTTCAATATCGCCTTTGGCGCTAATCCTTTCTTAGCCAGAGAATACATTACGTAGCTGCCTACTGTTGAGCCGTGTCCATGGGGGAAGCATAGGACCTTATCTTTTATGTATTCTCCGCGCAGGTCATGGTTTTTTTCTATTATTTTGCCGTCTGCTGGGTCTACTCCTCCCAAGAAGCTGATCGGTTTTGAGCTTACCAAGGCTTCTGCTTTGCAATGTCCTTCGACGATTCCTCGGCCCTTCAATGTTGTTGGTTGCATTTTTGAAGCACTTTAATAGGATATTTTTGCTGATGATGGGATTCTGCCTAAAATCTTTGTTGCTGCGGCGCTGACTTTTTCCCGGTTTTCTTCATAAGTGTAGATGCGTAGTATGTTTATGAAGCCTTTGAGAGTCTCGAATATTTTTGAGATTTCGCTTAGACGTTGCGGGATTTTTTCGCCTTCCTGTGTCCTGTAGAACACCGGAATTTCCATGCTTTCCGTTAAGACTGAATGTTCATATGGGACAGATGGAACCGTGGGCACGTCAATTATCACAGCTTCTGCTTCAACTTTTGCCTCTCTTGCGATCTCCTCTTGCAACTGTCTTCTGTATGTCTCGCGGCTGAAAATGTTTGAAACCATGGTGTCTTTTTCATAAAAGGTCTTTTCATAAGCGCACTTGAGCATTTTTCTTCTTTCAAGATTTCTTATGATTCCGCTTGATTTCTTGCAGTTTTTCAGCATCGTATACGCCGTATAATCGTCCATAGCCAAGTACTGTTCCGTGGTTTTGAAGCGTGTCAACCCGAGCTCTTCATTTGCTTGTTCCATTGCCATTGCAAGCATTATCTGCGCTGCTCTTCCAACACGGTGGAAGTATATGCTTTTGAAGGATTCTATGCGGGCTATTATGAGCGATTCAAGAGCTGACAGTGCTCCCAGCTCCACTGCAAGGTTTTCTCCTAACACATCCAAATTGTGGATTAATCGGAAAATGTCAATGTAACCGTATTCTGCGCCTGTGTGATGCGTGTCTCGCACGATAAAATCCTGCTTGTCAACATCAACTGTGCTGCTTATTATTTGGTCAAGGAAAGCTTTTTTAGGTTTGTGAAGCTTGCCGACAGCCAGTTTTCCAACATCTTCAGGCTTGTACCCTGCTTTGCCTATTACGTCTTTCAATTCACTTTTCTGAATTATCCATGAAGTAATGTCCTCATGCGTCTTGTCAAGCTCTTTAATGAGCAACTGCTCAAAAACATGTGAAAAAGGTCCATGCCCAACATCATGAAGCAAACCTGCAATCCTGACCATTTCCGCTTCATCTTCACTTACATATTGCGAAATATTGGGATTTTCAACTACTTTGCCGGCCAAATACATCACGCCGACAGAATGTTCAAAACGCGTATGATTTGCGCCAGGATAAACGTACTCTGCACCTGCAAGCTGCCTAAGCCTATGCAGCCTCTGAACAGGATAGGAATCAATGATTGCCTTTTCCTTCTCAGTTATGTAGACATAACCATGCACAGGATCTTTGATTTCGCCCCAAAAATTTCTGGGCAAGATAAGCTTCTCCAACCATTTTTGAATGACTACTAATGCGGTCTCACTCTTATAACGCCTAAGGTTAGTTTCATTGAATGTTTTGATGAAGTTGCACTACTCTGATCTCCTAGCGCGCGATGCGCACTAGTAGCAAAAGAATTAGGAAATAGACTATAATACCTCTATTTTTATAATGACTAATACTCAAAGCCAATGGGATGGAAAAAGATGGGTGTTCGAGGAGTTTTCTTTTGCATTGAAGGGCTGGACGGTTGCGGGAAGACTACACAGGCAAAATTGCTTGTTAGGAGATTGAAAAGGGATTATGATGTGATTTACACAGCTGAACCGAGCAAGGGACGCATCGGGCGGTTCATCAAGAATTATTGTCTCCACGGTGATAAGCGAGGCTCCAGCGTAGTTGAGGCACTGTTGTTTGCTGCAGACCGTTTTGAGCATGTGGAGAACGTGGTTCTGCCAGCCTTGCAGAGGGGAAAGATTGTTGTTTCTGATCGTTATGTTTACTCGTCCCTGGCCTATCAGGGAACTGCGGGGCTTGATTTGAAATGGATTGAGAAAATAAATGAGCACGCGATACGCCCTGATTTAGCGATTTTCATTGATGTTAAACCTGAGACTGTTGTTCAAAGATTGAAGCCGAAAAAATCAGTTATGGAAAATTTGGAAACTCAGCGGAAAGTGCGTGAAGTTTACGTTAGGTTCGTTGAAAAAGGTGAACTTGTTAGGATAGATGGGAACGAGTCGAAAAGGGAAGTCGCTGAAAACATTATAACCATGGTTCGCAGTTTTCTGAAAAAAGTCCGTTAAGAGAACTCTAAAGGCTTTAATACCTTCTTTGAAAACGCCGAGTTGATTTTGCTAACAATAAATTCGGCCAATTCTTCAGGGGACACATGCATAGGTCCTCTTTCATGGAAAACACGTATTTCTATCAAGTTCTTGTCAAACATGAATCTGAGCATATAATAATCAAATCTGAGGCGGCTTCTCTTTTCTTCTTCAATTCTGTAATAGCGGATGACCGAGAGAAAATCCATGATTTGAAACGTTTTCTTATTTATTACTTTTAGCATTTTATCCTTCTCATGAATGTCTAGGTAGTTGAAGTCGTTTTCATCAGCTATTCCGAATTCGAAGACAACCTTGCAATGGGGCACTGATGGAGTGGCAACCTCTTCCAAACTAAAAGTTTCATTGTTTAGTTTGAGAAACGTCTCTGCTAGGGCTTGTTGCAGCCGTTTGTTTGAGATTGAGGTGGAAAAACCTGCTATCTTGTGGGTGTTTTGGGGAAAGTTTGCATAGAATCCGAGCATTGTCGGGGATTCCGCCTATGCTTTTTTGGTTTTTCTTATTTTTTCAAGGTTTTCCAGTAATCCGGAAAGCACAGTGTTTAGTTTCTGCAGTTCTTCAAGGTTTTCTTCTTGTACCATCTTGTTTTGTACCGCCTGAACTTTAGCCAGCAACGTTGCTTCGAGAGTTTCAAGAGCCATGGAGCTTGTTATTTTGGCTTCTTCTCCTTCCTTCACTACTATGACTTTCTTTTCGCATTTTGCGCACCAGAGGTCCCCGTTTTTTAACCTAAATAATGGTGAAGCGCACGCGGGACAGGCAAGCTCTGTTAAGGTTGAACCTTGGCGGAGAAGGTCAGCCATTCGTTTGATGTGTTCTTCTTCAGGTGGTTTTCGCGACAAGTATTAAAACCCCAAAGTAAATAGGTATAAAAGCCTATATAACAAGGTTATCACTGAATTGCGAGGGGTGGCAGAATGGTAAGGAAGAAAAAGATGGAGGAATACGAAGAACGGATAAAACAGGCATTGGTTGTTCTGGGGGCTGTTTCTGAAGATAACACTACGCCGAGAAACATCAGAAGGGCGGCAAAGGATTCGATGGATTCTTTACAAACAAAGGAATACACGCCTGCCGTTAAGGCCTCAAACGCAATATCGCTGATGGACGAGATTCTGCAGGACCCGAACATGCCACCTTACACTAGGGTTAAACTGTGGAACGTAATGAGCCTACTGGAAGCCATAAAAGATTAACCTGCAAGTGTGAGGCGCATGGATCTTATTCTATGACTCGGAGGTATATTGCGTGAAAGTATTTCCTTACAAAGATGTTGAGGCAAAAGATGCGGATGAGGGAGCTTTAAAGTTAAAGGTAAGATGGCTTATCACGAAAGACATAGGTGCCAACAACTTTGCCATGAGATTGTTCGAGATGGAACCCGGAGGACACAGCCCGTTTCACAATCATGCTTGGGAACATGAAGTCTTCATCTTAGAAGGCGAGGGACTTGTTGTCGGTGAGGACAAGGAAACAAAGTTCAAAGCCGGCGACGTTGTGTTTGTTGCCCCTAATGATAAACATCAATTCAAAAACAGCGGCAAGAGGACTGTGAAGTTTCTCTGTCTCGTACCATATATGGAAAAATAGCGGTCTCTAACATCGATCTTTTCCTGTTGGTTCGAAAATTTTTCACCGTTAGATCGCTCGTTACAGATATATGTTAGTTGTTACATCTAGTTCTGGGTTTCAGGGGACAAAGCTCGTTGAAGTATGATGTGATCATCGTTGGCGCTGGGCCGGCGGGAATCTTTTCAGCTCTAGAGCTTACTGAGAAAAACAATATGAGCATTCTCATGCTGGACAGGGGACAGGATATAAACCAGCGTAAGTGTCCTGCAAGCCGTGGGTTTGAATGTGTTAATTGTGATCCGTGCACGGTTTTGTCCGGATGGGGAGGAGCGGGAGCTTTCAGTGATGGAAAGCTCACGTTGTCGACTGAGGTAGGTGGGTGGCTTAACCAATATGTTTCCTCTAAAGAGCTTGAAGAGCTTGTGAACTATGCAGATAGTGTTTACCTGAAATTTGGGGCGACTGAGCATGTTTACGGTTCAGAGGATGAAAGGATAGAGGAGCTTGAGCGGAAAGCCTCGTTGGCAGGTTTGAAGCTTGTTCGCCAAAAAATCCGTCACATGGGCACCGAAAGATGCGCTCAAACGCTTCGAAAGATGCGTCAAGAATTGAACAGCAAAGTTGACTTCAAACCGAGAAGCGATGTGAAAGGGCTTATAGTGAGGAACAGTGCCGTTGAGGGCGTTGTAACCTTTAACGGCGAGAAATATCTGGGGAAATACGTGATTGTTGCCCCTGGAAGAAGTGGGGCCGAATGGCTTCAGGCTGAATCTCAGGTCCTGGGGTTGAAGACGTTTAACAATCCCGTTGACGTTGGATTAAGGGTTGAGGTTTTGGCTTCTGTCATGGAAGAGTTGACAAGCGTTCTTTACGAGCCGAAGCTCATTTACTATTCAAAGTCTTTTGATGATCAACTGCGCACTTTCTGTGTCGCACCCTACGGCGAAGTCATTACAGAATCGTATGACGGTGTTTTAACCGTTAACGGTCAAAGCTATGCCGAGAGGAAGACGGAAAACACAAACTTTGCTATTTTGGTGAGCACGTCCTTTACTGAGCCGTTTAAGGAACCCATAGCTTACGGAAAATATGTTGCTAGGCTGGGGAATCTGCTCAGCGGAGGCGTGATAATACAGCGTTTAGGCGACTTGGAATCGGGCAGAAGGTCAACACCTGAAAGGATTGCCCGAAGCGTGGTCACTCCGACCTTGAAGAACGCTACGCCAGGCGACTTGAGCTTTGTTTTGCCGTACCGTTATCTGGCTGACATACGGGAGATGCTTCAAGCCTTGGACAAAATCACGCCGGGACTGCATTCAAGAGACACGTTGCTATACGGCGTTGAAGTGAAATTCTACTCTTCAAGACTCCAGTTGAGCCATTGCTTGGAAACCAAGATTCACAACCTTTTCACCATAGGCGACGGGGCTGGTGTTACAAGAGGATTGATTCAAGCTTCTGCATCGGGAATAATTGCTGCAAGGGAAATAGCGAAGAGAGAGAAGCAGAAGGCTTAACACATGTCGGTGGTTGAGGAGATAAAGTGTCCACATTGCGGCGCTCCCATAGCCTTTGAACCGGGAGAAATATTAGCCACATGTAAATACTGCGGCTACACTGTGGTCATAGAAACCGGTCAGACCTTTAGTTTTGAGCACTCCTTACTGCTGAACAAGTTTGATCCAACGCAGATTGAAGAGCCGGTTAGAAATTGGATGCGAGAAGGCTTTCTGAAACCTCAGGACTTGGCTAGAAAATCGAAGATGGTAGAGAAAGGTTTGGTTTACTTGCCTTTTTGGGTTGTTTCAGTGGAAGCCAAGAGTCATTATAAGGGTATCTTTGAGCGTATAACTCCGGCGGTTGTTAAGGAAGGGGCAATTGAGAAGGAATATGATTGGCTTGTCTTGGCGAGGAAGGCAACGGAGTTTCCGACAAGAGAATATGAAGTGCCTTTAGAGGGGAAGATTCCTTTTGATTTTCGGAGGATTGAGGCTTTTGCGAAAGTTCTTAACAGTGAAATTGACAAAACCGAGGCGGAAGAGCAAGCGAAGCAGGAGATTGAAGAGAACCATCGATATTTGGCTCAGCAGGATGTGGACAAAATAATTGAGATGAAAAGTGAAATCAAAATAGAGGAAACCGTCTATTTGCATGCGCCAATATGGTTCATAAAATACGAATATAAGGGCAAGACTTACCAGTTGATAATAGACGGCGCAACCGGAACAACCGTAAAGGGCGATATACCTTCAACAGGCTTCGGGATTCTGTGATCAAACTTTAAAAGCAAGGAATATTTTTAATAATCGATTAGAAATACACGCGAGGACTTGGATGAAAACAGAACGTAGACCGTTAGATTACGGTGTTGGAGCTCTTGCCGTCATCGTCATATCTGTAGGCGTCGCTGCGATAGTCTACGGTTTGGGCCTGATTCCTCTTGATATTATCAATATTCTAGCTTGGATTTTCGGTCCCTTAGGTGTCTACACCGTCATTTACTCATTTGTAGCTGGCAAGGACTCGACCTACTATTTAGTCTGGGGCGCCATACTGGTCGCGGTTGGTGTGGTCTCAGGATTTTACAACCAAGTACCTGTCTTCCTTGTCTTCGGTATACTTATAATAGCGGTCGCGGTCATAGGTATCATTGGATATTGGAGGAGTAGAAAATGAGCGGAAAGGATTATTTGGAAAAGGTTCGTGGCGAAAGAGGTCTTCTAGAGAAGATAATGGGCTATGTCCCAGGATACAAGGGATACAAGGAGAAGGAGCTGAGACGAGAAAGCGACCGTCTGGTAAGGATGGATGTAGTGAATAGACTTAAAGCCGCAAAGATGACAGTGAGGAGAAGCTTTGCAAACCCTGCGGCTGTGCAGGCGCTTTCCGGGGGCAACTCATACAAGTACGATGCGCTCATGTCTCGGCTCGACAGGGTCACCCAACGCATAGACAGGGCTGTCGCAGGATATGCAGGTGTGTTTGATGCGGTCAGGGTCAAAGAGGACAAGCTCGACACGATCATTCAGCATGACTTGACTTTGATACAAAAGGCTGACGCTTTGAAGACGGATTGTGAGAATGTCGCGAAAATGAAGCCGGGAAATGATGATTGGGGAACAGCGATGGACGCTCTGATCTCTAAGGTTGAGGAATTCGACGGGCTCATTGACAAAAGATCAGAAATCCTCAGAGAATTAGTTGGATAATTGCCATGCGCTAAGGAGGTGAAGTGAATGCCAAAAGTTATTGAATGGATCGCAGCGAACGAGGGAGACATGGTTTGGAGATACCCAAATGAAGAGATTGCTTGGGGAGACAACCTGATCCTCCATGAATATGAAGCCGCAGTGTTCTTCAGAGACGGAAAGGCATACGATGTCTTCAGAGCCGGACGCCACGTTCTATCGACAGCAAACCTTCCACTGCTGACTAAGATTTTCTCAAAGATCGCGGGATTTGACAAGGTCCCATTCAGGGCTACGCTCATATTTGTGTCGCTGAAGCAGTTCCAAGGGAAATTTGGAGCGCAAGGACAGACAAAGGAGCTTGCACCGCTCAAATTCTTCGGGGGCTTCTGGTTCCGAGTGGAGGAAGTAAACCTCTTCGTGAACGAAGTCGTGGGCGGGCAGGGAGTTTACACTACGGATGGTCTGCAGAACTTCTTGAGAGGCTACTTTAACGAGAGGCTCATTGACACCTTAAGTCAATACTCGCTTTCAGACGTGTACGGAAAGCTCGACGAATCAAGCCTTCTCGCGAAAAACGTTCTCTTCGACGCTTTCTCACGAATTGGCCTTGAATTGATCGAAGTGAAGTTTGAAGGAATTGACACAACGCCAGAATGGAGAGACAGAATATTCTACATAAAGACCGGAGTCGGAGCCTCAGAAGTTCTGAGGATGGAGACCGTTCAGAAGTCGACCGAGAGCCTTTCAAAGAGTCCGGGAGGAGGCGCGGCCATCGGAGCCGGTATAGCCGTGATTCCGCCTCTGTTTCAGCAGCCACAGGCTCAGGCACAGCCTATGGTGCTTTGCCCCAAGTGTGGTTTCCAGAATCCGTCAACATCCAAATTCTGCAACAACTGTGGTACACCAATGCAACCAGCCGCTCAAGCAGGGGCCGCCACTATCAATTGCCCCAAATGTGGAACTGCAAACGCTGCTGGCGCGAAATTCTGTGTAAACTGTGGAAACCCATTGCAAGCTACTGTCAAATGTCCAAAATGCGAAGCTGACGTTCCAGCAGGAACAAAGTTCTGCCCGAGCTGCGGAGCAAAAATGAAGTAACCATTTTCCCCTCTTTCACCGTTAACTCAGTTTTTCTCTTTTTCGGGAGTAGCCGTCCCTGTAATTTTCTGTAATGTTTTTATTTGCAGCTTAGCTTATGCTATGGGCGAGTTAGATTTGAAATGGGCGGGAAGATAATCGGTCGCGGTACATGGTATGATAAGATGGCTGAGAAGATAATTGTGAGGGAGCGGAAGCTCGGCAGAAGCTTGGATTGTGTTAGAACTGAGATGGGGATCGCTGCTTCTGGTTTTCCGCACATAGGGAACCTGAGTGATGCGGCGAGGTCTTTCACTGTGACTTTGGCTTTACGGGAGCAGGGTTTTAATTCTGAGCTTATCGCGTTTGCTGACGATAAGGACGGGTTGAGAAAGGTTCCTGCTGGAATGCCCTCGTCTCTTGAGAAGCATTTAGGACAGCCTGTGACGGATATTCCGGACCTTGACAAGTGTCACAAGAGCTACGGCGAACACATGAGATTGCTGCTTCTTGAAGCCTTGGACAAGTGTGGAATCGAGTACAAGTTCATGTCTGGAACAGAGGTCTACAGGGAAGGCCTGTTCAATGAGGAGATTCGGCTTATTCTTTTGAATGCCAAGAGGATCGGGGAGATTGTTAAGGAGGAGGTTGGACAGGAGAAGTTTCTGGAAGCGTTGCCGTATTTTGCTGTTTGTGAAAACTGTGGGCGAATTTACACGACTAAGGCTTATGATTTCTTGCCGAAGGAGAATAAGGTTCTTTACAAATGTGAAGGGATGGAGGTTAAGGGTCGCTGGCTTGAGGGTTGCGGACACAAGGGAGAAGTGGATTACAGGAAAGGCTTGGGCAAGCTTAGCTGGAAGGGCGAGTTTGCTGTTCGTTGGAAGGCGTTGGACATTAGGTTTGAAGCGTTCGGCAAGGAGGTTGCTGACTCCGTGCGCGTAAACGACCGCATATGCAGGGAAATTTTTAACTGGGAGCCGCCGGTTCACGCGAGATACGAGCTGTTCCTAGACAAGAGCGGGAAGAGGCTTTCTAAAAGCGCTGGAAACGTGTTCACCCCGCAAACATGGTTCAAGTATGGTTCTCCACAGTCTCTCATGTTGTTGCTGCTGAAGAGGTTTGTGGGCGCTCGAGCCCTAGATGTCATGGATATTCCAATTTACATGGACGAGCTGGACTACTTGGAGGACGTGTACTTCGGAGAGAAAGCGGCAAAGGATGAACGGGAAAGGGCTAAGCTTCGAGGCTTGTATGAATATTGCTATGCAACAAAGGTTCCTGCAAAACCAAGCTTTCACGCGCCCTATAACTTGCTGACCTTTTTGGCCAAGGTTGCACCTGAAGGCTGTGAAGAAGAGTTCATAGCTGAGAAGCTTCAAAGCTACGGTTACTTGAAGAGAGACCAGATGCTGGACGAGGGCTTGAGAAGACGCATTGAATTTGCTTTCAACTGGGTGGAAGATTTTGAGGAGATAAAGGAGACGCCTGTCAGCCTGAGCGCAGAAGAGAGAGCGGCAACAAAAGAATTGATTGAAGTCCTAAAAGTTGAAGATCAGGCTGAAAAAATACAGAATGCCGTATTTAATACTGCTAAGAAGTGCGGTTTACAGCCAGCGAAATTCTTCAAGGTCATCTATACAATTCTCTTAGGTGTGCCACAGGGTCCAAGACTCGGCCCCTACATCCTTGCGATGGGAAAACAAAACGTTATAGACGCGATGCATCGAGCGTTGAAAAATCAAAGATAAACCGGAATAGCAAGAGCATGCAAATTCATGAGGTTTTGCCCGAGGAACTTGACTTTGTTGCAGTTGTTTGTCTGGATCGATCGATCACAGTGCCACATTTGTTTGATAAGTCCTATTAGACGAATCTGAGATATAGAAAAAAGTCTTTAACTAGCCTCCATTAGTTTTCCAGATTGAGTTGATTGATATGATGTTTGAGGCCATAAAGTCTGAAATTGTCTCTCATATCTCTTACATTGTAGGCTCCAAGAATGAGGCAGCAGTAATAGACCCTAGAAGAGATTGCCAAGTTTACTCCGAAGTCGCTATGAGATGGGGTTCCAGAATAAGATACGTTTTTGAAACCCATAGAAATGAGGATTATGTGATAGGTTCTCTAGATTTGAGCAGAAGCACTGGAGCAACGATATTCCATGGCCCTGGGCTGGATTGGGGCTACGGCAAAACAATCGAGGATGCAAAGGAATTCTCTCTGGAGGCCCTCAAGGTTAAGGCGTTGCACACGCCTGGGCATTCTCCAGAGAGTACAAGCTATGTACTTTCCGACTCTGATTCAGGGGATCAAGCTGTGATAGTGTTTACAGGTGACACACTCTTTGTGGGGGATGTGGGCAGAACAGATTTCCTCGGTCCCAAAATGACTCCAGTGATGAGCCAGAAGCTGTACGAAAGCATTACTTCAAAGATCCTTACATTAGGTGACGGCGTGATAGTGTGCCCAGCGCATGGTGCGGGTTCCGTCTGCGGCGGAAAAATAAGGGAGAGAGAGATCAGTACAATCGGTATCGAGAAGGCAACAAATCCAATGCTGAGGCTCAGCAGAGAAAAGTTTGTAGCACAAAAGGTTGCCGAGAAACACCAGACGCCACCGTATTTCAAGAAAATGGAAGAGTACAATCTGAAAGGCCCTCCATTACTTGGAGCTTTGCCAGATCCTAGGGCAATGAAGCCTTCAGAGTTTGACGAGAAAGCGAAAAAGGGCGCCTTTATCGTGGATGTGCGCTCTCCCGTGGCCTTCGGAGGCGATCACATAGCGGGGTCTTTCAGCCTGCCACCTAGCAGATTATCAAACGCAGGCTGGGTTCTAACCTACGACAAACCGATTATGCTAGTAGCAGAGAACTCGGAAGCCTTGGATTTCGCCACGCGGAATCTACGGCGCTTAGGATTCGACAAAATAGAAGGATACCTGGCCGGAGGATTAGAGGCCTGGTACAAGGAAGGACTGCCAATAGGCAAAGTCAATCTAATTACAGTCCAAGATCTGCAAAAATGGCTTGACTCCAAAGAAAGAATCACAGTTGTCGATGTCCGCAGGGAGAGTGAATGGATCGAAGGGTACATCGAAAACTCGAAACACATATACTTGGGACACCTTGAGAAACAAGCAAACAAAATCCCACGTAACAACCCCGTGGTAGTGATATGTAAGACTGGAAACAGATCTAGCTTTGGAGCCAGTGTGCTACTGAGAGCTGGATTTGACCGAGTCTACAATTGCCTGGGCGGAATCGATGCATGGAGCAAATCTGGCTTTCCACTGGTCAAGTAGCCTTCACTGGTCATCCTTATTAGAAAAGACCGGTATAGTAAGGACTGAGGATCAACATGTTTCCACTCGGCATAGAGCCTTACTTGATAGGTGGAGTAGTAGTTGGCATCGGCGTGAGCCTAATATACATAGCAACTGGACTCCATGCAACACAGAGTAGCTTCTTTACGACCACGCTTTCCTGGTTCTCAAAGAGGAAGCACTTCCAGAAAGAGAGCAATATTCAGGAGAGAAATTGGAGACTGTTTCTGGCAATAGGCCTCGTAATAGGTGCGCTCATTCATACTCTCACGCTTGCCCCAACGGGCTTCTGGATGACATCTGTCCAGATCTGGAGGTTGGCATTGGGTGGACTGCTCGTAGGCTTCGGAACTCGTCTTTCGCAAGGATGCACATCTGGCCATGGAATAAGCGGTCTGGCATCACTGTCCGCGACTTCGCTATACGCTGTCATTGTGTTCATGGGTGTGGCAATAGTAACTGCAAACATAGTTCAGCTCATTGGGGTGGCTCCATGAACAAGCAAAACATAGTGGTGCTGATAGGCGGAGTTTTTTTCGGATTCGGATTAGCCTACAGCGGCATGACCAAACAGGAAATAGTCCTCTCTTTCCTCCAACTCAAAGACTTGGGGCTGATTTTTGTTATGGGAGGCGCAGCAGCCGTTACATTCTTTGCAATCAACGTGCTTCCACGGTATCTCAAAGCTCCTCTCCTCGGAGGAACATTCAAGCCTCGTCGTGCGCCACTCTCACGGAACGTGATCATAGGAGCAATCATTTTTGGCGTGGGCTGGGGATTATCTGGACAGTGTCCTGGTTCTGCTGTGGCAAGTCTAGGAACAGGAAACTTGTTTGTTCTGGTTGGCTTGGCTGCCATGTTTGTTGGCGCCTATCTGAGAGGACTGATGGACAAGCAATAAACCACGCATACCGACGAATCCCTCTCATTCTGCAATCAGGCTTTGGATCTTGAGCGAACAAATGGGCAACTTCCGGTGCGAATCTAGTTATTTTGAAGCTTGCGACTTGTTGAGACGGCTAAAGACGATTTCTTTTACAGTTGGGGCAAGAGCCAAACGACTAACAAAGTGATCAGAAGAGTTGGAATGGCAATCGAGACACCGGCTTTGATGAGTTCCCCTTTTGAGATTTGGCCTGTTGAATAGACCAAAGCAGTTGAAGCGACGCCAACAGGAGTAATGAACGCTATTGTGGCTGACAGAGCCGTTGCCACGACCAAGGGTACTTGAGTAATTCCCAAAGAGCCTGCAGTGTCGATAGCTATCGGAACCAGAATAGCCGCAGTTGCGCTGTTTGAAATAAAATTCGTAAGTATCAGCGAAATCAGACTCATTACAAAAATAATCAATACTGTAGGAAAAGAACCATGCAAAGAAGCAATAGAATTGCTCATTACTCCAGCTGCTCCGGAGACAATCATGGCTTCCCCCAGCAGGATCCCTCCTCCAACAAGGAAAATGAGTTCCCACTGAATCTGCTGCAGGTCTTGGAGGTCAAGCAGATTGAGCCCAAACATGGTCAATACTGCCAATATCGAAACAATCGCAGCGCTAGAAACTGAAGCAGGCAATCCAAGCCAGCTTTCTATTTGACTTCCCATGAACCACAGAACCACCGTTCCAGAGAAGATAGCTATTACCTGTCTTTGTGAAGCGGTCAACCGTTTATTCTGCTTCTTCTGTTCAATGACTGCGTCAAGATTAAGCGTCAATTTCGGAGAGGGATATGTGCGTTTTAGAATCAAGAAAGCCGCTGCGAGCGAGAGCATCGACACGGGTAAGCCGTAGTAGGCCCATTGTAGGAAGCCGAATGGAAGGCTTTCCCCGAGCAATGCTGCTGCTATCATTGCCGGCGTACTTCCGGTAAGCATTGCCATACCGCCAATTGATGCGCTCACGGACGCTCCCAGAAGCAGCTTCTTTCTGAGGTTTACTAGCTTCTGGGGCATGGCATTCATTATCGAGAGTATTATAGGTAAGATAACTGCTATGGCTACAGTGTTTGACATCCACCAACTCAGGAATGCAGTTGCAGACATTACAAGCAGGACAAGTCTGTCGATCGATCCTCTTGAGTAAGTCAGCAGGCTGTTCCCAATCCACTTGTCAAGCCCATGTTTTCTTATCGATTGACCCAGAACAAGACCTCCAAGCATTAGAAAGATGATTGAGTTCGAGAAAGGAGTGAAGGCATCCTTCGGCTGAAAAATACCCAGCAGAGTGAGGGCGACTGGTATCATCAGTCCTGTGATTGGCAGGGGGAAAACTTCAAGGGCCCAACATCCGGCTGCAAATACAAAAGTGGCCAAAGCTCTCCTGACCAATTCTGGTTGGCCTGCAGTCACAAAGTAGGCAACAACTGCAATCGCGAGTGCCAGGAGAAAACCTCTCTTGGAGTGGAGGATCTTGTGGAGTTTCCTCGGTGCGGTATAGACGATCCATTCAATTCGGTTACACGAAACGCATTCTGCGTTTTCTGCTCTTGCCTCCTTTCTTCTATTCTTTGTTGATTCTCCCAATTTGCTGTCTCCACCTACCCAAAACTCGTTGCTTCTGAAACCGTAAGCGAATCTTGTGCGTGCGTTGATTTATGTTTACCTTTGTTCTGCATCTTTAGATCAGGGGAGCTTCTGCACTGCCTTTGCTTTTTGCCGCCAAAATGCATGACTTACACACTGACCTGTAGCTCATGTGCTGTAAGTACCCGGGTAGTCCTTTTAGAGGTGCGCAGAAATGGAGACCTGGGCTTAACGCGCGCTAGACATCGAGTGATATGACTGAAATACGAGCTGTCGAAAAAACAACTAGCCGCGCGTGCATGCGCTCTTCTGTTAGACAATATAGTAGTGAATGACTTTTTGCATGCTTTTCGGTGTCTCTTTGCTTGCAACAAATTGTCTCAGTATTTCCATGATCTGAGGCCCAGTTCGTGCTATGTCTGTCAGGGTTACTATGCCAACAAGCTTGTTTGCGTCAACAACGGCTAACTTCTTTATCTTCTTTTGAAACATCAGTTTTACGGCTTCTTCAAGATCTGTATTTGGTGTCACAACAACCAGTGGAGTGGTCATGATCTCTTTCACTTTTGTATTCATGACATCCTTTGCCTCTCCAATGCCCCTTCGCAGGAAATCCCTTTCCGTGACTATGCCTTTTGCTCTTCCTTTTTCCAACACTATTAGGCTGCCAATCTGCAATTCGTTCATGATGTCGACAGCCTCCTTGATTGAGGCACTTTCATCCACACTCACCACTTCCCGCGTCATCGCGTCTTTTACTTTCAGTGATTGCAGGCCCTTGTTATCTTCCTCACCATACTCATCTGCCAACAAAACCACTCATCCATATATCCAGAGCATTTGTTTGGAGATTAGGGTTTACAGAAGTTATATATACTTTTGTTAACGAATCCCTAAAAAAGGGGGCGAAGAGAATGGCTGAAAAGGCTAAAGGCTTTGTGAGAACAATCATATTCGCCGTATCTGCGGCAGTGGTCTTCATAATACTGGGGTTAGTGTTCTTCATGATCTTTCTCTGGATAGTGAAAACTGGGGCTTCTCTGCTAGGTTTGGAAGGAATTGAAGCCAACTGGGCTACATTTGCAGCAGCGATATTAGCTTCCGCCACCATACTAGGCGCAGCGATTGAGAGTCGATGAGGAAAACCCACAGCGCCTCTTTTTTCTTTAACTCCGTTGCAAGATACAAGTTTAAACGCGCGCGAGGAGGCAAAAAATGGCACTAAAAAGGGATGTGAGCCTTTTTGGAGCTGTTGCCTATGGGGTAGGCATAATTCTGGGTGCAGGTGTCTACGCTCTAATTGGCAAAGCTACAGGGCTTGCTGGAAATGCAGTTTGGATGTCATTCCTAGTGGCAACTATAGTAGCAGTTTTTACTGGATTGAGCTATGCGGAGCTTTCGTCTCTGTTTCCCAAAAGCAGTGGAGAATTCGTTTTCGCTAGAGAAGCTTTTGGTAGAGAAAAAATAGCCTTCGCAGTCGGCTGGCTTGTAGTATTGTCCAGCTTGATCGCCATGTCCACCGTTGCTTTGAGTTTTGCTGGATACCTCAGCTTTTGGTTTAACACTCCAATTGTTCCTGTTGCGGTTATTTTGGTTTTGGTATTTTCCACCGTAAATTTCATTGGAATCAAGGAATCTGTTCGAACAAATATCATATTAACTCTCATAGAGTCGTCGGGGTTGATAATGATAATTTTGATCGGAATAAGTTGGTTTGGGAAACCCCAACTATCTGGAAATGGCAAATGGGCTTCCTGGCATATTTTCAGCAGCAGCGTTAATTTTCTTCGCGTACATAGGCTTTGAAAGCATAATCAAGATAGCAGAAGAGCTGAAGGACCCGGCTAAAAACCTGCCAAAAACTATTCTTCTTTCGCTTCTAATTACTTCTATTATATATATGGCAGTCGCATTTTCTGCTATAAGTATTTTGACACCGCAGGAATTAGGAAAATCCAATGCGCCCCTCGCTGATGTCGCGTCAAGAGTTTTGGGAGATGGCGGTGGGTTACTGCTCTCAGCAATAGCTTTGTTTGCAACTGCCAATACTGTATTGATATGCAATATTACGGCATCGAGAATGTTTTATGGTATGTCGACCGAAGGGGCATTACCGAAATTCTTTGGCAAAGTACACGCAAGCAAAGGTTCCCCTTGGATAGCCATTATCTCATCAGCCCTAATCTCTATATTTTTTATTCTACCAGGAGACCTGAAACTTGCCGCAGAAGTAGCGGATTTCGCGATTTTTGCAGTCTTCATATTCGTGAATTTTTCTTTGATTCGAATCCGCCGAAAAAAACCTGAATTGAAGCCTTATTATAGAGCCCCTTTAAACGTAGGGAATTTTCCAGCAACTGCTCTACTTGGCATAATTTTCTGTCTAGTTTTGGTTCTCCAGTTTGATTGGTCTATTCTTTTGATTGGACTTATGATTGTAGCCGCTGGAATAGCGATTCACGTTTTGTATGAAAAGGTGTTACTCTTTAAACGAAAAACGTAATGTATCACTGCACATCGTAAGTGTTGCACTGGATTTTGAACACTAGATTCAGCTAGCTAATGAGCGAAAACGCATGATGTTACGGTACACGTGCTATCGCTATGACTTGAGTTTTAAATCGATGAAGCGCGCGCGATACGATTGGCAAGAACAAGAAAAAGGGGATATTTGGTGAAGTCTCCAGTCTGCAAACGGTCCCAATCCCACATCCCGCATTCTCAGTAGAGCGCGCATAAGTGGTCATTAATTGTTTTTCGGCTGTTTTCTTCTAACGAAGCCTTTTCTTGGCTTAGTTAAGTTTTTAGGGGTGAGGGTGTCAAGGGATAGCTGAAACAAGTTTTAGTGGA
>Ga0172366_10001263_pt1 | contig 19586 bp, 17 predicted proteins | sample LakKivSesite69cm_FD_114533 | JGI IMG/M metagenome (GOLD analysis project Ga0172366, IMG submission 114533) | Sediment microbial communities from Lake Kivu, Rwanda - Sediment site 69cm | ecosystem: Environmental > Aquatic > Freshwater > Lake > Sediment | place: Rwanda: Western Province, Lake...
TCTTCCCCCTAAAATACCACCTTTTTCATTGATAATACGAGCGGCAGTTTCAACGCATTGTTTAGCCATTTCACCCTCAATAGCATATGGTCCGGTTATTGGTCCTTGCAAACCGATAACTACTGGTGGCTTATCAGCAGCCATTATTCCTAAAGAAGTTAAACCAAGAGCCAATACTAATAAACTAATAATTAATAAATAGTTAAAACTTTTCACTTTTAATCCTCCTTTAATTTTAAAAAAATTAGAAAACAACTAAATCTTAAAAGTCAGATAAGCTATTTTATAGCTACCTTCTCTGATAGAATAAATTTAAAAAATCATCTCACCCCCCTTCTTTTTCTGTAGAATAGCCTCTCACAAAATTATAGTATTATATAAAACGAGTTTTTACAAATTTATCTGTTCTAATTATAGCTTCATTATTTTATTTTTATAATTTTGTATAAAGCTTTCTTTTAGAATAATATTAGTAAAAAGACTTTTTGTTATATTATATATTATTTCTACAAAAACTTAAAAAATCCTTCTTTTTGTAAGCAAAAATTATAAAATTAATTTACTTTCTATTATTATTTTATACTACCGAAGGTTCAAGAATTAATTCTCCACGTTCGAATCTTCCTATTTCCAATTTATCTATAGGGAGAGATGTCTTTCTCTTCAATATCAATTCTGCAATTAGTTTACTGGTTATCGGAGCTAACATAAATCCGTGTCCGCTAAATCCTATAGCCATATAAAAACCTTTGACTTGAGGGTGTTCACCTAAGATTGGCTGAGCATCTGGGCTCATATTATATAATCCGGCCCATTGTCTAATCATACTTACCTCTTTTAATAGAGGCACAATAGTAGTCATTTTTTGAGAAATTTCTCGAGCAAATTGCCAACTTGTGCCAATATCGTAACCTTTCGGCTCATTGGGGTCTCCACAGCCCATTAATATACTACCGTGGGGAGTCTGTTGACAATAGAAATTTCTGGAAAAAGACATCAACATCGGCCGGAATAAAGGATCTAAAGGCTCAGTAACTAATATCTGGTGTCTTTGAGAATATACCGGCAAATCTACTCCAGCCATTTCCCCTATTTCTCCTGAATAACCACCTGCTGCATTTACTACAATGGGAGTAAGAATTTTCTCTTTATCGGTAATCACAGAAATTACTTGGTTATCTTTAGTTTTAATTTCTTTTACCCGAGTGAAAGTATATATTTTCGCTCCTAACCTTTGGGCAGCTTCCGCATAAGCAAAATTGGTTTTAAAGGGATTAGCATGTCCATCGGTGGGACAAAAAGTGGCAGCTAATATTCCTTCGGTATTTAGAGGAGGGACAATTTCTTTTGCTTCATCAACTGAAATAAATCGGGCATCAATATCTAAAGATGACTCTAAGGCAACATTCTTTTTAAACTGATTTACTTCTCTTTCGGTATAAGCCAGTATAAGATAACCACCTTGGTTGAGCTCAATATCATAGTCCAGCTCCTGACTTAGATTTTCAAATATTTTAATACTTTCTCGAGCAAGGATACAGTTCATCTTGGTACCGAATTGTTGTCTGATCCCTGCTCCACATCTTCCGGTAGCTCCACTGGATAGGCTATTTTTCTCGAATAACACTACATCTTTGCATCCCAATTTAGCCAAATTATAAGCAATGCTACAACCAATAACTCCTCCTCCAATTATAACCACCTCCGCTTTTTTAATCATCTTCACCACCTGCTAAAGTTCCTAATTTAATCGGTTTAGTAGGGGGTCTAAAAGTAGATACATCAAGGTCTTCTATTTTTTTATGACAAAAATTGGCAATTTCTCCTAAAATAATCCTTCGGCAGGTATTACCCTGACACCTTCCCATACCGGCTCTGGTTATTCTTTTAATCTCATCAAGGGTGGTATATCCATCTTCCAAGGCTTTTCTGATTTCCCCCCAAGTAACATCTTCACAATGACAAATTATTACATTATCATCCATTGTCTTTATCCCCCACTCTTATACTTCTAATCTTCATGGCCATATTTTTAGGAACTGATATGGAAATTATATTGGTCTTATTTTTAATCTTTAGAACTTTTATTACTTTTGCTTTACCAACTGTTTTTCCGGCCCTATCTGAGGCATAAACCTCTTCTCCTTTTTGGGGTAAGGGTAGCATTTCATAAGGTAACTTAATTAGAGCTTCTTTTTCAGAATAATTTTCATCTATAACAAATATTGCCAGGCCAGGACAAGAACTAATACAAATCCCGCAACCAGTACATTTATCAAAATTAACTTGGGGTAAATCATTAATATCTTTAAACGGTTTTATTGCTCCTAATTTACAAGAAAATGCGCAAGGGTCACAGGGTATCTTCTGAAAGCATTCTATGATAACTACCGGACCCTTAGCTAATCTCATTTTATTCGGAATTACCTCTTTTAAATCATCCTCAGTAGGAATACCAGTTTTTTCTAACATTATTAATCCACTCCCCTCTTAATCAAAGCCTTTTCTATGCCTATTTTTACCTTTTCACTTAAAGGGTTGTCTCGCAACTCTTTTAATTCTTCTTTTAAGCTTTTATTTAATTTTATAAAATTATCACATTTATATCCTAAACTCACTGCTGCATTTAAACCAGCAATTTGCCCTTCTAACATCGCACTACTGGCTTCCTCAATGCCCGCTACATCTCCAGCAAGATAAATATTTTCTAAGCTTGATTTCATATTTTCATCTCTTAACGCAACATAACCACCGAGTTCTGTAATATACTTCATCTGACAGCCTGCTTGCCAGAGTAAATCAGAAAGGGGAGATAAGCCCACTGCTAAACAGATAGTATCTACTTCAAATTCCTTTTCTGTTCCTGAAATAAATTTAAACTCTTCATTTAACTCACAAATTACCGCCCTTTCTACCCAATCATTACCATAAACTTCTTTTAAAGAATGGGAAGTATATATGGGAACTCCCAAACGTCTAATCTTCGCTGCATGTACCAGATAGCCACCTATTGTAGGGAGAGCTTCCACAATTGCCTCTACCTGAATACCAGCTTGCAGGAGTTGATAGCTCACAATTAAACCGATATTGCCTGCTCCTACCATTAAAACATTATTACCCGGGACTACTCCATAAAGATTCATTAAGGTTTGCACTGCTCCTGCGCCATAGACGCCGGGTAAATCATTATTGATAAAAGGTAACATATTTTCCGAGGCTCCCGTAGCAACAATAATTTTCTCAGCCTTTAATTTTATCAATATACTTCCATTGACTCCCTGGATAATAGTCAGAACACCATCTTCATAATATCCAGTTACAGTTGCATTAGTAATTAGCTCAATATCCTTATATTTTATACTGTCTTGTATTAATTTTTTGGCAATCTCTATTCCTCTAATCCCCGCAAATTGTCTTTCAGAACCAAAGAATTTATGAGTCTGCTTTATTAATTGACCCCCTAATTCTAAACCATCATCGATGAGGGTTACTTTTGCTCCTAAAGAGGCAGCATAAATTGCTGCCGACAATCCCGCTGGACCTCCTCCAATAACTACTAGATCAGTCTTTTTCAACTAAAATCACCTTTTCCTTTCTGAGTTTCTATCTTCATCCCTTCTTCTAACTTAGTTACGCAGGTCCTTACATTAGGAGTGCCATTTACTTTCATTAAACAGGATGAGCACTTACCTATAGCACAAAAGAATCCCCTTGGTCGATGATATTTAATGCTTCTGCTTAATACTTTTACTCCAGCAGCAACTAAGGCGGAAGCAATGGGTTCTCCTTCGTAGCCTTCAAACTCTTTTCCATCTAAGGAAAATTTGATCTTTTTACCTGGAGTAAATTCCAGAATAGGGTGTTCTTTTATCCGCATGCTTTCCTCCTTTTTTTGAATCCTTACTTTTTAGTAAAATTTATTAAAAAATAGCTAAACCTATATTTGGTATAAAATTATCTTAAATAGTTTAGCATAAAAATTGCCGCCATACGCCCCGTATTTCCCTTGTCTCTTCGATAAGAAAAGAAAAGTTCAGGATGATCTGCGGTACAAATTTCATTAATAAAAATATTCTTTTCCTCTACTCCTCCCTTAACCAATTGCAAATAATTTGCTTTTTGTAAATCAAGGTACCAGTTACCTTTTTTTCGTTTAGAAACTACTTTACTATTAAAATTGTCTTTGTTTAAACAATAATTAGCAGTTTCATCATGAAATTTAATGTTATAACAACAAGGACCAATGGAAGGGAAAATAGCAGTTAAGCAGGAGTGGGGGGTTGTCCCGAAGATGGTTTTCATCTTAGACAATGTTTTTAAGGTTAATTCTAATTCCGTCCCTCTTCTTCCACTATGAATTAACGCAATAGCTCTTTTTATGGGGTCTAAAACAAAAATAGGTACACAATCAGCATAACACATCAAAAGTGGTATGTCAGGGACATTAGTAATCAAGGCATCGCTTCCCGCAATTCCATTAGAATACCTAAAAGCACCTTTGCCTTTATCTTCTTTTCTCACGACAGTTATTTTATCTTTATGCACTTGTTGTGTAGATACAACACTTCGATAGTCAATATTCAAAATATCTAAAATTATTTTTCTATTTTCTATTACACGACTTTCTTTATCATTTACATTATAAGATACATTGAGACTATTAAAAGGAGAGCTACTTACCCCGCCTGATCGAGTGGTAAAAACATTTACCACTAAGTTGGTATTATCTAATTCTCTACATTTAAAATATTTTATTAATCCAAGTTCTTTTAATTCAAAACCTTGGTTCAAATTATCTCTTCTTTTTAATAATATTTTTTAATATTTATATTGTATCAAAATAAATAAAAAAGGCAAGAAATCCCTACTGAATTTCCTTACCCTGTCTATTTACCTGAGAGATTTTTCCAAAATATTGGATATTACCCCCTTCGGTGTTTATTGAAAAATTTTTCCAGAGTCCTACGGGCAGACACAAGGTCTGCCCCTACTACTTTTACTATTCACAAACGATTATTTAATTGGTCAATTGGTGAATTGACCAACTTATCTATAATAACAATTAGAAATATATTTTTTAGCTTTTTCTGATAATTCTTGTATCTTTTCAGTAGAATAAGGTTTTATTTTTTGGAAAGAAGGGTCAAGAGTCTTCTCTAAGGGAGAAAAATTCTGTAAGACATACTTTTTTGCTCCAGAAATGTACTTAGTAATTTCCATAATAGTTTCATCTGTATGTAATAAGGGCACGATAGTAGTACGAAATTCATAGTCAATTTTGGAGTTCATAATTAATGTAATACTATCCTTTACTCTCTCTAATAATATTTTGTCTTTGATACCAGCTGCCTTAGAATAGTGAACAAAATCCAATGATGATTTGATATCCATAGCAATATAATCTACTAAACCTAAATCTAAAAGGTCTTTTAATAATCTTGGATTAGCACCATTAGTATCTAACTTAATTAAAAAATCTTTATCCTTGATTTCTTTAAAAAATGAAGGTAAATCAGGGTATAAGGTAGGCTCTCCACCACTCATGCATATGCCATCAATAAAATCTTTTCTCTCTAAAAGATAATTATTTATATCCCGGAAAGGTATATTTTTGAAATTGTGGGGATGTAGAATTAAATCACAATTGTAGCAGTAAGGACATCGAAAATTACACGAGGAAACATATAAAGTAGAAACAATTTTTCCCTCCCAATCGATTAAGGAGGTTTCGATTATCTTCTTTATAGCAATCTTCAAATTGCAGCTTCCTCTCTAATCTCTTCTAAATGAGGAGTTTTGCCTCTCCATATTTTGATCTCATTCTCATCATTATCCACAATTACCATAGAAGGTGTAGATAGAATATTATAATAACTAGCTTCCGCTAAACCGTCAACAGTATCTACCTCAAAATACTGAACGGTTATCTCTTTTTCTAACTGCTTCCCTATATTTTTAGCTTCTGGACATTTAGGGCAATTTTTCTGCCAGAATATTTTTATTTTCATTACATTTTTACCCTTACCCGTTTTCACGAGTACAAGTTTCTAAACTTGATTTTTAACTTTATAATTTCCAGAATGTCGGTCTTTTAACTCTCCAATTTTATTTTTATTCCAATTAGTTATCTTGCTATAATATCCCACTATCCTGGTTACTCCGTATACATCTTCCGTTCCACAATAATTACATTTTTCTATTAACCCTCTATTAACTTTACTGCATAAATTACATACCGTGAATTCAGGTGAAATAGTAAGTTGAGAGCATTGAGTATTCTCCCAAACCTTTTTAACTAAATTGTAGATACTTTCAGCAGAAGGTTGGCTTTCTCCCACAAAGGCGTGAATTATTGCCCCACTCTTGATTAAAGGATGAAATTTGCTTTGTTTGACAATCCGATTAATTAAATCCACCTGAGCAGAAGCAGCAAAATGAATACTATTGGTGTAATAACTTTCATCCAGTTCAGGATTCCCCTTTATAACTTTTTTACTATCCGGGAATTCCTGTAAATCTATTTTAGCTAATCTTCCAGCAGCACTCTCTGCAGGAGATTCCTCTAAAGATAATTTTAAATTTAACTTTTTACTGTACTCTCTGCATTTTAAACTCATAAAAGATACAATTTTTAAACCCAACTTATATGAATTTTCACTTTCGTGTAACTGTTTATCGGTAATATATTGAACTGCTTCATTCAATCCAATCAGACCTATTAAGTATGTTCCCTTATCTAAATCTACATAAGGACTACCATCCTGAGCTATTTTACCTATTTGCCATAAAGGTCTATCCGAATTTTCCATCATTATTTTCAAAATCTTTTTCTTCTGTAGATGTGCTTGAATAGCTAAGTGTAGGGCTTGATCAATTTTTTCAAAAAATAATTCCATATTTTCCACCTTGCTATAATTAAAAAAGGAGTCAGAAATTCTCCCATTGGAAAAAGCTCTATAGGCACATTGGGGCAGATTGATGGTAACATTTTGTATTCCGGCGAACCTTAATTTTTCTGGATGATATATCATTTCTTTATCGGTTATTCTTGTTCTTAAACGGCAACAAGCAGCTAAACTTATATCATCTCGATCAAAAATAAAATAAGGTGTTCCATTTTCAGAGGCTATCTTACAGGCAAACTTTAATAATTTTTCCTGTTCGCGATCCTGAAAAGATTTATTATCAATATGTAAATCCATTTTAGGAAAAGCGAAAACTTTCCCGTGGCTATCTCCTTCTCTCCAGACCTCCATTAAAGCCATTAAAAATAATTGGGACTCTTTCTGGTATTCTCCATAATTTTTTCCAGTATATTCTCCGCCTGGCCCAATTGCAGGCACGTCTTTAAGGTAATCTGGAATGCCAAGATGAACATTAAAATCAAGAAAAAGACTATTATGAGCAAGGAGACCATCGGTAGTTAGAAAGTTTTCGTATTTTTCTACAGAAATATCATATACATATCTATCTTGCTCTTTAATTTCTTTCTGATTAATTACTTCTACAGGTAATAAATTACTTGCTTTATCTAATATACTTTTTAGATTTTTAAGTCTTTTTATCTGTTTTTTAATAATATTTTTTGCTAAAATTTGCTGAGGAAAAGAAGAGTTAATGTTTCTCATATCAAAATACATTGATGAAGTGTTCAAATCACTATGGGGTTGAACATTATCAAAAATAAAAAGTTTTTTGAATAACAAAGGAATTTCTTCTTTACCAACTTCCTCCACAGAAGGATTTGGCAAACCGATTAGACTATTATCTACCCTTCTTTTTATTTTATCAATCCATTGCACAGAAAGAGGATAAAATTTTAAAGAAATTTTAGCTCCAAAGATTTTTTTAATCAAAGGTTTCAATTCGTTATAATCATATCTACGCTGGTCATATTGTTTATAAGAAGGTTTATTTTTAAACCTTTCTAAACATTTTTTTCTTTCTATTTCTTTTCTTTCTAAAGAAAAATACACTTTATCAAAAGAGTTTATCCCAATCGTAAGTACATATTGTAAATAAGTTTTCTTTACTTCATTACCCTTGATAATAATTTTTTCTTTACTCCGGTCTTTATCCTTTATTGTTGGTAAGCATCCAATCTTAGTAAAAACTAACCAGAGATGAGATTTTAATGTTTCGGAAATTGTACTACATCCAATTTTATTTTTATTTTCTATATACCCATCACCGGAAAGATATCCGGCAAGAAACGCTTTTACAATTTTATCCTTTCCAAAAAGAATAAAATCAGGAATTTTTTTATTAATTGCTCCATTCCCGCACAATTTCTCAAACAAAGAACTATATAAACTGCCAGAAAATCTTACCCCTTTTTGTAAAATAGCAACTGTGGTTTCATCTGCAAAAATTGTTTTTACTAAATGAGTAATATTTTCTTTTTCCTTGTCATCCCTGCAAGAAATAAATACAGAAGTTGGGGTACAATTACCTTCGGCTACATAATATCCTAATAAAGTAGCAAACTCTTTAGTTAGGGGAATATGTATTTTTAATTTGTTATGATAACGAGAATTACATCTTAAATCGATATATTCATCATTTATTTTTACATATAAATCTTCTGACAGATAATCGGTAACATCAACATTTTTTTTATTATCATAAATTGGAAAGGAGGATAAAGATAAAATTTTTTCTAGATTTTGGCTTGGCTTTATTTCAATAATTTCTCCCTTTTTATTAAGCGTAAATAAAGAATGGTCATCGGTAACACATATTTTTCCTCCTAAACCTGTTTTTATTTCTACAAGTTTATTTTTTCTTTGGTGTCTAATTGCTTGATATATTTTCCCTAATACTGGTTTTCCTGTTAGCCGATCTACGCTTATTGTAAAGTACCTACCTCTATCTTTATCTTTATTGAAATTATAGTAAAATCGTTCAATGGGAATTGATTTTAATTCTTTTTCTTGAGCATCGTAAACATATATTTTCTCTTTCCCTCTAAGCGATTGACCACCCCTTGAAAAAGCGTTTTGTGAACCACTAAATATTAAATATTGGGCTTCTTGTTTTATTTCTTTGAAAGATGAATTTACTAAAAACGGGGCATACATAATATTTAAATATCCAATACCCAGTGCACCTGCGTAATATGCTTGCATCGAAGCTAAAAAGGTGTTTAAATGACCAGTTAAAGTTCTGGTATGTCTTGCCGGGGCTGAAGATGTATCTAAATTATCTAATTCAAGACCATATTTTTTTAAATATTCTAAGGAATGACCTGAACAATAAATTCGAGGATAACCTAAATCATGGATATGAATCCAACCTTTTAAATGGGCGTTAGCTACTTCCCTTGAAAATACTTCTTGCAACATATATTGTTTAATAGTATTCTCAGCAATAGTTAAATTTATCGCTTCTGGGTTGTTAGTTCCTATATTACTATTCTCTTTACTCTTGGATAGAAAAAGCTGTCTTAAATCATAAGTGGGTATTCCGATAATTTTCTGTTTTCTCCATTTCTGTTCATATCCTCTGGCAAATAGTTCATGGTCTACTAATTCTCTAATCAAAGAGGTAGATATCTCATTTAAATCTAAATCAAATATTTTTTCTTCTACTGCTTTAGCAATACTCATAGAAATATCTAAAGATAATTCTGCTTCCTTAACTAGAGCTTGGACAATTTTTTTTCTATCCCAGGGGAAAATACTTTCATAAGTTGTGGTAGAAACCAATAAAGATAGATCAGTTATACTCTTATGATTGTTTATTTTTTTTCTAACTTTTAATCGTTCTCGAATTCTTCTTCTCTTATCTCGATATAAAATAAAAGCCTTGGCTACTTTTATCATACCCTTTCTTATTAATGACTCTTCTACTATATCTTGGACTTCTTCTACCTGGGGAATTTTATTTTTAAATATTTCTACTAATTTGATGATTACCAGGTCAGTAATTTCTTCTGCTATAGTCTGGTTTTCTTCTCCCACGACCTGCATAGCAGCAAAGATAGCCTCAACTATTTTCTTTCTGTTAAATTTTACTAAATGACCTTCTCTTTTTCTAACCGACTCTATCATTTTAAATCCCCTAACAAGATATTCAAGGAGAATTCTTCCCCTTGAAATCCCCTTAATTCACTCTCACCTAAATATTTATTACACCCTTGAATATCTTGTCTTTAATATTCTTCATAATGAATTATCTTCCTTATTCAAAAAAGAATTTACCTTTTACCATCGGAATTTCTTTGAAATTCCGATGCTATAAAATATATAGTGATAAATTAATTCAATTAAATTATTATTTTATTGAGTAATTTTCTTTATCTCTTTTACAAAACTACTTACATCTTTAAATTGTCTATATACAGAAGCAAATCTCACGTAAGCTACCTCATCTAAGGTGCGTAATCTGGAGATGACTAATTCACCAATTGCACTGCTCTTCACTTCATTTCCTCCTTCATTTTTTATCTTCTCTTCTATATCATTTACTAATTTATTTATAGTCTCCATGCTAATCGGCCTTTTTTCGCAGGCTTTAATAATACCATTAGTTATCTTTTCTCGGGAAAAAGGTTCTCTGCGATCATCTTTTTTCATTACCATTAAAGGAATTAAATCTATCCTTTCGTAAGTAGTAAATCGTTTATTACATTTTTTGCAAATCCTTCTTCTTCTAATTACTAATTCGTTTTCTGTATGCCTGGATTCAATTACTCCGGTATCATAATAACTACAAAAAGGACATTTCATTTTATACCCCCAAATGTAGGTTTATATTTATAATAATACACTATATATGGGAAGTCAAGGAGAAATCGCTATATATTTTATAAATATAAATAAAAATTTCAATGACTATATAAGGGATTTATCTTGTGGCTTTTAAATAGAATTCAGGAGTCAGAATATAATAGTATATAGTAAAGAAGATGGGAGACAGGAGTCAGAATATTATTAGCAGATAGTGTATTAGTGAAAAACGAAAAGTGCAAAACGCAAAACCATAACTTAAAACTAAAAACAAAGAGAAAAGTTTTGAATTTTGAATTATAGTTTTTAGCTTTGCATTTTCCGCTTTTCGCTTTCTTATTATACGCTTAGCGCTACCTGCTATACTCTATACGCTATTTTTACTTTTTCTCTCTTAAAAAGGTGGGAATTTCTAAATCATTATAACTTATCTTCTCTTCACTTAGATCAATTTCCTCTAATTTATGAACTTCTCTTTTATCCTCTAAAGTTTCAAATCCGGCAGCAATTACTATAATCTTAACTTCATCATTCAATTCTTTATTAATTACCGCTCCAAAAATAATATTTGCTTCAGGATTAGCAGCTTTAGAAATTATTTCAGCCGCTTTATTAACTTCATATAGAGATAAATTTGAGCTTCCACTAATGTTAAATAATATCCCTTTGGCTCCTTCAATGTTGGTCTCTAAAATTGGGCTACTTATAGCTATCTGCGCTGCCTTTACAGCTCGATCTTCACCGCTGGCTCTTCCCATCCCCATTATAGCTGTGCCAGCGTTCTGTATAATCATTTTTACATCAGCAAAATCTACATTTATTAAACCGGGCTCAATTACAATATCTGTAATCCCCTGAATCCCATGTAATAGAACTTCATCTGCAATTTTAAAAGCCTCCAATATAGAAGTATTTTCATCAACTACTTGAAGTAATCTATCATTAGGAATTACAATTAAAGTATCAACACATTTTTTTAATAATTTAATCCCTTCTTCAGCTTGCCTCATTCTTCTGTGACCTTCAAAAGAAAAAGGCTTAGTTACTACTCCAACTGTCAATGCTCCTAAATCTTTAGATAATTGGGCGATAATCGGTGCTCCACCTGTTCCAGTTCCACCTCCCATACCTGCGGTGATAAATACCATTTCTGCGCCTTCTAAGGCTTTTGATATTTTATCTTTATCTTCTTCTGCAGCTTGACGACCAATTTCAGAGTTTGACCCACTACCTAATCCTTTAGTTATATTACTGCCAATTTGTATTTTCTGTTCTGCATTAGAAAAAGCCAACACCTGAGCATCGGTATTGGCGGAAATATATTTTACCCCCTGTAATTTTGCTTCAATCATTCTATTAACCGCATTTCCGCCGCCTCCACCTACACCAATAACTTTTATTTCCACAAACTGTCCTATTTTATTGTTAAGGTAAAACAATCTATACCTCCTTGTAAAATAATAAAATAACAAGATATTCAATGGGAATTCTTCCCCTTGAAAACCCCTTAATTCGCCCTCATCTCAATATTTATTGCACCCTTAAATATCTTGTCTTTAATATTCTTCATAATAATAAATCATATTCCTTATTTAAGGTATAGGAATTATTGAAATTCCTATACCTTAAAATAATCATTTATTTAAAAAAGACAAACCCAATTAAAAAAAATCTTTTAACCAGCCAATTATTCTTCCAAAAATATTTCTTAACCCAGTTTTTCTGGTAGATAGTTTATAAGATCTTCTAGTAGAATATTTTTCCGTAGCATAACTCAATAATCCAACGGCTGCAGAATAGGAAGGATCATTTACCATATCGGCTAATTCTCCATTATAATGGGGCCTTCCTAATCGAGTAGGTAAATTTAGAATCTGTTCAGAAATCTCTGAAATACCAAGTAATAAAGAACTCCCACCAGTAATAATTACTCCACCAGGGATCATATCATAATAGCCAGATTTCTTAACCTCATTCCGTACCAGGCTAAATATCTCACTAACTCGGGGTTCGATAATATCCACCAGATATTTCTTAGAAACTGGGTGCTTTTCTTTTCCATTAATGCTAGAAATTTCTACTACTCTTTCAGGAGAAACATTATCTTCAACTGCACTTCCATAATTAATTTTTATCTTCTCAGCTTCATCTATTGAAGTTCTTAAACCGATGGCTAAATCATTAGTAATCTGATTACCTCCTACAGGTAGAACCGCAGAGTAAGCCAATCCTCCTTCTACAAAAATTGCTATTTCAGTCGTTCCAGCACCAATATCAACTAACAGAGCTCCTAAGTCTTTTTCAGCATTACTTAAAATTGCATTACTGGATGCTAAAGTCCCAAATATAATCTCTTCAATATCTATTCTTGCTCCTTCTATACACTTGATTAAGTTTTGTACGGCAGTAATTGAGCCAGTTATAATATGGACCTTACACCCCAATCTTGTACCAGACATTCCTAGGGGATCTATTATTCCACCTTGTCCATCTACCACAAATTCGCGACTTAGGGTGTGAATCAATTCTCTCTCTGGAGAAATTATTCCGGCTTTAGCTGCTTCTATAACCTTTTCGATATCCTTTTCTGTAATTTCTGGATATTCTCCAGAAATTGCGATAATCCCCTTACTGTTTAATGATTCTATATGACTTCCTGCAATAGAAATAAAAGCAGAATTAATTCGAGTTCCTGCCATACGTTCAGAATTTTCGATAGACTGTTTTACCGATTGAATAACTTGTTCTAAATCTATAATTACTCCTTTTTTCACTCCTAAGGAGGGAGCTGTACCTATTCCAATTATTTCTATTTGACCATCTTCACCCAATTCGCCTATAACTGTACAAACTTTTACTGTGCCAATATCTATACCAGCAATCATTTCATCTCTTCCCATATTTATAACCTCCTATATGCTTGTAATATCATAAACTACTAATTAATTACCATAAACAAACAACAATCTTTTTCTAATAAGCACTAATTCTTCACTTTTATTATAACACTATCTTTAAAACGCATATCAATATATTCTACAGGTAACTTTTCCTTGACAACTTTCCCCAAAGCCTCTCTTAGCAAATCTCCCTTACTAATAATCTCCTCTGGTTTGTTTATTCTCACCTTTAAAGTATCATCTACATTAAAAAGTAAAAAATCATCTGAGGTTAATATTTTTATCTTATAAAATTCCTTGGGCAATATTACATTTGCAGAATTAATAATTTCTAAAGCTGTCCTAAATTCAGGTTCATCTATAGTATCCCCAATTTTTATCTCTGTAACTTTTATCCCTGATATAAAGGGCAAACTCAATCCTGCTAACTTGTCAATTTTAGATAATGCTATTCCTTCTTTACTCAAAATAAAATATTCTTCACTAATATAAACAATTGCTGCCGCTTCTCTTTCTTTTAAGGAAATTATAATTTTGTTAGGTATTATCCGTTTTATTTCTAAATCTTTTATCCAGGGGTCCTGTTTTAAAGAGTCGACAGTTTTTTTTAGATCTAACTTAAAGATATTTTCGCCTAATTTTATCTGAGACTTATAAAATATTTCATCTTCGCTTAAATATGCATTCCCCTTAATAATAATTTCTTCAATATTACAAAATTTGGAATTAAACATAAAATTAAAAAAATTCCAACCTAAAAAACCAATAACCAAATAAAAAATTAATATTTTGGTTACTTTTACTCCAAAATATTGGCTTTTTTCGCCTTCTTCTTCCTCTTCTTCTTCTTCCTCCTCCTCCTCTAATTCATTCTCTTTTTCATTATCATCAATCATTTTCATTATCACTTATACAAAAGAATCTCCTTTAGTATTAGCGTATAGTGGGTAGCGTTTAGAGCATAGTATAACCAAAATTAAAAACTATAATTCAAAATTTATAAAAACCATTCAGGTATCCAGTATTCAGGAGTCAGGAGTCAGAACTTTATTTCCCCCTCACCCTAACCCTCTCCCGCCAAGGGGATAGGGAATGCGTCCTATACGCTATACATTATTTTATATTCTGGCTTCTAGATTCTTTCTTCTTCTTTCTTCACTCTACGCTATACGCTCAACGCTATATGCTGTACGTTTTTATGGTTCACCCAGGATTTGTATTTCCCGATCTAATTCTATATTAAAAACTTCTCTTACTCTTTTCTCTATTTCTTCAATTAGCCATAAAACATCTTTTGCTGTGGCATTCCCATTATTTATTATAAAATTAGCATGTTTGTTGGATACTATAGCTTTTCCCTGAGAAAGTCCCTTTGCTCCTACCTTTTCTATCAAATCACCGGCATAATAACCTGGTGGATTTTTAAATATACTGCCTGCATTTAATTTATCTGCAGGCTGTTTGGCTTCTCTAATTTTAATATATTCTCTTATTATTGATTCTATTTTTTCTTTATTCCCCTCTTTTAATTGTAAAGTTATTTCTAAAATTATAACTGATTTTTTTTTCAAATTGCATTCCCGGTATTTAAAATTCAAATCAGGTAGGAGTACACTTTCTATCTTTTTTTCTTTAGTTAAAAAAGTTACACTTTGTACAATATCCCCCATACAATTACCATTAAAACTGGCATTACTAATTATTGCTCCCCCTAAAGTTCCTGGGATATTACAGGCAAATTCTAATCCACTTAATCCTCTACTTAAAGTCATTCTGCTTAAGTATAACAAAGATACTCCTGCGCCTACTCTTACAATTTTATCAAAAAGATCTATTTTTTTAAAACCTTTACCGAGTTTAATTACTACCCCCCTTACCCCTTTATCCAAGACCAATAAATTTGTTCCATTCCCAATAACCCAGAAGGGAATATCAAATTTTTGAGAAATAGAAACAGTCTTCATTAACTCTTCAATATTGTTTGGGGTACAAAAAATATCCGCAGGCCCACCAATTTTTAATGAAGTATGGTTCATTAATGGTTCATTGAGTCTAAATATTTTCCCAATTCCCTTTTTTTTAAATTCATTTTTTATGATATCTATATTCATTTTTAATAAACTAAAATACCTTTGATTTTTTAAATTGTTTAGCTAATTCCTGACTAATAGTCCAGACATCCCCTGCTCCCATAGTTATTATTATATCTCCAAATTGAATAATTTCATATAAATAATTTAAGGTATCATTTTTGGAAGGAATATATTTTATATGTTTATGATTAGTTTTTTTAATTTCATTAAATATCGTTTTACCACTAATTCCCAGTATTGGTGGTTCATTAGCAGAATAAACATCATTGATGATTACTCGATCAGCATCAAAAAATACTTTACCAAACTTTTCTGCTAAAAGTTTGGTCCTGGTATATCTATGAGGTTGAAAGACTACTATTATCCTTCTGTTTTTCCAACTTTGTCTTATGGCGTTTATTGTAACCCTGATTTCGGTGGGATGATGAGCATAATCATCCATAATTAATATTTCATCATCAAGGTTTGCTATAATCTCCATTCTTCTTTGTACCCCTTGATAGGTCTCTAATATTTCTGCAATTTCAATAAAATCCATTCCCAGTCCATTTGCAACAGCAATTGCTGCTAAGGCATTTAAAACATTGTGGTATCCAGCAACATTTAAGCAGAGTTCTCCCATTTTTTTATTCTGCCAATATATTTGTGATTTAGAATTTAATATATTTAATTTTATTTCTTTAGCTACAATATCTGCTTCTGTAAATATTCCATAGGTAATATATTTTTTTCTATAATCTTTTATTAATCTCCTCACGTTTTCACAATCTTTACATAAAATTACACTTCCGTCATCAGGAATTCTATTAATAAATGTTTTAAAACCTTTTAAAACATTTTCTATATTCTTATAATAGTCTAAGTGATCATCTTCGATATTAGTAACTACTCCTAATGAGGGATTTAATTTTAAAAATGAACCATCACTTTCATCAGCTTCTGCAACTACATATCTTCCAAATCCCAATTTTGCATTACCGTGAATATTATTTGCCTCTCCTCCTACTATCACGGTGGGGTCAAAACCACTTTTTTCTAATAATAGACTTATCATTGAGGTAGTAGTTGTTTTGCCATGTGTGCCTGCAATTGCTATTCCATATTTATTCTCCATAACCTTAGCTAACATTTCAGCTCTCTTGATTACTTTGATATCCTTCTCTATGGCCCCCCTTATCTCTGGATTAGATTCCGAAATTGCTGATGAAATAACTATTAAATCTGCCCCTTCTATATTATTTTTATCATGACCCTGAAAAACAACTGCTCCTTTATCTGCTAATCTCTTGGTTATCTTCGAAGATATAATATCAGAACCACTGATTTTATAACCTAAATCAAGAAGGATTGAGGCTAAGCCACTCATTCCCGCTCCACCAATACCTATAAGATGTATGTGTAATTTTTCTTCATTCATTGACTATAACTCCATTTTTTATATCATATTGCGTATTGCATAAATTCTAAATATAAATTCAATAAAATTATTAATTTTCCTGCTTTATTTGTAAAATATCTTTTATATTTTTCAAATTTTTTTAATATAATCAAAAATACAGTCAACAATCTTCTTGGCTGAATTTATATTAATCAATCCTCTACTCTTTTTAGCCATTATTTCTAATTGATTTTTATTTTTTAATAAATCAAGCAAAACCTTTGCTAACCTTTCTCCAGATAAATCTTTTTCTAAAATTAATACTGCCGTGCCTTCTCTTTCTAATATTCTGGCATTAATTTCCTGGTGATTATTGGTAGCATAGGGATAAGGTATTAGAATTGCCGGCAATCCATAAGCACTAATCTCAGCCAATGTTGTAGCTCCAGCCCGACAGATTACTAAATCCGCTAAAGGATAAGCTTTTTCAATATTATAGAGATAAGGTTCTATAGAAAAAATATTGTCGTCTTTTCCTATTATTTCGATAATTTTCCCATAATCATCAGCTCCACTAATTAGTAAAACCTGCCATTGATTTTTCATAAAATCCTTAATTAACTTGACCCCTTCTACAACAGCCCTATTAATAGAAGCTGCTCCTTTACTTCCGCCAAATACCAATACGGTTTTCTTTAATGAATTTAATTTAAATTTTTGGTAATCTCTATGGTTAATATGCTCTAATTTTTTAAACCTAATGGGATTACCAGTTAAAATTAATGTTGATTTCTTTTTAAAATATCTTCGTGATTGGTCAAAACTTAGAAACACCGCTTTTGCCATATGAGATAAGAATTTATTGGTAATTCCGGGTATTACATTTTGTTCATGAATAAAAGTTGGGATACCCCATAAAGCAGCCATTAAAACAACTGAACCACTTACATAACCTCCTGTTCCAATAACTACATCTGGTTTATAATCTTTTATAATTTTATATGATTGAAATAAAGAAATAAGAAATATCACGATTGCTGTAAGATTTTCTATACAAATTTTTCTTTGTATACCTTTGGCATCTATTTTAATAAATTTAAAACCTTCTCGAGGAATAAGTTTTGATTCCAATCCTCTTTCGGTTCCTACAAATAAAATATCATTCTCAACATCCCTGTTTTTTAACTCGTAAGCTAAACTAATTCCTGGATATATATGCCCTCCTGTTCCACCACCAGATATTATTACTTTTAATGACATTCATTACGCTCCATATTCTGTTACTCTATACTTAGAAATATTCAATAAAATGCCTGCACAAAACATATTTACAATTAATGATGAGCCACCAAAACTAATAAAGGGTAAAGTAATACCAGTAGTGGGAATCATCTTAGTTACCACCCCAATATTTATAATACTTTGAAAAGTTATCATAGCAGTAATACCCGCAGCTAATAGAGTTCCAAACTGATCTACAGAATTAACTGCTATCCTAAATCCACGCCATAATAATATAATAAATAGAACAATTATTATAAAAGTTCCAATAAATCCTAACTCTTCGCCAATTATAGAAAAAATAAAATCAGTATGTTGATCAGGAAGATAAAAATATTTTTGCCTACTCTCTCCTAATCCAATTCCAGAAATCCCACCACTGCCTAAGGCTAATAAAGATTGAATAATATGAAATCCACTATCTAAAGGATCTCTCCAAGGATCCAAGAAAGATAGTAATCTTATTTTTCTATATTCTTCTCTTAATAATATTAAAATCGTTACCGGGATAGCCGCTAATACCAACGTAAAAAGTTGAATTATTCTAGTTCCACCGATAAATAACATAATAAAAGAAATCCCTAAAACAATTAAAGAGGTACTAAAATCGGGTTCTTTTAAAATCAACAAAAATATCACTACCACAATAATAAGAGATGGTAATATCCCCTTGATAAATGTTTTTACTTCTTCAGAATGTTTCCTGGTTAATGATTCTGCCATATACAGAATTAACGCAAATTTGGCAATTTCAGAAGGTTGGAAAGAAAAAAATCCTATTTTAACCCATCTTCTTGCCCCACCTGCAGATCTTCCAATACCAGGAACAAATACCATAAAAAGTAATATAATGGATAAAATTAATATTGGTAAAGCAAATTTTTTATAATAATGATAATCGATGTAGGTAGTGAAAAGGAAAATTACCAAACCTATTATAGCATAAAGTATTTGTCTTTTTAAAAAGAAATGGCTATCTTCATACCATTTATAAGCCAAAACATAGCTTGAACTAAAAACCATACATACACCAATGGCCATCAGCATAATAACTGCTATAAAAAGCCACAAATCAGGAGATTTTTTTTCTATTATCATTTCATTATAACCCCACATCAGCGTATAGCTTATAGCGTTTAGCGTTTAGCGTATAGGAAAAATCATTCTGTACAACATACTGCCAACTTCTTTTATAAAATTTTCA
>Ga0172366_10001264_pt1 | contig 19585 bp, 16 predicted proteins | sample LakKivSesite69cm_FD_114533 | JGI IMG/M metagenome (GOLD analysis project Ga0172366, IMG submission 114533) | Sediment microbial communities from Lake Kivu, Rwanda - Sediment site 69cm | ecosystem: Environmental > Aquatic > Freshwater > Lake > Sediment | place: Rwanda: Western Province, Lake...
AGTAGTTGCCGCCCGCGGAATTGAGGATATATGCCCCACCGAGCTTTGCCGCTGTTCTGTAGTCTTCCTTGCCGGTTACCTGGTAGGCAGTGGCCAGCCCTGCGACTATGGAACCAGTAAAATCAGCCTCGCCTGGCCAGGTTCCATCAGGAAGTTGGTCAGCCACAAGACGGTCAGCGATTGCCTCCACCGCCTCGACAACTGGCATTGCCACAGCACAATTCACAGATGTTGACAAAACAACCATTACTGCACAAACCTTGAACGCCACCCTCTTCTTTTTCATAGCTAATACTCCTTCCTTAAATTTCTATTACACTACGCACTTTTATCTGTTCGGTTTTGCGTGCAAACGCCCCTTCCCTCACACAGAGGGCTGTCAGCACAAAACGCTACGACCTATGCACCTATATGCGCGGATTGGCCTTCCTCCAACCGCTCCTCATTTAATCTCGTCTATATTTCCACGTATATTACAAAAACCGGCTCTAAAAAGCAAGTGGAAAGTACGGGGTTTTCCCATTTTTTTTATTTTCTCCAGAACTACAATTTTGTGGGCCGATAGAGAAAATAGGGGTGGCCCCAGTATCTTTCATCTCTACCTTTACGTCCCCGCTTCGCAGGTATTCCAACGAAGAGCGGCTTGGACAGTGTAAACTCACAACCGGACAGTGCAGGCGAGCTGGGGTGCGCCACGGCGCTGGGCAAAGTATTGGCCCGCACATACGCTGTTAGTGTAGTTGCTGAATTATAAAGAAAGCGCCGCTGGAGAAAATCAAGATCAAGGTTATGAGGCGTAACGGAACTGGTGAAACACCACGAATCAGGCGAGGGAGGATGGTGGGAAAAATCGCCTCTAAGGGCGCAGACTATACAAGAGAGACCAAGCAAAACTGCCAAACTTAGGATTATTATCCTCGTTTTCATCACCTTTCCCCGATTCGTCGAGCCAACTATTCACTACAAAAAAATATTTAAATAACAAAAGGCCTACAAGTCAAGCTTTTTTTGTAATTTTTGGGGGTAAGTGTGGTATTTTTTTCATAACTGAACTTTTGCAAAAATGCTGGAATGGGCGCAAAATATAACTTTTACCACAAAATTTGTGGCTTTTGAATCGTCGGTTAGAGCCCTTCGACGCAAAGGGTTGAAGGCAACGGACGACGGCATCGGTCAATGCCGCAAAACGCCAAAACGCTCTCAAACAACTCTTTCCTGCAGTTATATGCGAGTTGCGCCGGTTCTTAGGGATGGTCATCCACGCCGACCAGCCCGATATAACTCCCACGCCGGCTGCTGGAACGAGTGTGGTTATATCGCAGCCTTCAGTACTATTATCGGCAATAAAGTGCATTTTGCAAAAGTCCAGTCATAACTTAGCCACAGACCAAGGGTTACCTTGAATCAAAAGGACTTTCGGAAAAAATCCCCAAAATAGGTGTTTGGCTTTGGTGCGGGCTTTTTGCGGTGGCGTTCGGCTTGATCAAGCCCCCCGACACGGCTGCGTGAAGTGTTCAGTTCTTGCAGTAATTGTATCTTGGTCTTCCACTCCTCCTGCATTATGCTCCTTCCGCCCTTACTTAACATCTATTATCCCTCGCTCCGACGGCGTTTGAAGTAAAGTAGTACTTGAAAATGACTTGGGTGAGGTCTGGTTAGTCAGCAATACAAACATACATATTTTATAAATCTGACCATATTGGTGAAGAAAGTTTCAAAATCGTGGAATGGCTAAGGAACATCCTTTTCCCAAACTATAATCAGAATGAAGTCCTTTGCCAAAAAGGCAAATCTGCCCCTCTTTTTTATTTTGGCCTCCGATGCTTTCTAAATATGTAGTTTAGAAGAACTTCTTCTTCCAGACATGCTCGCAGATAGTGCGAGCGAGCAATCCCAGATGCTGACGCATCTGGTCGATCTGCCGATCAGTAAGATCGGGCATCCTTAAAATCTGCCGGTACTTGTCGGTAATACTGGCTTTTGTTCTCTTGGTTCTTGCCTTCTTAGTCATGTTCTGTCTGCTTTCTTTTTCAAAGTACCAGATAACTAGATTCGGATAAGAAGGGTGGATTTGCCTCTTTGGGCAAGAAAAGCCTCGGGTTGGGGGAAATGAGACACAAAAAGACACCCTTTTGGGGTGTCCCCGTCTCTGTGTAAGAGTCGTCCACCTACCTTACGCGGCTTTCATTAACTGGTTCACCGCTGTTTTAATCACAGGATACCGCTCTGAGAATGTAAAAGAAACTATTTGTTCGAAGATGTCCTGTTTAGTGCCCTCAGAAGGACAATCTTCGAACAATCTCTGCAAGGGCTCTTTGAATAAAAATGAGAATGGCGGGTTGAGTTTTACTGCCGTTATTGCCCGGTCTTTTACATAGATTCGTTCAAAAACAGCCCTTAGGAGATTCTTCCTCTGTTCGTAGTTGAACCTTCGATGGAGGTGCAGAATCATGCTCGCGACAACGGTGCACTTGTCCAGAAAGTCCAAAGGATCGTTGTAGTCAACTTCAAGCTGGCTGAGCCGAGTCTGAGCCTGGACAATTTGTTTCTGGTATTTCTTTTCCAGCTTCTCACAGACATCTTTAGGGACCTTTCCTTCCAGCATTTCATCTAATAACCTTACCTGCTTATTTTCGGCATCTTCTACGGTTCTTCTTAGAAGCTTTATATCATTTTCCGCGATTTTCTTTCTTCGCTCTGCGATTTGTTGCATCTCAAACTTTAAAAGTTCGAGCAGCTTTTTTGGTGGCTGGATTCTTTCATAAATGGCCTCTAATTGGCTATCAAGAAGGTCTACCGGAATATACGGCTGGTCGCATTTTGTTTTGTGCAGATTGGGCAGGCAGCGGTAATAGCTCCCTCTCGGGTGAACCTCGCCGGTTAGCTTTTGGTTGCAAGCTTGACAGTAGGCAGTACCTCTTAGAAGAAACTCCAATCTGCCCTTTTCACCTGTGTCAACGCTCCTTTTATTTAGAACTTCCTGGACCTGATAGAAAAGTCTTTCACTGATAATGGGTTTGTGTTTCCCCTTGTATTCCCTTTCCTGCCATTGGAGTTTTCCGATATAGAACCTTCTTTGAAGCAAGTCTTTAATACTCTGCTGGCTGTACATCCTACCATAGGCAGTTTTTAGGCCTCGTTCAAACATCTCTTCCGATAGAGTTTTCAGTGAGTAGTTTCCAGTTGAGAAAAGCTCAAAGGCCTGCCGTACAAAAGGAGCGGTTTTGAGATCAGGGACGTGTCTTACTCTTTTACCTTCCTGCTTTACGCTTTTGTAGCCAAGCGGTGGCTTATGCGGCCATTCGCCTATCTTGAGCTTTGCCAGATTGGCCTTTTTTATCTCTTCTCCTAAGTTGGCGCTGTACCATTCAGAGATACTGGCAAAGATATTTTCCATAAGCTGACCCAAGGCACTATCATCAAAAGACTCTGACACCGAAACCAGCCTTATTCCTTTTTGTTTTAAGATGGCCTTGACAGTGGCATAATCGATGAGGTTCCTAGCTAATCGATCTATTTTATGGACCAGCACGACATCTATGTTTTTGTTTTCCTTACAGTGGTGGATGAGTCTTTTGAGCTCGGGTCTATTGGCCGTTTTAGCTGATTCTCCTTCATCGATAAAATGACCGACAATGTGCCAACCTTTCCTCTTGGCATACTCTTTCATTGCATCTATCTGAGCCGGGATGGAAAGCTCTTTTTGTGCTTGTTTGTCCGTGGAGACACGGGCATAAAGAAGGCAGTTCATAGAATGTGCCGATTGACAAACGATGAATCCGCAATAGGTCTGGACTCACTAACTTTGCCAATTGGTAAGTTACCTGGTGAAAAAGAGTTGACTGTGTTCACTTATACCCAGATTAGCACATAAAAAGGATTTCGTAAAGAAAAGCCAATCGTTCTGATTGGCCTTTGTTGCGTCTATGAAACAGAGAGGATATTTAATCCTTCAACCTTTTCATAGTGCTTGCGATTGTTGCTTAGGAGGGTTAGATTGTGGTAAAGGCAGGTGGAGGCGATTAGAAGATTAAAGTCACTGACGATTTTCCCTTGTTGTTTGAGTCTGCCTCGTTCTTTACCGAACACTTTACAGATTTCTTCGTCAATTCCCAAAACCTGAAAGCCTCGAAGGAAAGTCTTGAAGATTATTTCGCTTGTCTGAGGGTCTTTGGAATAATAGACCCCTTCGTAAAGCTCAGCCAGTGAGATTATGCTCAGAGCTATTCCTTCAGGTCTCAACTCTCGCAGTCTCTGAGTAATCTTTCGTACTTTGTTAAAATGGTCGATTATCCAATCAGTGTCAACAAGATAAGAAATCTTCATAGTCTAACTCCTGGTCTGGTGGAGATTAAACGAGCCGCATAGATATCTTTCTTTAGCTGTTCCGCATCAATCAATCCATGCCAACCGCCAGCAGTAGCTTCTAACGGATCCTCTTCTTTCGAAGAGACGCCCCTTTTTTTGCCCCGGCGAGAAACTTTTGCAATAGTCACCGTGATCTCCTCGCCTTCTTCTATGTCAAGTTTTTCTAAAGGTTCAATTACACCATTAGCGAACCTTGCCCTAATTGTTCTACTCATCTTTTACGCTCCTTTCACTGGTAAACCACCAACTCTCTCAATCTTTAATATTCGTTATCACACCTTGCCTACTTAGCGAAAAAAATGCGGCCACCGGTAGGAAAGCTCGTGCTCTGCTGGATTTGTCGGCTCTCCCCGCCTGCTTGTATGAAGGTTAAGTGTAGAGATGGTTCTTTCATCACCCTTTTCCTCCGGATAAGTCCTTTTATCGTTTAACCTTCCCTGACTCATCTTAAGTATCCTTACTTTAAGCAAATCCCTCCTTGTTAAAGAGCTACGAATAATGGTATCAGTAAGCCTTGTCAAAGTCAAGGCTGCTCTGTGCTATCAGGGTCGTTCTGAAGAAACGCAATGGATATAGCCGTAAGAAATCACAAACAATTTGAAGGTTCATTGCATACCGAAAGTTAGATTAAGCCCCAACTGGCTTTTTAACACCGCGGAGGTTTTTCAAACATATCGGTTCACTTTTGTAAACTATACCGTTTATTTTCGATGAGGTCTGCAAGAAATAACGTATTCTGCCAAGCGTCCTTACCGTAACAGGATAACCAAAATTGGGTCATTGCGAGTTGTCTGCTATTGCGAATTGGCATAACACAGGGTAAGCTACTCATAGAAAGGGCGAGGTTTAATGAATTACCTTCTTTAATTCTCGCACCTTTTTATGTAGCCAATAAATAACCTTTAACTCTATTCTATGCACCCGAGGAGTTGTCAGATGGCCTGGCTGCCTGACATTAAAGTATTTTCGTTGCTTTGGCTGGTAAGCAAGAGTAGAAAAGTTATATTTAAGGGAATTCCCGATGACCATGTCTCAAAAGCTCTGGATGGTGGAATGGACATACTCCCCTGTCGACTACTTTGAAGAGCCGGTACAAATCTCCAACAAAGACTACGACCTAACTATAAGAGACGGAAAAGTAGAAGCGAAGATTAGCCACGACCCTCGACCAGAGCTTAGCGACCAACTGGATACGGAATTGAGGTTCAGATTTCAAGGAATTCAACTCATATCTCAGAAGCCGTATAAGCTCTCAGGCCCTACCGTCAGTTGCCGCCACGCCGAGGGTAAAAGAACCATCTTTCTTGCGGGAACATGTGTTGCGAAAGGATCGGTACTACAAGCTGACGTGATAATCACAGATAAGAACGGCAACATTGTCGCTGATACTCGGACAGAGAGAATAGAGCGAAAGCAGTCTTTGGGAGCCCTTGCTGCCAAGTACGGTGGGCGTGATACTGTAGCAAGGAAGATCCTTCAGAGCTATAACACCGCTGTGGACGATCCTGACAACTGCCTGGTTCACCTGTACGAAATCCGGGATGCCTTAGCAAAGCACTTTGGTAGAGATAAGACCGCCCAAAATCAATTGAAGGTGACCAAAGCAAGGTGGCAGGAGCTCGGTAGGCTGGCCAATGACGCTCCCTTGAAGCAGGGACGCCACCGAGGTAAAATGCTGTCAGGACTCAGGGATGCCACCAGAGCCGAGTTAGACGCTGCTATGAACATAGCAGCGGAGATGGTTGAAAAATATTTGAAGCACATTGATAAAGAACAGACATAAAATGATGTTATCAAATTACGCACGAGACACGTTCGTCGCACCACACCTCTCGGGACTCACGACGGCAGGTGCCCCAGACCTTCGGAATCAGGCAAAGGGCTGGATCAATAACTTTATCATTACCACCATAGTGAAGCTTGGCAAAAAATACCGACACCGGCAGTCGATTCTTCACGTTCTGCGTACGATAGAAGGCGCGTTTCAGGAATATCAACAGGGAAGAGAATTTCTTGAGCGGTATGTGGACAACAGAGCGGAGATATCGTCTTACTTTCACGCGCTAAGACATTTTGAGACAGCGGCGCTATTAGCCTACCGCGCTTACGATACAATACGGACAGTGATTTCGGAGAAACTGTTCACGCCGAATGATGGTTCTGCCTTACAGCGGCTAAACCGTTTACAGAATATCAGCAAACATGCGCACGAAGACTTAAACGAAGCCAACTTTCTGGAAGGGCTTACAATACCGATTTGGCTAACCAACACAGGCCTGGAATGCCACGACCAGACGGTGTTATTATTCTCTGAGTTTGCTGAGCTTATGAAGGACCTGGCAAAAGTGGCTGAAACAATTTCAAACCCACCGGCGTCCAAGTGAAAAGCGAACGAAAAATAAAAAAGCTCACAGAAGAATTGTCAAAGCTTACTGGGCTCATCGAGTGATCCAAAAACTTGGATTTTTCGCAAGCGTTGAGGTTCAGAGATCGTACGAGATGAATCTCTTATTCTTACTTTTAAAACTACTTACATGATATACCAACCTATTTTATCATGTTAGGAGTGAGATCCTGGAAATGAAGCATGGAGAACCTATTGAGCCACCGACAGACGAAATGATTGGCAAACAGATAGGCTCATCCTAAACGACCGCGCCACATCTCGACTCTACCCGATTACCATGTTATCCAGTTGATATCTGTATTTTTTCGGGGTGGGTTAGACAGCCGCGTGCGGCTACGAAAAGGCATTCTCTCACATTATCCATTCAATGGTGTGAGTTCCAGCACGGCAAACTTTGACTGCGCTCAGCCTACATCACAGTGTACCTTGAGTTCGGCCGGAGCGATGCCTTCAAGCCGGTACGCCAGGAAGCTTCCCTGTTTGGATTTGTTGAGGCAGACCAACTTTTCGAGCGCGAGAAGATAGAACTCTCGACTGCAAGTGAAGATAATGAACTGCTGCCGACCTGACAGACTACGAATAAGGTCCAGAAAGGCGCACACGTTCATTTCATCCATTTGCTGAATCGGATCGTCGATGAGGATGGTGTTAAACCCCGACCATCGCTGTCGCAGAGCTCCAGCGAGGAACACCGTGATTGCCAGTGAGTTCATCTGCGCATCACTGAAGAACACTGAAGGCGAAACTGAAATGTCGCCAAGCTGATCACTAGCCACAGATGCTTCAGCCTCTATGTAAAGTTCACGCGTCTTCTCGTCGACCCTGATTCTGACCTTCCCAAAAATTGGGTGTGGATTCAGCCGGTGGTAGAGTCGGTCCGTGGTTGGCTCAAGATCCTTAAGATGAGTTCCGACGACATCCACTTGCCGCCTGAGAACCTCGGTTTCCAGATGTTCAATACGAGATATCCAGTTACGCAATTGCGACTCCTCACGTAACCTCGCCTCGGCCTGCCGTTTTATATCGTCCTCGGCCCGTTTGAGGCCGTCTAGCTCGAGCCTCAACCTGCCCAGACCGGCGACTTGCTGAAGTACCTGGCGTTTTTCTTCTAGGCCGGAGAGGGATTGATTCAACACCGATGCTTTTTGCTTAACAGCGGCGATGCTTTCTCTGGGGTTTTCTGGGTCAACGCCGATAACGCTGCACGCAGCGACAAAACGATTACAGGTAGTCTCATACTGCCGGAACTGGGTCTCTTTACTCACCACATCCTCGTCGGCCCTCCTGAGGTTTTCTCGAAGCCCGGCGGTCGCTGACTCAACGATCCTCAACTCGGTTTCTCTTTTTGCAACCGACTCGCTGCATTCTTTTGCCTCGTCCTGTGCCTTTAACATTTCAGCAGCCAGCCGGTCACCCTCAGGCAGGGAACCAGGTTCAAAGCCCCGTTGCACCATCCCCGCCTCAAGCCCCTGAACCGTGGTAATCAGCCGGGTGCGTTCCTTCTCGTTGTGAACGAGCTTTCGCCGAAGCTCATCAACCGCATTCTGCTGCTCCGCAAAACGAGAGGCTAATTTGCTGATTGTTTCCCTGAGACTCGCTGCCTCAGAACGCATAGAAGCGACTTCGGATTCCCTCAATACTTGCTCCAGTGCGTTTTGCCATGATGTTGCATCGTCGACCGAAACAGTGACAGCCAAGGCAGCGCACTCAGCAAGGAATTCTTGAACTGCCTTTGTCACGACAGCCTTGCTTGAGCGTACCTGTTCTGATTCGACTTCCAGAGCGCGTATCTTCGATGCAATCGAATCGACCTGAGACTGCTTAGCATCGGCCTCCTTCTTCGCCTCACCCAAATGACGTGCCAATTCCCTTAGTTGAAGCGGAATGGCAGATATGTGTCCATGGATAATGTTCTTGGCCTCCTCAATAGACGAAAAATGCCGGCCGCAAAGAGGGCACTCGGTTGAAGCTACCAATTCCGCAAGTCTAGCCAAAAACGAACTCAGCACATCGTACCGAGCAGCCTCGGAATCATAGGCTTTCTGTAGCTCATCCAGGCGTGCTCTCATTGCGCACGCTTCGCGGCGGAGCGAGTTCGTTTGTTCCTTCAGTTTGCTTATCTGAGAGTCGAGCTGCTTTTCCCTACTGCCAAGCTGCTCGGCCTCCTGCCGTCTAGCCTGGACATGGGGCAGCTGTTTCAGAAGGGCGACAAGAGCTTGCTCCCTAATCGTATTCGAGGTTACTGTCTTTTCCACCTCCTCAAGGCGAGCCCGTTTGATATTCAGAGACTTTTGTTGTTCTTCAAGAGCAGTCTCAACCCTTTGGAGTTCCTCCCGCTGGCCCACCAAGGAATCCTCTATGTGTCGAAGTGTATGCTGGCTCTGACGGTAAGCTGGCAGGTTATCCTTGAGCCAGTTCAAATCTGCGTAACGTCTCACAGCCTCTGATTGCTTCGTTCTGAGAACCTGGAGGTGCGCCTGGATATCCCGGCTTGCCTTCTCCTGCTTCTGCAGGTCGGCGAGCATCTTCTCCGAAACGCTCTTTTTGCTCGCGATCTCAGCAGCCAAAGCCTCCTGTCGTGTTCGCGCCTCGATGTACCCTTGCAATTCTTGCTCCAGGCTCTTAAGCCGCACCAAGAGGTCCTCAGTCGCTACCTTTTTGCTGCGGATCACAGTCTCAGCGTGGACCGCGACTAGCTCAAATCGCCGCTCCGCAGGCTCAGCATTGGCCCTCTCAATAGCAGCCTCATCAATGGTACACTGGCAGCTCCTTAGCCCCTGCACAAGTTCGGAAGCCAAATCCTCTGCAGTCCTGTCAGCAGTCACTGCCTGACTTAGCCTCTCCAATTCCTTCTTACGCCCACGGAGTCTCATCGATAGGTCCTCCAGTTCGCGCTTCTGAGACTTACTCTGCTCGGCCATGCCCCCAACGTGTGCGTTAAGATGCCACAAGACTGCAGCCACCTTTTGCCTGAATCGAACAAACTCCTCCGCGCCGATCATGTTCGTGAGAATGTCAAACCGATCAACAGGTCCGGTCTCCTCAAGAAACTGACGGATATCGTGCTGTGAGAGCATGTGTGAACCCCGGAACGCGTCTCTCAGCCGCTCAATCCGCAGCCGCGCCTCCCGCGAGGGTGCCTTTGTGCCGACGACATGATCTATGATAGCGCGATCGTCTGACGCCCTGGCGAACCCGATCAACCGCTCCATCGGCCGACCACGCTTCTTAACCCGGCAAACGGGGTCGCAGTTGCTTAAACGGCAGATAACCCGTGCCTCCCCCTTATCTGAGAGCACGTTGACAATAGGATCTGGCCCACCTCTTGCAGACCGAGACGGTGCCCGTTGAAGTCGGTACACTTGACCCGTAATCGCCCACTCCACGGCGTTAGCAATCGAGGTCTTTCCTACACCATTGGGGCCATAGATAAAAACCACATCGCCCGACAGTGGCATATCCTCCCACTGCAGACGCCTTATCCCCCTAAAGTCCGTGATATCCAGACCCTCCAGCCTTGTCCGCACTGCGGGTGACATCCTTGGAAGTGTTACCACTTCGCTCCGCAAAGGCTCGCTGCTCAAGTTGTACTTCCCTTCCAGGATTTTCTCAAAAACTCGTTCCGCACCAGGACTATAGCTTGCCAAGTCAGCAATGAGGCCTGGGTCATAACCCTTCACTACTTCCTGCACTCCCGCCCAGACCAGGGTCGGTGCTCTGCCGAGGAGATCGCCCGACAGCCAGAATGGCAAGTCCTCCAAGGCGTCCCGGATATCCCGCCCATTCAAGCAGATAACAAACTTTCTGCAGACATATCGGTCATCAACAAGCTCGCGTATGGAGGCAGGGTCTGGATGCGTCTCTCCCCCCACGAGCAACACAAGATTCAGATCTCGTGGCCATTTCGCGCCCTTGGTGCTGCGGACACTAATTATTTCTGCTTGGGCGTTTCGGTAAACATCTCTCAGCAACTCTACTTGCTCAACCATTGCAAAGAACGCAATGTAACATGGAGTTCGAAGCACTAAGTCCGATGTGGGACATTCCTCGAGTTTTTCAATGGCCCAATTGGAATCGCTGATCTCGCTCAGTGCCTTTTTGAGCTGTTCGATATCTCTATTCAAGAACATACCTCATTTCGTTTTCCAAGAACTCCTTTATCTTAGGAGCTTGCCTTGCCTCGTCAAGCAAACCGCCTTGGCACATATAGAATCGTAGCGGCCTCGGTTTGACATATGAGTCCTCATCGCCAAGCCTGTTCGGTTCTTGCGGTACTGTGAACTCGAGCCAACTCGCCTTAATACGTTGCGGCAATTGGCCACGAGACCTCAGTGCTGCAAGCAACACAGGTTTCCTGCGAGCGTCAGGGTCGTAATATTGCTCTTCGAATTTCTTCCGGTAGCTAAACTCGATCTCTGTCCACCGTTTTTCGCCTGCACCATCAAGCAGGGCTACAGCTAAGGATTCACCCAGTAACGCAGTCCACTGTGGTGCAGTCTCAAAGTTCACTGGCTGCACCTCTGCCAACACGCTCAAAGCCGAGAGGAGTTCAACCGCAGCCTCGAATTGAAGGCTCGACCACAAGTCTGGGTTGTTATGCTCGTCTTTATGCATTTGCAGCAGCAAATCAACCAGCTTACAGGCCCGGGTACACCCCAGCATCAGCAGATCTTTCCGTATCTGCCCATAGTGTCTCTCAAGAAGCTGGCTCTGGCCTATATCAGAACCCTGCCACCGCTTCTTCTCATCCTTCTTCGGAAGGTCTGCGAGGAGTGCGTCGCGCAGCTTGCATGGAAGGCAATCGCACTCGACGAACGTACCCACTTCGCGTGGGGTACCCGGAAGGTACGAACACGGAGTGGAATCGCACTGTGCTGCAATTAGATAACTGCGAGGATTCTCCAAGGGTCGACGCGGATTTCCAGAGTCGCCGATATTGTGAGACGGAGGTATGAGTGTGGCTACGTGAATCGCCTGCGTACGTTTCCTGAAAACTGCCGAAGTAACACCATCCGAGTCATATAATTCGTAGCTTTTTGGTCCGATGTCGGTCGTAGGTATCTGCCATCGACCCGACCTGTAATGGAAACCGCTCCGCCCATATTCCGATGGCTCTTGTACGCTGGCAGCCTTGTTCACGACAATGACGGCTGTCATGTCATTCTTGAACGCCCTGTCCTGGTGGTTGAGCAAGCGGCTTGTCCTCTGCTTCACGCAAATGTCGAGTGGTTTGGGATTGCACTGGGGCACAAACACGAAATCAAGAGTTGCAGCGTTGGGCTGGGTGATCTCAACGAGTTGGTGGAACAGTAGAGTATTCAGGGATTCTTCACCCTCTGCGGCGATGTGGTCAAAACAGATCTGACACAGGAAGGCGACTTGAGGTGCCACAAAGTACATTATGCGCTGGCCGTGTGCCATGTTACGTTGCTGTTCCCACTGGGATGGACGAAGTTTTGCTTGGAAATGCCAACTCAATTGACCATTAGTGGACTTAACCGCAATCACACATAAGTTGACAAATGCTCCGGCAGTAAAGATTGGTCTTGCAGAGTCGATGCTAGGGACGAACCTGTTAGTCACTTCCTGCGCTTCTTGCGGACTCAACCCTTCCAACCCACCAATGAAGATTACCTCTCCCTGTGACTGTTCGATCTGCTGGCGGAGATAATCAAGACCATCATGCCCATAAACCGGCATACTATCCTCGGGAAATAAAACGAAAGGAATTGGCACGTCGCGTTCTATGCTTTCGGCTGCCCTGATCTCAAATGCCTTTTCTATCAGGCCTTTCTGGGCCTCCCTGCACTTATTCGGTATCCGAAACGGAACAGTTCCGTCTGGATCAAGTTCGTATTCCGGCTGGACGATGACCATGCCGAGTTTCTTCCCAGCGTCAATACTTAAGTCATCCAGGTCAACGCGCACAACTTCGAAATCCCAGCTGCCGGCTGTCATCTTTTCTTTCCCATAAAAGACCACTGCTCGCCCACCCCAATCCATCACGGTACCCATCCGGACTCTCGGAGTCAACGCCGCCTACCAGAGTTTCTCCTTAAAACGAAAAATCGCACGGTTATTGGTTTTGTTCCCATCGCCCTGCTTTGCTATAATTTTTTATCTGGTTGCAAGATATCTTCTTACGAATAAGAGAAATTTTATCGTCATAATATGTTGTAAGACAAGTACATTTTTGTAACAAAATATACAAAACAGAACTAAGAAGTGAGAATTATTGCTACAAACATCATTGTACCTAAGCCAACGACAAAAAGCATCAATCGCTTCCCTAACCTTGCCGTTGCCGGTTACCGCCGTTTGGTCTTTTGCTAACCAGCCAGCACCCCCACAACAAATCAGCGAGTTGCTCGGCAGCCATTTCTATTCGGTGAGTTTATTCGCATTGTGAGCTCGAATGTCTTTCCGAATGAGATTTTGATTTGCATCTTTGCCTGCGCATGTTTTAGCCATGACAATATTTCCCTTATCCATCTTGCTTTTACTTTAGGAATAACAGAGCTCAGAGAAAAGATGGGAAATATTGCCTCTCAGATAAGGTTATCTCTTATTAGCGGAAGCACTGTAATCCCATTAAAGATCGGCTTTTATCTCGAGACTTTTTGAAAAATATGGACAAAAATACCCCAGTTTGATAACCGGAGAGTATTTTGAATTTGTTTCTCTTCATCTTTGTTCAAAGCAACACCAGCTGCACGTAAGTTTTCAACAACTTCAGCTTGCAATCCATGACCACTTCCCAAAGGAGCTATTTTTATTCTCTTAAATAGCCTGAAATTATTTGAACATTTCTTCTCCAGCGTGTTAACGGATATTTTATAGTCGCCCATCTTCAAAAGATTACTTTCCAGAGACGCAATTTCAAATTCTGCAGCTTTAGAAAGATTTCGCTGTTTTTTATAAGTTAAGAAATAACCATGGTATGTTTTTAGCGTAGCTCGCCTTTCAAATTCGTTCGCAAAGTCAGGGATATGTTTGTCGAGAACAAGAAAATATCCGCAATCTCTTAACATGCCGCATATTCTCTCGATACTGACTGACAAATTCTCATAAGGAATATGATGCAGAGCAAAACTTGCACAGCAGATATCATAGAAAATACCTTTGAAGCTCTCAATCTCGCTTTGTTCGCAGCGAATATTGGGAAAATCTGACATTCTCGTCTTAAGAACATTGAACCATTCCACATCTGGTTCAATTACATCGATACTCACACCAGAAAGTCGGCGAGCTAGTTGTTCGGTGAAGACACCACTACCACCTCCAATTTCAAGAATCGTTGCTTTTTGATTAGCGGCAAATACGATGGTCTCGTCAAGTAGAATTTTTTGTCCGTGTTGGTAATTGGAATCTTCTTCGGCTGCTGTTTCGTAATCTTGGAGATTGTACGTTTGAGATATCATAAAACAAGGTGTTATTTTTCACCTAAGTAGCGCCACAGCATTTCTTCATACCGCATGAATTCATTAGTTAATTTCAAACTTCTTTCTCTCGGGCGGTCCATTTTAATTAAAATGTCAGCTATCACCTTTGCCGGCCTTTCTGAGAGGACGATAACCCTATCGGCTAAAAATATTGCTTCACTGATATCATGGGTAACAAAAAGAATCGTTTTTCTAGTTTTTCCCCAAAGACCCGATATAACCATTTGCATCTTTTGTCTCGTCAGTCCATCGAGAGCCCCCAAGGGTTCATCCATCAATAAAATTTCTGGATTGAATGCTAAAGTCCTTGCAAGAGCAACTCGCTGCTGCATCCCACCCGATAATTCTCTAGGGTAGCTATCTTCAAATCCTTCAAGCCCCACAAGGTTAAGTAATTCATCAGGGGAATCAGATAAAATATTGTTGTCGTCGGTTATGCCTTGTTCCTTTATGACCTCGATCGGCAAAATCACATTAGCGCTTGTGGTTCTCCATTTCAAAAGGGTAGGATTCTGGAACATGAAACCAATTTTACGTTTGGACAAGACTTGCTTAGGTCTACGTTGACCTATCAATACTTTCCCACTCGAAGGTTCCAATAATCCCCCGACGATTTTGAGCAAAGTGGTCTTTCCGCATCCAGAGGGGCCTATTATAGAAACAAATTCTCCTTCTGTAACTGAAAAACTGACGTCCTCTATAGCGTTGAGGAGACCGCCTTTCTTTTTATATGATTTTGAAACGTTTCTAAGGTCAATCATTTGCATATTAGTCGTGTTGTATATCACATTTTACGGGCTGAATTAAAAATACTAGCTTTTCCCAGAGATGTAGGCCAAAAAAGTCTTTGAACAGGCTTCCCTTCCCGAGTAGCCTATACTTTGTTTTTCCCCCGCTCCCAACGAACAACGACCACAACACAAAAAGAAACTGGGACCCGATAGTCAGTGTAGAAACAATAGCAAAAACCATAGGCTGGTAATATATAATCTTTCTGCTCCAAAAAATGAATCCTATTAAACCCCACGTACCAAGTCCCGTTAGATGCGGCAGCATAAACCTAACAAAGAATCTACGAAGTGGTACAGTGCTCCATATAGTTGCGATAATGTAAACACAATCCCAGAGGAACAACAATAAGAAGAATGTTGTTAAACAAACTGCTTGAGACCTCAGAGATTTAGCAGCCGCCATTGGCTCAGGGTAAGTAAACCGCACCACGCTTACGATATGACCGCTCATCCTGTCAAACCCGAAATGCAAAGATAGAAGGAGGTAAAGCATTATTATGAACCGCATTAGCCATTCCAATGTTCTAAAGACAGGGTGCAGAGGCTGTACAAAATCATGGAAGTATGTATAGTGCGAGTCAAACAACTCCATGGACAAGTATAGTCTTACCAAAAACAGAACCACAACAAAAGTAGCGCATCGAATAATCCACAAAGTAACAAGCGTATCGCTTTCTAAAGTCTGTTTCCGACCGGCTTCTTGGTAGAAACCACAGATGCTAGTTTCAAGGGATGGTGCTAAGATGACAGCAAGAAGGGTCCAAATGATGAGAGCGAAAATAACAAGGGAGGCGAGTTGATAAATAAAACCACGCAAGCGACAATCAATTTTCATATTTTTTGCCCTTAAACAGAAGATACAATCTCCTTTTCTATAGTAAACGCTCCACCATATCTTTCAGAAATTACTTTCTGTAACCCTGTCATTCCAGCGAAACACAAGATTCCTATAAAACTAATAACCGTAAGGGATGCAAAGAGCAATGATGTATCCAAGGTTGTATTGCCAATTATAATTAGATAACCTAAACCTTTATCCGCCCCGACAAACTCTCCTGTGATTGCTCCAACAATACTAAACAAGACCGAAATCTTTAAAGCGGAAAATATATATGGAATTGCATTTGGCAACCGAACTTTTCTGAAAACTTGGTAACTTGTCGCTGAAATAGACCTCATCAAATCGAGTAATTCACTATCTATATATGTCAGGCCTAACGTAGTATTTATAACCACAGGGAAAAATGATATTAGTGCGGCAATAATAACTTTAGGAAGAAGGCCATATCCAAACCAGATTAGAAAAAGCGGTGCTAAAGCAATCTTAGGGACTACCTGAGTGATAATTAAAAGAGGATAGAGTACTTCCGACAATTTCCTGGAAGAAGAAATCCCTACCGCAATAATAAATCCCGCAGCTACTCCGATGGCAAAACCTGACATAATTTCACGCAAGGTTACCCAAGAATGTAGTAGGAGCACATCCCATTTTTGATAAATTTTGGCTAATACATTATGGGGTGCAGGTAGTAAGTATTCGGGCATATTGAAAACCACACAGACGAGTTCCCAGAATATAATAATGAACAAAATAGTAACAACAGTTAGCTTTGGTAAGCTATTCTTCATATTTTTACCTTTTTTGGTTATAGTTCTTCCAAAAAACATCGCTGTAAAAAGTCGTTGCTCCGATTTTCCTCTCTATCAGGCCAACTGTTAGCAGCGTGTCTTGGGTTTGTTCCCAGCCTTCTTCTTCCATGTACCCAATTCCGAGAGTTTCTGACTTGGTATCAAAGAACATCTCATTAGTGCGCTTTAACATCAAATCCTGGACCTTACGGACTAACTCAGGATTATGTCGGAGAAGACTATCAAGAGCCTCCTCAGGATGGCCCTTTGAATATTCCAAGCTTTTCAAAGTCGCGTTTATAAATCGCTGGACAAGGTCTGGCTTTTTGAGAACATAATCCTCATGGGTTATAATGCTCTGGCTGTAAATCCTGATTCCATAATCTTTCATCAATATCTCATTGACTTCGTACCCCAGACTTCTTATCTGAATTGGCAGGTAATTAGTATAGTGCATTGCAGCATCAATGTTACCTGATAACAATTCCTGAACGTGGCCTGTAACGGGAACTTCAATAATCTTACTTCTGTCTACGCCAGTATTTTTCAACATCCCTTGGTATTGTTGAAAAGTTGTACTTTTGATAAGCACGCCAACCTTCTTGCCCGCTAAATCTTGTGGCCTTGTTATATTCTTATCTTTCAATGAATATATAGTAGCCGGCGATTCGTGATATAAGGTAGCAATGGCTTTTAATGGGACGCGTTTAATTTTAGACATTACAAGTATATCACCGCTGATAAGACCAAAGTCGTTGCTCTTGTTACCCACGAGTTGAGCAACAACAGTAGAACCTTCACCTGGTAAGACTTCCAAACTGATGTTGTTTTCTTTATAGAATCCTTTATCAATTCCCAAATAGATAAAAGCGTGCTCGGCACTTGGGGTCCAATTCAGCCTCAAAGTGACCTTGTCAGTGCTAGCCTCTTTTTTTGAGCAACTGAAGCCTATAAGAGAGGCTAAAACCATTAGGAATAAGAGGCACAGTATGATTTTATATCTAGTCATTTTCATGTTCCCTTATTTTATACTATCACAACTACGAAATACGTCAACCATTTGTACGAGACGGGTACATTGGTAACACTCTATAGTATTTCTGATGAAATTCAACTGGACTTCTACCAAAAGCTTAACAAATAAAACAAGGAAGTAGATTTTCTACTTCCTTTGGTTTTCAAAGAGCTATTTTCCTTGCCAAGTCTGGCAAGGCTCAGCATACTCACAGTCCTTACACATAAAGCTCGTTCGTGGGAAAAATAGGCGTGACTTTATTCCTCTTAGAATCTGCCCGGCAAGGTGAAAGAATCTTCTGTAGTCTAACCTTTCTCTCGGCATTTCCAATGATACGATCTTTGGCCTCTTGGTTTTGACAAAGGCAATCAGCCTGAGAGTTCTCGGAGGTCGCTGGTAGAGCATCTGGTAGGCATAGCTATAAGCAGTCAGTTGCAAGTGATTATCCAGATCATTTTGGTTTACGGTTTGACCGGAGGTCTTGAACTCACAGATACTGTCACCTTCTTCAATCAGATCAATGTAGCCTTCAAGATCCAGCGGCAGCCTTTCGCCACTTGCCAGATTAACAAGAGGCACCGTAAATGGCACCTCGGCTCCCACTATTTTTCTTTGTGGTCGGACAAAGTAAAGTGATAACATCTCTTTAGCCATAATCGTCAGTCCAGTCTCGGTTTCGCCATTCTTGTAGCGAATCTGGCCGTCAAGGTTTTGCGCATACCAATCAGCATCAAATATCTTGTACACTTTGTCCAGTGAGGCATCGTTTCCATTCATCCTCTGTTTGTGGAGCCAGGCAAGAGCCGAATGGATGGAACCCCCAAAGGCCAGACCAGAAGGTCTGAAGGGTTTTGGCAGGCCGTCAACATACTGGAATTTGTACTTAAGGGGACACTGCAGATACAGACTCATCTGGCTACATGAAAGATGATCCATAATGTCACCTCCTTTCGCTTGTTTTAAGGCGTCATACGAATCGTGTAGATCAAGTAGTCGCAAAGTAGAAAGAGATTTTTCAGGTAGAAGCTACAGGCACTGTGGTCTTAAAGTTTGTTTGTTCTGAGGCAATGGTAATCTCATTCGTAAGCAGATTTAGCTGGATATCCCAATCGACGGGCAAGCGACGCAAGTATTTTGTAAACTGGGCTACCATCAGACCAGCTGCAATATTAGCACAGTAGATTGTTGTTCTTGCTGTGCACGCTCCTGCGAAAGCCTCGTCAGCCTGAAAGAGCGTCGCCGGATAATACTGTCGTGATCCGGATTCACAGACTGTAAGAATGCGTATCACCTCGGCATTCATGCGTCCGTCACAGTCAAATCTCACCTTGTCTTTCACTGCCTGCCAAATCAATCGCCGGATGTCAATGCTGTCCACACAGCAAAATATTATGTCGCCTGTTTTGATACTCCTTCGGAAACGCTCTGGTATCATCTCAACTTTAAGGCTGGCATTGATCCTGTGACACGCTTCTGCCGTGGCGTTTACTTTTAGTTTACCAAGGTCATATTCTAAATAGCCCTGACTTGCAAGGTTACTTATTTCAACAACATCAAAGTCTATTAGTTGCAGCCAAGGGATGCCCATAGCAGCAAGCTGTAAGGCAACCTGCCTTCCAATGGCACCTACGCCAACTACTGTTGCTTTGCAGACAGCAAGTTTATCTACCGGCACAATATCCTTTTGACGGCTGTAACGCTCACTGTCATTTTCTTGACTCATATGTACGTCACCTCCTCATCGTTCCACAAGTCGGGTTCATCTGCCAGTTCATTCAGAATCAACCGACGGTCTTCTGGGTCCATCCTCTCAAACTCGTTGATAAAATCATGGGGCAAAGCCATGCTGCCTACCTTGCCCTGGGCTGCGCTATTTCCACTGTTGCCAAAGCAACTGGACCATTCAATGACTTTTACATTAGCCCGATATTCA
>Ga0172366_10001265_pt1 | contig 19577 bp, 19 predicted proteins | sample LakKivSesite69cm_FD_114533 | JGI IMG/M metagenome (GOLD analysis project Ga0172366, IMG submission 114533) | Sediment microbial communities from Lake Kivu, Rwanda - Sediment site 69cm | ecosystem: Environmental > Aquatic > Freshwater > Lake > Sediment | place: Rwanda: Western Province, Lake...
GCCGGCACCTACTGGATTGATTCCTGGGAGTACCGGTCAGTGTCATTGCCTTCCTCCTCGTCATTGCGAGCGGAGCGAAGCAATCTCTCCACCTTTACCCTATATTGCATTGACGGTTTAGGCTTTATGGACCGTTGGACCGCCCGCTATCAGATGAGGTGGAATAAGGACGAAGTCAACCCTAAATCCGTCCGGCAGATTCTTTATCAGCTCTTAGCCCGGGCCGGCATTAAGCTCACCAACGCCCCGCCCAAGCCCCAATCCTCCGCCATCAACAACTTCTACCCCGACTTTATCGTTAACCCGGGTAGCCGGGGAGACAGCGCAATACGGAGGCTGCTATCGTTCGTCCCCGATAAGCTCGTATTCCGGGGCCAGGAGGCCTTCACCAAGAATCCTTTGTTCAGCGAGAGTAGCTGTTATTCCTACGGCACCGACCACGTCATCCTCAGCGGCAAATATGCCGACGCTGTTACCACTTCCCGGGCCCGTGCTATCGGCCGGGACAGCAGCGATAACCGCATCCTGGAAGAAGCCCTGGACTGGGACTTACTTGCCCTGGCCATTGACCAGCTCGAGCAGGACTATGACCCCAACCTTCAGACCGCCGCCAGGGCCCAGGAGAGAGCCGACGCCATCCTCCGCCAAATGTCATTGCGAGTGGAGCGTGGCAATCTCGTAGTCCCCACCAACGTCGGCCAGGAGCTCCTCGATGTCGTCGAGGTCACCGACGAGCGCTGCGGTATCTCACAAGAGAGGTATCGGGTCCAGGCCATCCAGACAGATTACGACCGCTGCAAACGCCGATACGACCAGCGGCTCACTTTAGGGGCGCCATGATTTGTTTTCCTAGCGAATTAATGCTTGCTTCAAATCATTGAGCCTTGGGGTAAAATCTTCAACGAGCCCCTGCCGGGCCAGTTGCCATTGGTGATCGGCTTCGATATTTATAGTAGCTACTGCTGTTCCTGAGATTCTCAACCGGTGCAGGGTTTCCCGGTAGTCGCTTTCCAATTCCTGCCTTATCCCTCGTTCTGCCCCCTCATATTCTTGAACAAGCTTGCCTATTTCCTCCGCCTCTGGCTGCAATTCGGGCTCTAAGCTGCTTATCCCCTCGATTATTTTTTCCACGCTATTTCTACCCTGGGCGGGCGTAAGCTCGATAGCCCTTATCAGGTGCTCGATCGCAGCTTGCTTTATTATATCTCTGTCTTTCTCTTCGTGCTTGTTTAGCTCCGCAGTTATATCCAGTTGTTGAGAACTATCAAGCCATTTTTGTGCCAGCGCCCTCCCGAGCTGGCGATACTCTTGCCTCTCTTGCTGTTCTATTTCATCGGCTGACAGCTTGCCCAATCTATTTGCTCTCTCTTGAGCAATCTCCCAGGCACTCTTTAGCTCACCCATACAGTTCCTTCTCCCTGCGTCATTGCGAGCCGAAGGCGAAGCAACCTCACATCCACATTCTTTGAGATTGTTTCAGCACTACCGTGCTTTGCAATGACAGGGTCGTGACATTATTAGCGTTAGCAGTGTATTTTAGCCTATAATATTGGGGGGTTCAACAAAGTGAGTTTGGGTGATAAATGATGATTTATCATAAATCTGTGAGATTAACGGAAAATCTCTACTGCTATGTATGGCAAGGCAGAGGGAATAACTGCAATGCCATCCTATTATCCGCGGTTTTGAGGGGGGAGCGACCACACATATTAGTTGACCCTGGTCATGTCAGGAATGAGCTTGGAGAGCCTTGTTTTGATTCACTGACTCTGGCTATGGAGAAGGATGGTTTCAAAATAAAGGATACTGGTCTGGTGATTGCCACCCACAGCCATCCTGACCATATCGAAGCCGCTGAATTGGTGGTGGAAAAAAGTGGTGCTTTGTTTACATTATCTAGCGAGGAGGATGAGTTTTATCGCACGATGGGGATGACTTTCTTTCAAATGTTCGGCGGTAAGCCACCGCGGGTCGAGCCCTTCTTTTATCTCAAAGAGGGCAATTTGTCTCTGGGGGCTAAAAATAATAAGGTAGAGGTCCAGGTTTTCTTGACCCCGGGACATTCTCCCGGTTCTATTTCCCTTTATCTGGAGAAGGATAAAATATTGATCACCGGTGACGTGGTCTTTGCTGGCAGTGTGGGCAGGACTGACTTGCCTGGTGGCAGCCCTTCTTTATTACGGAAGAGCATTGATGAGCTATCTCAGCTTGATGTAGAATACCTTGTTCCCGGTCATAGCACTGAAACGGCCAGTGTAATCTCCGGCAAGGATAAAGTAAGGCGCAACTTTTACACGGTGAAGATGTTTATTTAAAATATAGAATGGTGTAATTGTTATGGAGATGGATGACAGAATTAAATATGCCCTGGAACATACGGAATTAATCCGAGTTCCACGACAAGAACTGGACACTTTTGGCAGCTCTGTTATTGATTATTACGTTGTCACTGAACTGGTGGGAAACCTTAGTGTGGTCAGGGATGGCAAGGTAATTGCAGAAAGGCCCAAAATTGTCACTCCTGCTTATCTAATCAATGTCGAAGGCTTCAGCGAGCAAGCGAGAAAATACTTAGCCATGATAGCTCGGGAGAATCCTTATGAGTCGGGCATTTTCTACCGGTATAAGAACGAACCCAAGGGGATGAACGTCGTCTCCGAGCCTATCGGGCAGGTGATAAACAAGCTCGGCTCTCAAATAGAGGAGCAGCATAACCCCTTAGGCACCATAATCAGGGGGGTGGAAGAGCTATGGGACGTGTCCCTGCTCATGTTCATCTACGGGCTAACTACCAGAGCAGCCCGCACTAATATGGCAGAATTTGATCGCCGGGGCTTTTTAGACATAGATGCCAGTGGAGTGCCCCAGGGTGCCCGAGATTACATTGAAGAGCTTTTCGAGAAAGCAAGTCGCAATCTTTCCCGAGCCCCGGAGTTGGTGATTGAGTTGAACCGCTGGGGCCTATTCCCAGAATATCAAGACCGGTTCTTTGCTCTGTTCAGGAGAAGGTAACCGCGCTCTGAGTCACATTAGTCCCAGGTACCAGCTTAGTATGTTGCTTCCCCAGAGCAATGTTATCATAGCGGCCAGGGCCAGGAAGGGACCAAAGGGGATTGTCTGCCGCCGTTTTCTCTTTTTAGCTATTACCAGAGCCACGGCCACTATGCCGCCGAGGATGGCCCCCATAATAATGGCGAGAAAAACCATAGGGAAACCTGTAGCCAGGCCAATCAAAGCCGCTAGCTTGACATCTCCCCAACCCATGCCGCCACGGGAGACCAGGGCAATCAAAATGAATAAAGCAAAGCCAATGCCTCCGCCCAGAGCGGCGTAAGCAACCCGCATGCCTATGGATTGTGTGAGCCAGGGCCACGGATATAAAGCCAGGAGGAAAGCCACAACCATGCCGGGATAAACCACCTTGTTCAGGATGAGCCCCTGTTCCAGGTCAATGACAAAAATGACGATGAACAGACAGGCGTAGAAAACCATAACCCCCAGTGCGGGACTTAAGCCATAATGCCAAGAGAGTAAAGCGAATATCAGGGCGGTGGCAAGCTCCACCCAGAATAACCTCCGGGGTACGGCAGCCTGGCAGTACCGACAGTGACCGCGCAGCCTGAGGTAGCTAAATACCGGAATGAGGTCTTTGGCGGCTAGCTTGTGCTGGCAAGCTTCGCAATGAGACGGCGGAAGAGCAATGGATTCGTTCTGAGGCAGACGGTCGATGCATACATTAAGGAAGCTGCCTACCGCCAGACCCAAAACGGCGAATATAATTATCAGCAATATTTCCACGGGTGCTTATTGTGGACGTATTATGTGCCTGAAGTCAATACTTGGCGGGCATTATTGACCGCGTAGCTTATTCTGGGCAGTGAGTGGGGTGGTTGACAAAGTCTTCATAATTCAGACGTTCAATATAAAAATCAAAATGACAGTTCAAAATGGCAAACTTTTGATTTTTGCCTTATGTTTTTGCCTCTTACATTTTAATTTTTAGTTTCACCAAGCGAACGACTATAATGTGGTTGCCAAAAATCGGGGGCAAGGGTGATTATGTCAACAAGGTACTATGTTGGTTGCAGTGGCTGGCATTATGAGCACTGGCATGGTTTTTTTTACCCCAGGGAATTGCCCAAGCCTAAATGGCTGTCCTTTTACGCCCGGCAATTCACTACCGTAGAGCTCAATAACAGTTTTTATAAGCTGCCTTCGGAGAAAGCTTTCACAACTTGGCGAGAGTCCACACCCGGCAACTTCATTTTTGCTGTTAAAGTGAGCCGCTTCATCACGCACATAAAAAGGTTAAAGAATTTAGGTTCGGCAGTTGATAACTTTTTATCTCGGGCTGGTTTTCTGGGAGAAAAACTGGGTCCTTTGCTATATCAACTGCCTCCTAATATGAAGCGCAACGATGAGCTATTACAGAATTTCTTATCTCTGTTGCCGCCAAAATATCAGCATGTAGTTGAATTTCGCCATAAATCCTGGATTGATGACGCTGTATTCGATATTTTACGGGAACACAATATTGGGTTGTGCGTTTTCGACATGCCTGGCTTTAGCTGCCCCCTCGTAGCTACCAGTGATTTTGCCTATGTCCGTTTCCATGGCAGCAAGGGTCTGTATTCCAGTTGCTACCCTGACGAAGAGCTTTCCCAATGGGCACAAAGAATTGCCCACCTGGGCCAGAATATTAAAGCCAGCTATATCTATTTTAATAACGATGCTGAGGCATTTGCGGTCAAGAATGCTATAACATTGGAGAATTTCCTAAATACTCTTTAACTTTTCGTGCCAAAGCCAAAGTTATGCCTTCTGTCTGACTGAGTTCTTCCGAGGAAGCTTCCTTGATAGCTTCAATTGAACCAAACCTTTTTAGCAAAGCCTTCTTGCGCTTTGGCCCGATGCCGGGGGTGCCATCCAAGGCGGACATGATGCATTCTTTGTGGCGCAACTTCCGGTGGTAGCTTACAGCGAAACGATGGGCTTCATCCCTGGCCCTTTGTAGTATATGGAGGGCTGGGGAATCTTTAGCTATATATACTGGCTGGGGGTCGCCGGGTATAAATACCTCCTCGTTTTGTTTAGCCAGGCTGATCATGGGAATAAAGTCCAGCCCCAATTCTTGCCTCACCTCCAGGGCAGCGTTAAGCTGCCCCCTGCCTCCATCAATAAGGACAAGGTCGGGAGCTGCCCAGGCATCTTCGCCTGTCAGACCCCGTTTAAACCTGCGCCTCAATGTCTCTTGAATCATGGCATAATCGTCAGCGCCAGCCACAGTTTTGATGCGGAAACGGCGATAATGCGCTGATTTAGGCCGGCCCTTTTCCAAAACAACCATGCTACCCACAGCCAAAGCGCCCTGAATATTAGAGATATCATAACATTCTATTCTCCGAGGCATTTTGGGCAAGCTAAGTTTGCTTTTTAGCTCCCGTAAGCCGGAGCTTATAGCCTCTGCCTTCATCTCTGTAGCTTGGGCTAGTTCCAAACCTTTGGCAGCATTTTCGGCTACAGTGTCCACCAGCTTTTTTTTGGTTCCCCGCTGTGGCACTTGAAGCTCCACACGACTCCCTCTTTGCTGCCCAAGCCATTCAGCAAGCATTGCTGGCTCGTCCACCTGGTGCTGAAGCAGTATCAGCGGTGGTATATATGAAGCTGAGGCATAATATTGTTTCACAAAACTGGTCATTATTTGTCCGGGAGGCTCGCCGCGAACGCCTTCCATAATAAAATAGTCTCGGCCAATGAGTTTGTTGTTACGAACAAAGAAGAGCTCGACATAAGCTTGACTGCCATCTTGTGCCAGAGCAATGATATCTTGTTCTCCCCATAATGTTATAGCAATTCTCTGTCCTTCTATGACTTTTTCTATAGCATGTATTTGGTCGCGCAGCAAAGCCGCCTTCTCAAACTGAAGCTGCTGTGCTGCGCCTTTCATCCTGGCATTTAATTCACGAAGGACAAGCTCCTGCTTTCCCTGTAAAAACAAGATGACCTGGTTTATTACTTCATGGTATTCCTGTTTTTCCACCGCCCCGATACACGGGCCCAGACAGCGATGGATGTAATAATTGAGGCAGGGCCGCTTATCTTTCCCTTCAATGCGCTTGCTGCAACTACGAAAAGGAAAAATTTTCTTCATTAACCTTAAGGTTTTGCGTACTGAGCCAGCACTGGCAAAAGGTCCAAAGTATCTAGCCTCATCTTTTTGAATACGGCGAGTGATATAGACACCGGGCCAATCTTCGTTAACGTCTATTTTGAGGTAAGGGAAGGTCTTGTTATCTTTAAGGCGCGCATTGTACCGGGGGGCATATTTCTTTACCAAGTTGCATTCCAAAATAAGCGCCTCTTGCTCGGAACTGGTAACTACAAACTCGAAATCCTGTATTTTTGCGACTAATCGTTGAATCTTGGGTGCCAGGCTAGAGGGAGCACCAAAATAACTCCTTACCCGACTGTTCAAGTTGGCAGCCTTGCCGACGTAAATGACCTTGCCCTCCTTATCCTTAAACAGATAAACTCCGGGCTTCGCTGGCAAAGCTCTCAATTGCTCTGATTTCACGGCAAATTTATTTTAGCAAGTGGCTTACATAGAGGCAAAAATAGCCGGGATTATGTTAGAATAACTGTGATGAAGCTGGATATTGCTGCCTTCCTTCAATATTTGACCCAGGACAAAGGCTATTCCCAGAATACTGTGGCTGCTTATCGCAATGATTTGACTCAAATGGCAGCCTTTATTGCCGCAGAGCAGGCAAAAGGCATATTCCAGTCCTATGATGAACTCTTGAAGGGCTATTTGCTTAAACTCAGAGAGAAGAGATACTCTGCGGCAACAACCGCCCGCAAGGTCGCATCAGCTAAAACATTCTTCAAATTCATGGTTGATTCGGGGAGGATCAGAGAGAATCCAACACAGAATTTGCCCTCTCCTCACGTTAGCAAGCGTTCACTGAGTTTCTTGTCTTCCTCCGAGTACCAAAAGTTGCTAGCCGAGCCAGCAAAGCTATCCACTCCAGAGGCTCAAAGAGATGCGGTGATGCTGGAATTACTTTATGCCACTGGTTTACGCATAAGCGAATTAGTATCATTAAATATTAAAGATATTGATTTGGAGCAAACTTGTGTACATATTAATTCCAGGAGAAAAGTGCCTTTCGACCATCACTTAAGCCTGATTTTAGGAAATTTCCTCAGGAATGCCAGGCTGGATTTATTATATGACGAGAGAGAGGAAGCCCTATTTCTCAACCGACGTGGTCAGAGGCTGACCAGGCAGGGGTTCTGGCAGATCATTAAGGATTATGCTTCCAGCGCAGGGCTGGGCAGCAAAGTTACCCCACAGGTCTTGCGCCATAGCTTTGCCAGACGCAAATTACAAAGTGGTACTGAACTCCGTCAACTCCAGCAACTTTTAGGTCATGCGTATATCTCCAGCACAAGAATTTATGAACAATCTCCTTCAAGGCAAGGATAATGACGAAGAAATCGCGGCGTACTAAAAGCAAACACCGGGTTACAGCGGCAAGGCTGGCGGCTGGCAGGTCCTCGCGACAACCAGGGCCACTGCCTACTAAGCTGGAATCGCCAGCGCGAGTATCCCCGCCAGCTCAAGATTCGCCCAGCCGCTACGAGTATGTTATGCCTGAACTAAAACGCATCGGCATCATTGCCGGTGCTATAATTCTGGTTCTCATAATACTATCTTTTGTTCTTGGTTGACATCCCCGACTGGTGAACTGCGGTGGATTTAGAGCGGGCTAGAGAGAATTTATGCAAATATCTTGATCACGAGATCGTAGACAAACGTGTAGTTGAAGCTATGAAGCGTGTTCCTCGTGAAGCCTTTGTACCACCACAGCAATATCATTCCGCTTATGATGATAGACCCTTAAGCATTGGCTTTGGGCAAACTATCTCCCAACCCTTCATTGTGGCGCTGATGGTACAAGCTTTAGAACTCAGAGGGGATGAAAAGGTGCTGGAACTGGGAACGGGAAGTGGCTACGAGGCAGCTATATTAGCTGAGTTAGCGCAGAAGGTGGTTACCGTAGAGTGTATACCTGAATTGGCGGAATCAGCTGGGGAAGTTCTGGACAGGCTCGGTTATTCCAACATCGAAGTTCACATAGCTGGCAGAACTTTGGGCTGGCCGGAGGAAGCCCCTTATGATGCTATTATAGTTTCTGCTGGTGCTCCCACCGTGCCTCAGGTTCTTTTGGAGCAATTAACCTTGAATGGACGATTGGTGATCCCTGTCGGCTCTCGCTGGCAGCAAGACTTACTCAGAGTCACTAAACTAAGGAAAGGGAACGAAATAGAAAACTTGGGCGGTTGCTATTTCGTGCCCCTTATTGGTGAAGATGCCTGGGAGAGGTGAACAGGGTAATTAGCGATAGCACTATCGTTAACGCTGAAAGCGGAGAGATAGTAAAGCTGCCTCGTTGTGAGTTAAAATAGTGAATTGCGGCTAAATTAAGAATAATAGAAAAAGAGGCAAGCCGAGACATGGAAATCGTTGAAGCTATCCAACACCGGAAGAGTATTCGGGCTTTTAAATCCGCTCCCGTGCCCCGGGAAATTCTCAAGGAGATAATAGAGCCAGCTTTGCGCGCTCCCTCTTGGGGGAATACTCAGCCCTGGGAATTCGCCATAGTGACCGGGAAAAAGCTGGAGGAAATAAGACAAGCCTTCGTTGAACAGGCTGAAGAAGAACACAATCCAGACATCCCACGTCCTCGAGAAATTCCCGAGCCTTACGATACCCGTCGTCGTGTCCTGGGCAGGAAGGTTCTCGAACTAAAGGGAATAAGCAGGGAGGATAAAGAGAAAAGAAGGTGGTGGCTCTTGCAAGGCCTGAGATTGTTTGAAGCTCCTTGCGTCATCTATATCTATATTGACCGCTCCTTCTATATTCAGAGCGACGGGCTAAATATTTGGCCCATATTCGATTGCGGTTTGGTAGCTGAGAACATCATGCTGCTGGCTACCAGGCATGGGTTAGGAACTATTGCTCAAATACAGGCTGTCGTGTATCCTAGCGTGTTAAGGAAGATGCTGGAAATACCAGATTTTAAGCTTATAGTGCTGGGGATAGCTGTTGGCTATCCTGATTGGGATGACCCTGTAAATCAGCTCCGCTCCGAAAGAGAACCATTGGATAATGTAAGCATCTGGTACGGGTTTTAACCCCTGAAAAGCTTCGTTTTTCAGGGAGGCCCAGATTTATCCATCGGCACACGAAATCCACCCAGGAAGGGGCCCCAAAAAATCTTATATTTTGTGGGGTATAAAAGAGCACAGTAAAGTATATCCATCGGGTACTATATTAGCCCGAAAATGCCCCCAAGGGGATTCGAACCCCTGATCTTCAGCTTGAAAGGCTGATGTCCTAGGCCTCTAGACGATGGGGGCAACGTTAAGCATTTTAAGGATAAATAGCTCAATATGCAAGCCCAGACGGCTAAGATTGTTTGCAATGCTTATTCACTATTCTGAGCAAAGAGAGCAATTTCTCACCTGCTCTCTCGCTCGAAGAGAGAGAAATAAGGGCAGGCGATAAAATAAACACCCTGCCCGCTTCCAACTTGCTAGTAACTCGGATATAAGTTATCATGTGGCAGTTATTATGCGCCCACAACTGGTAGCCTGAAAGTGTATTAGTATAAATTTCACCGGTTATTGCATTCCCCAGGAATCGTCTTATATGTCAAAAGTAACAGGACAATCTCTCAAATCAGCCTCTATTAGCGTCCGGGGCATTGTTCAGGGCGTCGGCTTCCGGCCTTTTGTCTACGGACTGGCTGCCGAACACAACCTCAAGGGATGGGTTTATAACACTTCCGAGGATGTCAAGATTGAGGTGGAAGGTGAGGCAGAAGCTGTTGAGCAATTTGAGCGGGAACTCGAGACAGAAGCCCCACCGCTAGCTCACATTGAGGATATAACTACTGAATATCACCCGACACGCGGTTATGAAAACTTTGAAATTCGGCAGAGCCAGGCACAGGAGGGAAAATACCAGCTTATCTCTCCCGATGTCGCTACCTGCCAGGCTTGCCTTGTTGAGTTGCTAAATCCCGAAGACCGCCGCTACCGCTATCCCTTTACCAACTGCACCAATTGCGGACCGCGCTTTACTATAATTGAAGATATGCCCTATGACCGCCCCAAAACGACCATGCGCTCCTTCCAAATGTGCCCCCAGTGCCAGGCGGAATATGATAATCCCCTGGACCGCCGCTTCCATGCTCAACCAAACGCCTGCCCGAAATGTGGTCCCCAGATCAAGCTGGTTGATAACCAGGACAATCTAATAACCGGGTTGAATCCTGTAGCCGCTGCCAGTAAGCTCCTTAAAGAAGGGAAAATTGTGGCCATCAAAGGGTTAGGAGGTTTTCTCCTGGCTTGCGATGCCACGAACGATATCGCGGTTAAAACGCTGCGACAGAAAAAAAAGCGCTCCTCCAAGCCCTTTGCCATAATGGTATCAGATATAGACGAAGCTAAAAAATATTGCTATGTCTCGCCAGAGGAGGAAAATTTACTTATCTCACCTCAAAGCCCCATCGTGATCATGAGGTGGCGGGAAGACTCATCTGTGTCTCGAGAGGTAGCGCCAAATTTACGATTCTTAGGGGTTATGCTGCCATATACGCCGCTTCATCACATACTGCTCAGGGACACTAGCCTGCCTTTAGTAATGACCAGTGGCAATCTCAGTGAAGAGCCTATCGCCAGAGACGATGATGAAGCCTTAAGGAGGCTTTCCGGTATTGCCAATTACTTTCTAATCCATAATCGGGATATCTATTCCCGCTACGATGACAGCGTGGCCATAGTGGAAAGAGGCACAAGCCAGCTTATAAGGCGGGCGCGTAGTTACGCTCCCTATCCCATACGCCTCTCATTTGAGACCAGGCAGGTGCTTGGTTGTGGCGCTGAGGAGAAAAGTACCTTCTGCCTGACAAAGGATAAATATGCCTTCTTATCACAACATATCGGCGATATGGAGAATATGGAGACCCTGGAGCATTTTGACAGCACCATCTCCCTATATAAAAGACTTTTCCATCTAGAGCCTGAACTTATTGCCCATGACCTTCATCCTGATTACCTGGCCACGAAGTATGCCCGGGAGTTAGGCGAGTCCGGTATAAAGCTTGTTCCTGTACAGCACCACCATGCCCATATCGCCAGTTGTATGGCTGATAACGGGCTGGCGCCCCCTGTTATAGGCGTGGCCTTCGATGGCACGGGGTTGGGTGCAGATGGGCGTATTTGGGGAGGGGAATTCCTGGTCGCCGACTATCGTGATTATAAAAGAGTAGGACATCTGGAATATCTTCCTTTGCCTGGAGGAGACGCGGCGGTAAAAAGACCTCGTCGCACCGCCGTCGGCTATATTCTCACTCTATTAGGGGAAAACACCTTAAACGCTGTTATTGCGACCCTGAACGAAGTGCAGGGGAAGCAATCTCAATTAGCTTCTATCGGGCAAGTGAGCGAAGTTGAAATAGAGGTTACCAAGCGTCAGATAGAAAGAAAGATAAATTCACCGCTTACCTCAAGCATGGGACGCCTTTTTGATGCTATATCAGCCCTGTTAGGCATAAGAGGCGAGATAGATTACGAAGCACAGGCAGCGGTGGAACTGGAGATGGCTGCTCACTCTTTTATCATTGCGCGAGGACTCGACGAAGCAATCGCCGGTAATAACGAACGCTACCCCTACCGCATAGTAGCAGTCGAAGGAATAAGAATCGTACACCTGAAGGACCTCCTCTCAGCCGTAATAGAGGACTTACGTCAGGGTGTCTCGAAGGGGAGGATATCAGTCAGATTCCACAATACCGTAGCCCAGATGGTAAACGAGATGTGTCACTTAATAGCCGATGAAAGTGGCGTCAGGCAGGTAGCCTTAAGTGGCGGCGTATTCCAGAATCGCTTGCTGCTGAAAAAAACAGGCAGCTTACTGGAAAGCAGCGGCTTCCAGGTCTTTACTCACAGGCAAGTACCCTGTAATGATGGTGGCATCTCACTAGGTCAAGCTGTTATTGCCAATTTCATTTAATCCGGCTTTCTGCAGTTGTCCGACGAAATCGGGGCCTCTGTCATTGCGAGTCCTAATTTATCGGGACGAAGCAGTTTCGTTTGAGAAATAGAATCGCCCCCATTTTAGACAGCCTGCCAGCTCAGAAAAGGATAGGTCACTGCACTTACGATATTCCAGATGTAGTCGGGGTTGGTCTGGCCAGAAGCAACCGCCGTTATATTCCACGCCGCGGCTGTGAAGGTTGCGATGGCCATCATTTCCACAGTAGTCTTGCCCATCCCACCGGCTGAAGTATCTCGTCCGCTGGTTTCGCTATCCCAGAATGAGTTGCTCACGGTGCCATCATTCCACCCCACCAGACCGCCAACATCTGAATTGCCAATCACGCCGCCTGTGGAATAGGAATTGCTTACAGTGCCGTCACTACCTCCCACCAGACCGCCAACATGTGAATTGCCAGTCACGCTGCCTGTGGAATAGGAGTTGCTCACAGTGCCGGCATTACCTCCTGCCAAACCGCCAACATGTGAATCACCAGTCACGCTGCCCGTAGAATAGGAGTTGCTCACATTGCCGGCACTACCTCCCACCAGTCCGCCGACATATCCCTCGCCAGTTACGTTGCCCGTGGAATAAGAGTTGCTCACAGTGCCATAATGTGTTCCCACCAGACTGCCAACATACCACTGGCCAGTCACATCGGCGTTCACTACGCTGATATCTTTGATGACCACTGCTTCACCAACAGCACCGAAAAGCCCCACATCTCTTTCGGCAGGGCGGTTGGCAAACAGGTCACGTATCTCGTATCCCTGACCGTCGAAAGTTCCGGTAAATGGGTTAGCAGGAGCCCCAATCGGCTGCCAGCCCTGCCCCTGATTAGCCATCGGGCTGGCCAGTTCCTCATAGCCGGAAGTGGTGGAATCAAGGTCGTTCATTAGACGGTGATGACCGCTTAAGTTGTTCCTGACAGCATTCAAATCATACCAGGTCCGTATTTCTAGATTTTGAGAAGCAGGACGACAGCCTGTCATCCCGACAACTAAAACCACCGTAATCAAAAAGATGCTGACCCTTGCCACGTAATAGCTTAGTTTTCCCAACATCTCCGGCTCCTACTCCCGATAGGATTAGCTACTTCTGTTAAAATCCTGTTAATTAATAATTATACTACAACTTATTGTCAAAGTAATCGATTTGGCATGTGCGTTAATTGGAATATCACCTCACAGACAAGCCTGTTCACCTTGCCATGTAAAGAGAAACATGAGCAAGGCTGCGATGCTTTTAGCATCGCAGATTTCGCCCGAGGCGATAAGTCGGGATATCTCGTCCCGGGAAACACGGACCAGCTCAATATCGTCAGTATCCTCAGCCACGAGACGAGCGGGCACCAAGCCAGTAGCCAAAAAGCAATGGAGGTACTCCGTGCCATAGCCCGGGATAGCGTAAAAACCCCCCAATTTGTCTATTCTCCGGGGGAGGTAGCCAATTTCTTCCTGTAATTCGCGGCGCACAGAATCAATGGGTCCCTCACCAGGATCAATACCACCAGCCGGTATCTCCAGAAGAAACCTGCCCAGGGGATAGCGGAATTGGCGAACCAGAAGGACATTATTTTGTTCATCAAGAGGCACCACGGCTATACAATCGCTGTGCTCCACCACCTCCCTGGTGGTTTTACTGCCATCAGCTTTCTCCACGGTATCCACGCGCATACTTACCGCGCGCCCCTTATAAATCCGTTGGGTAGCTATCTTCTTTTCCGGCTTCACCATACTCTCGCTACTTAGTTAAAATGACATCGTTTTGCTTGCCGAGCTTCAAAGGCAGCGAACAAGGGCTACCTCATCGCAGTTGGGAAACTTGGGGCAGCGATAGCATTCTGCCCATACCTTTTGGGGCAACTCCGTTTTGTCGATTAGTTGAAAGCCATGTTTTTCGAAAAAAGCAGGCTTGCGAACGAGACAAAAAACCTTGGGTATGCCCAATTCCTTAGCCTCTTTGAGACAGGCCTGGATAAGCAAAGACCCGATCCTTTGGTTCTGTTCCTGTTCAGCGACAGCCAGAGACCTGATTTCAGCTAAATCAACCCAGGTAACGTGCAATGCAGCACAAGCGACAACCTGGTCTTCCTCCTTGACTACAAAGTACTCTCTGATACCCTCATATATATCAGATAAGGCACGAGGTAACATCTCCCCTTTATCAGCAAAATGACTGATCATCCGATGCATGGAGATAGCATCGCTCACCCTTGCCCTATCAACCTTTATCTCAGCTTTCATTACTCCTGCCTCCCAGTTTTTGCCAGAGCGAATTATAGAAGTATGTTGGCTCGTGAACTCTTAAAAAGCGAGCTATGTGAGAACTGAGCTTCACTCTTACAATTTGCCCATCGGGCAAGGGTGATTCGACTTGCCCATCAATGCTCAGCACGACTTTGTCTCCGCGGGCAACCTTCAAATCAACTATACTCTGCGGAGGCAATACCAGTGCGTGACTCAATCCCAGGTGACAGGATATCGGTTGGAGGACGATTTCCCTGGATTGAGGGTTAAGAATCGGTCCGCCAGATGCCAGGGAATAGCTGGTGCTTCCGGTAGCTGTAGCCATGATTATGCCATCAGCGCGGTAAGTGGTTAACATTGTGCCATCAATTTCTACCTCCATGTTAACCAGGCGTACTGCAACACTTCGTAGCACGACATCGTTCAACGCATGAAGGCTTTTGTCTGCAATCTGAGCCTCGAGCATGGCCCTTTCCTCAATCCAGCCTTTCCCCTTGAGCAAATCGGGCAAATTAGACAAGACTTCGTTGCCGTCTATTTCTGTAATAAATCCCAGCCTGCCTAGGTTTATACCTAAAATGGGCACCGACAAGGGAGTTACGATTCGAGCGACATGGAGAATAGTGCCGTCTCCGCCGATACTGAGGATTAATTCCGTGCCCGCCATCTGGGATCTAGCTTCGTCTTCGTCCCTGGTTGAGCATCGCCACGAAGAGACTCCCCGAGAGAATAGAAACTCTTCCAGTTTCTCAGCTAAGTCTCGGGCTCTCTCACGTAGAGGGTGATACAGAATACCAATACGCTTCACAGGTGAGCGAAGTGTAGCACTGCCGAATTCTGGCTGTCAAACCATTTTAACAGGGAGTGTTTAGCAACCCTTAACCGCCGTTGCGAGAAGCCCCGATGAATCGGGGTGACGAAGCAATCTCGTTGTAAAAATAGAGTTGCCCACCTTTTTAATACTGCCAGCCTAGTCTCGGGTAGTCGTTCCCATTGTTGATGTACCAGGTCTCGTCCACGTAATCTCCGATTAGAACTATGTCCCAATCCGCGTCTAAGAACGTGGTGATGTCCTGCATTTCCGCGGTAGTATTGCCCGTCCCGCCATCTGGAGTAGTTTGTCCACTGGTTTCGATATCCCAGAAGGAATTGCTCACATTGTGAGCATGATGAACTCCCACCAGACCGCCAACGTTCTCGATGCCAGTTACCTTACCTGTGGCATAGGAGTTGCTCACAAAATTGCTCACAGTGCCCCTATTATCTCCCACTAGCCCGCCAACAGGCGAATTGCCAGTCACGTTGCCTGTGGCATAGGAATCGCTCACAGTGCCCCTATTAAATCCTACCAGACCGCCAACGGCCCCATCGCCGATTATGCTTACATTCTCGGCACCTACATCATGCACTCCATCAGAGGCAAGGTATCCGAATAAACCGACTTGCGAAACAAAATCAAAGTTAAAGCTCAAGTTCGAGATTTTGTGACCATCTCCATTAAACTCCCCGGCCAGATAAGGGATGTAAAAGTTGGGGTCACTGCCTAAATCCAAATCGCTTTTCAATATGAATTTCAATGAGCCATCCTGACCAAACGCCAGCAGTTGCTTGAAATCACTCACATTATTTATCTCATAATAGCCACTTACTTGAGAAAGTCTTGCGTTGATATCTAAAAACTTATCGTTGGCAAGCCATTCCTCAAAGTCTGCACCGAACAAAGCACCGATAGTAATTATGTTCTCGCCATTAATCAGTACCTCATCATAGTTATAGTAGGAGTTGCTCACAATGCCAAAGAGATTCTCTCCCGCCAGACCGCCAACATAGTGACTGCCAGTCACGTTGCCTATGGAATAGGAGTTGCTCACAGTGCCCCAATTGTATCCCAGCAGCCCGCTAAGATACGAATTGCCAGTCACGTTGCCTGTGGAATAGGAGTTGCTCAAAGTACCCCAATTCTCTCCCAGCAGCCCGCCAATACCATAATCCACGCCAATCACACTGCTAGTGGCATGGCAATTACTCACATTGCCCGAATTCTGTCCCACCAGCCCCCAATACCATCATCCACGCCGGTCACACTGCCGGTGGAATAGGAATCGCTTATAGTGCCCGTATTAAATCCTACCAGACCGCCAACGCTATCCTCACCAATCACGTTGCCGTTAAAATAGGAGCTGCTCACAGTGCCATGATTCTCTGCCGCCAGCCCGCCAACAGGATCGCCAGTCACGTTGGCATTCACCACCCCGAGATTTTTGACGACTCCTCCCTCACCAACATAGCCGAAGAGCCCTACCAATTCTTCGTCAGGTCGGTTGATATATAGGTTATTTATCTTATATCCCTGACCGTCGAAGCTGCCAGTAAATGGGTCATCCGAGGTTCCAATCGGCTGCCAGCCCTTTCCTCCATTGGCTGCCGAGTCGGCCTGCTCCGCATAGCCGGCAATGGTGGAATCAAGGTCGCTCATCAGAACATAAGAGCCGCTCAGGTTCTCTCTAACGGCATGCAAATCATACCAATCCCTTATTTCAATGGGTGTGGTGTGGGTACCACAGCCTGCGATCCCGGCAATTAAGGCCGCCGTAACCAAAAAGGTGCCAAGCTTTTTTATGTAATGGTGTCTTCTTGATCTAAATACTGTCTTCATACTTCACCTCTTTTGCAACAGTGCAGTTTTTCCAATATCTCAATTCGTATAACATCGCCCCCTTCGCCACAGTCAAGGGATTTCCCAAGATTTTTATTAGGCTAAGAGTAGCTCATATAAGACTACCACTTCTTCAAGGCGAGGTCAATACCATTTTTTTGAGGATTTCCATCGCATTAGCAGATGCGAGGTAGCAGTTCCCCGGATAGCATATCAACGATTCGAGAGGGGCCGAGCTTTGTTTTCATTACCACCTTTCCCGGGCGCTCGTTGGTTACCTCGCCGATGATGGCAGCATCTCTACCATAGCGATTTTTTCTCATTCGGGCAAGAATATTATCAGCATCTGCGGGGTCAATTATAGCAACCAGCTTGCCTTCATTGGCCACATAAATAGGGTCCAGTCCCAGGAGCTCACAGGCGGCTTTAACCTCTTCCCTCACTGGTATCTCAGCCTCTTCTATCGCAATGCCCACCTTCGATTGCCGGGCCAGTTCGTTGAGTGTGGTCGCTAGCCCACCCCTGGTAGGGTCACGGAGGCAGTGAATTCTGGACGAGACCTCGAGCATTTGAGACACCAATTTATTCAATGGAGCACAGTCGCTTTCCAGAGTCACGAAGAACCTCAATCCCTCACGCTGACTCATTATAGCTATACCATGGTCGCCAATGGTGCCACTCAGCAGAACCTTATCCCCAGCTCTGGCGTTAGCTCCTGAGATATCTACTCCAGGGGAGATCATTCCTACTCCCGAGGTGGTGATAAACAATTTATCAGCTTGTCCTCGATTTACCACCTTGGTGTCGCCAGCGATTATGCTTACCTCGGCTTCTTCAGCAGCTTTCTTTACTGAATACACTATCTGCTCAAGCTCTCTTAAGAGAAAACCTTCTTCTATAATTGCCGAGAGACTCAAACACAGAGGCCTGGCTCCACTCATGGCTAAGTCGTTTACCGTGCCACAAACAGCTAGCTTGCCTATATCGCCGCCAGGGAAAAAGATAGGGTTTACCACGTAGCCATCGGTGGTGAAAGCCAATCGTCCGCTGGCTTCGAAAATAGCTGAGTCGTCTAGTTTATTCAACGCCGGATTAGCCAGGAAGGGAAGGAATTTTTTCTCCACTAATTCGTGGCTCAATTTACCACCACTGCCATGGGCTAAAAGAATGCTTTCATCCATAAGCCTGCTCCATATTTAGCTACCACTGAAAAACTTCGTTAGTTGACTGCATAATTTTGTATAAAAACTCTCTCCCACCAAGGGAGGGAGAATTATAAACAGTTTTGCAATCGACTAGCATTTACGGGGCACCATCTACTCTAGAAACCTTGCAAACCTTCCGGGGTCCCGTATTGATAATATGCGGCGCACGCGCCTTCGCTGGAGACCATGCAGGGGCCCACCGGGCTTTCCGGGGTGCAAAGCTTTCTAAAGAGCTTGCACTCAAGTGGTGTGGCTGCGCCACGGATTACATCCCCACATCGGCATCCTTTAGACTCTCTGGGCGGTTTCAGGCTTACCGAAAAAGCCTTGTCAGCGTCAAATCGCTCGTATTTCCCTCTCACCTTCAAGCCACTTTGAGGGACAATTCCAATCCCCCGCCAGTTAGCCTCGTCAATCTCAAAAACATTCTCCATCAGTTGCCAGGCTTTCTTGTTTCCCTCCGGCTTTACTCCTCGGGGGTAAGCTATTTCTACTTTGGGTTCGATGCTTTCGATTTGCTCCACCAGCTTATCTATGCATAACAGGATATCCAATGGCTCAAATCCTGAGATAACACAAGCAACTCCATAATTTTTTGGGATAAATTCATAGGGATGAGAACCAATTATAACACTAACATGTCCGGGACAGACGATGCCGTCTAGCTTTACCTCGCCTGAGTCGAGCAGCGCTTTCATCACCGGTGGGGTCAGCTTATTAAGGGACAAAACATGGAAGTTTTCTATTTTCTCTTGCTGCGCCTTAAGTATAGAAGCAGCTATGGTCGGCGCCGTGGTCTCAAAGCCGATGCCGATGAAGACGACTGATTTCTCAGGATTGGCCTTTGCTATCTCCACAGCGTCTATAGTGGAATATACTATTCGCACATCTGCCCCCTCGGCTTTCGTCTGTTGCAGGCTGGAGTAGCTACCGGGAACCCTTATCATGTCCCCGAAGGTGGTGATGATAACATCGGGCAACTGGGCCAGGGCGATGGCCTTGTCCAAATCAGCGGTTGCCGTAACGCACACGGGGCAGCCCGGCCCTGACTTCATTTCCACTGTTTTGGGAACTAACTGGCGAATTCCATATCGTAGTATGGCATGCGTATGCCCACCACAAAATTCCATGAGTCTTACCGTCCTGGTGGAGTGCTTAGCAATTCTTTTTACTAGCCCCTTGGCTAGCTCGCTATCTTGATACTCGTCAATGAACTTCACTTAGACTTGCTATCTCTTCCAGGAGCTTTAGAGTCTCCTCGGCTTCGGCCTCATCTATAACGCCTATGGCGTATCCTGTATGAAGCAGTACATAATCTCCCAGCTTGGCCTCCGGAGTAAGGAAAATGCTAACTCGAC